>ERZ1066136.17-NODE-17-length-298949-cov-27.159776_pt1 | contig 298949 bp, 276 predicted proteins | sample MGYA00382783_ERZ1066136 | MGnify/ENA primary metagenome ERZ1066136 (study PRJEB33369, sample SAMEA5778366) | biofilm metagenome | biome: Industrial cooling water; feature: Water cooling tower basin; material: Biofilm | place: United Arab Emirates | collected...
TGGATGGGTTTGAAGGCAATACAGGCATCATCATCATTGCGGCCACCAACCGTCCCGATGTCCTCGACTCTGCCCTGCTCCGTCCCGGTCGTTTCGATCGCCAGGTGACGGTGGATGTACCAGACATCAAGGGTCGTCTGGAAGTGTTGCAGGTACATGCCCGCAATAAGAAGCTGGCCGAAGAGGTATCTCTAGAAGCGATCGCTCGCCGGACTCCTGGTTTTTCGGGAGCGGATCTGGCCAACCTGCTGAACGAGGCAGCAATTCTCACCGCCCGCCGCCGCAAAGAAGCCATCACCATGCTGGAAATCGATGATGCCGTCGATCGAGTCGTGGCTGGGATGGAAGGCACTCCCCTGGTAGATAGCAAGAGCAAGCGCCTGATTGGGTATCACGAGATCGGCCATGCAATTATCGGCACTCTGGTGAAGGATCATGACCCAGTTCAGAAGGTCACCCTGGTTCCCCGGGGTCAGGCTCGGGGTTTGACCTGGTTTACTCCCAGTGAAGATCAAAGCTTGATTTCCCGCGCCCAGATTCTGGCCCGGATTACCGGCGCTCTCGGAGGTCGGGCCGCGGAAGAAGTTATCTTTGGTGATGCAGAAGTGACCACTGGAGCGGGCAATGACCTGCAACAGGTGACTGGCATGGCCCGCCAGATGGTGACCCGGTTCGGCATGTCTGACCTTGGCCCCCTTTCTCTGGAGAGCCAATCGGGTGAAGTTTTCCTGGGTCGGGATTGGATGACTCGTTCTGAATATTCAGAAGAAATTGCCGCCCGCATCGATGCCCAGGTCCGCTCGATCGTCGAGCATTGCTACGATGATGCCCGTCGCATCATCCGGGACAATCGGACAGTCATCGATCGCCTGGTTGACCTGCTGATTGAGCGGGAAACGATTGACGGTGAAGAGTTCCGGCAAATCGTGGCTGAGTATACAGATATCCCTGAAAAAGAGCAGTATGTTCCTCAGATATAATCTCGAAACTCTCAGTAAGTAGACAAACGGGGATGACAATGTTCATCCCCGTCTTTGTGTTTATAGACTTTCCCAGGGAAATGAGGTCGGGAAATGGGGTGCAGGGGTGAAACCCCTGGCTGGGGGCGCAGCCCCCAACCCCCCTTATGTTGCAGAACTTTGTGTTTGCAACACTAGTGTGAGAAACGCTGTCAAGCAATCTATAAATGCTTGGTTTCTGGCAAACACTGGAAGGATCGCCCAGAGCGAGAAATTTCCCTGGGAACCAGCAAGTCGATCTGTTGCAAAATCTGATTGTCTGGCCCCATTACCCGCAGTTCGCAAATACTCGTCGCCCCAATCGAAATCAGGGCAAATACCCCATTACTAGGGCGATCGCGTACCACCTTACCATTGTCAAAGGTGGCCTCAACCACAGCAACTTTAGGTTTTAAGACCCGCCCATACAAAATCGTATAGCGATCGGCGGATTGGTCGGGAGACTGGCTGATTCCATACTCAATCAGATTTTGCTTTGTGGTTTTGCTGCGGATACTGGCATCGGTACCATAGCTACCAGTTCCACTCACCTGCCAGTTCATCCCCTGGCGCCTGACAACCTTATGACCAAATACGGGTTGTAAGGATGACGATTGATCGGGGGCGGGACAGAGCGCCTTAAACAGCACAACGATGCCCTCGGACCACTTTTCTGTACTGAGTACCTGGAAACTTTTTGCCCTGGTGTTTTCCCTGGTCGGGCAGTTGACACTCTGATAGATTGCCTCTTCGGGCAAAGCGGCTAACAGAGACAGGGCACAGCTAGAGGTGGTGAGTGCTACAAGTCCGATTAAGCAGGTCAGCAACCGTTTCATGGCATTTCTCAGGCTGCAAGGGAAAGTCAGGACATCAGCGAATCTGGATACAGTTTGCCCCAGAAACCCGGAAATTTCCCTCCCCCCGGAGGCTGTTAATATTTTTTATTTTTTATAGCAATTAGAGGCAGCTAACTGCTTCTTTTTTGAGCGGTCAGCGTATTCCGTTCCCAGAACACCCCGTCAGCGTATCCCTGGACTGAAGTCCTCAGGCCTGCCAGTTCCAGCCGTTTTTCAGCCAGGAGACAGTAGTCTTCATCCTGCTCAATTCCCAGATACCGCCGCCCCAGCTTTTTGGCAACCACCGAAGAAGTACCACTCCCCAGAAATGGGTCAAGCACGACATCGTTGGGATTGGTGCTGGCAAGAATTAATTTGGCAATCAGTTTTTCACTCTTTTGAGTGGGATGGTGGGTGTTTTCGGTCATTGACCAGAACGGGATCGTGATATCAGTCCACAGGTTAGAAGGATAGGTATCACGAAAATTACCCCGATCGGTCTGCTGCCAATCTTTCGGAGTGCCATCGGTCAGACGGTAAGGAGCCAGCACCTGTCGCCGCAGTTTGACGGCCTCTGGATTGAAGGTATAGGTATCTGAGACGGTACAGAACCAGATGTCTTCGCTGGCATTTTTCCAGTTAGAACGGGCCCCCCGGCCTTTTTCCCGTTCCCAGGTGATGCGATTTCGTACTCGAAAATAGCTGACCGCCGCCGGATAGATGGAAGTTGACGAGAACCAATCCCCACAGATGTAAATCGAAGCCGTGGATTTGAGCAGAGGCAGCAGGGTAGACAATACCCGATCCAGCCAGTCCCGATAGTCTTGCACAGACTGACGAGAAAACTTCTGGCCGTTAAATACTTTATCTAAATTGTAGGGCGGGTCAAGAATTAACAGATCAACGCTGGCCACCGGCAGATAATCGGCCCATTCCAGACAATTGCCCTGAATCGTCCCCTGGGGCAACACCGACAGGGGAGCAGCAGGCAATTCCCGAATTAACCGGGACTGCAATCGTTCTCGATCGCCGGATGTCAGCTCCAGCGTTCGGTTCATTGGTGCCCTTGGTTTAACCTCTCCTGTCATGGCCAGAATCGCCCCTTGTTTAGCCAATTATTGCCCAGACTAAAACAAATGAATCAGAAAGATTGGCATTCCCCGGTTAGCCTCACCGCTGCAGGATAGGCATTGTGGCAGAAAACAATGCTAGATTCCAAAAGCAACAATCTTTTCCATCCTTTGTCATCAACCCTTCATGAGTATTTCGATCGCCGACCTGCGGCTTAACTATAGTCAGAAACAACTCACCGAAACGGAAGTAGACCCCAACCCGTTTCAACAGTTTCGGCTCTGGTTTGAGGAAGCTGTCACAGCCCAACTCCCCGAACCCAATGCCATGACCCTGGCAACAGCCTCTAAAACGGGGATGCCCTCGGCTCGCATCGTTCTGCTCAAAGGTGTAGACGATCGAGGATTTGTGTTTTATACCAACTTTGAAAGTCGCAAAGGCCAAGAGCTTAAGGAGAACCCTCAAGCGGTTCTGGTGTTTCTCTGGAAACAGCTAGAGCGCCAGGTACGGATTGAAGGCCCGGTGGAAGTCGTCAGCGATGCCGATGCCGATGCTTATTTTCATAGCCGCCCCCTGGCCAGCCAGTTAGGAGCCTGGGCCTCGGAGCAAAGCCGGGTAATAGCCAGCCGGGAAGTGTTAGAGCAACGGTTTCAAACCCTGCAAACCCAGTATGAAAATCAGGAAATTCCCCGCCCCCCTCACTGGGGAGGGTTTCGCGTTTTACCGCAGCAGATTGAGTTCTGGCAGGGCCGACCCAGTCGTCTCCACGATCGGCTCTGCTATCGGCTCCAGCAAGATTCCTGGCTGATTGAGCGGCTGGCTCCTTGAGACTGCCTTCAGTAACCCTGGGTGAGGGTTCAGCAGAGCGGGACCTCAGAGTTCCAGCACCGTAAGATTTCTGGATTGCAAAGAATAGAGTGGCTTCCAGCCAACCTGTGCTTAAACAGGAATATACCTCTATTCAAGAAATTAGCTCTATGAATTTGCGTCCTTTTCTGATCAGCACGATCGCCACCTGCACCCTGGGTCTGGGTTCCGTTGCCCCCGTTTTTGCCCAGGCCCGGAGCGGCTGTGAAGCGAACCTGATCGCTAAAGATTCCTATGCTCAAATCAATGTACGCAGTGGCCCGGGCACCGAATATTCTTCCCCCCACTATGGGGTAGTCGGCGATCGGGTGATTATTTTGAGAGGCAATGTCGATGGGTTTGCCATCGCCCGCGATCGCAACGGGGCACGATGGGTAAAAGTGGAGTTCTCTAAAAGTAGAGCAAGGGGTTGGATTCGCCGGGATTTTCTGAGCGGTTTTAGCTGCTAAGGGTGACGAGTTCCTTCGAGCCTGAAACCGACGATCGCCGATCTTGGGGCTCGAATCCCCCTTCTATCAAGCCTGCCTGTCGCAGTCACCACCAGAACCGCCAGGGCGAAAACCCCCAGGATGGGTTTATCGGGTACTACGTCCAATTCCTAGACCACAAACCGCTATCCTGAAAATAGGTTGAGATTAAATCGGTTATGGTGGGATCGGTTGAACGAATTAACCAGGATATTGCGGCCCTGGATCAGACAACAGCGGCCATGGCAAAGGAGTTGCATACCATCTACTCAGGCTATCTGACGCTGCTGGGTAAGGCGGTACGGCAACAGTTAATTCTGGCCAGTTATCATGTCTGCACCCAGGGCTACCCAGAGGAGTTTCTGCGGCTTTCTTACAACCAGCGGCAATCCATTCAGGCAACCCTGCGCCAGTTGGCCCAGCAGGTGCAGGAAGAACTGCTGGCCCAGCTCCATGTTCCGGTGGTAGTTGAATCGAGGGAAGAAGCGACTGCAACCGAAGCTCTACCCACCGCTTATATGACAACCCTGGCAGCAGAAGCTGTCTCTGAGACGGTTCTGGCCGAACCAACCCCAAGCCAGCCCCGCACCCTCACCCCCCAAGATTTAGCAAATTGGCGGGATGAATTAGAGCAGGCGATCGCCGCAGAATTGCGGACAGCTTCCCACGCAGCCAATCGCCTGCTGCAACAGGCAGGAGTCTTACCCAAACGGTTGCCCGAACCAGTGTTAGAAGCCGCCACCAAGGCCGACCTGTCGGAGGTGGGCAGCAGTAGTACGCCAAACCTGCTGAATTTACTGGTAGAAGCAACCAGCGATCGGCCGCCCGATGCGGAGGAACCGGAGCATCCCAGGAGCCAGGGTGTGATGCATATCGTGGCAATTCACCTGCGGTTGAGCGAAATTGAATTTGCCGATGCCGCCGTTGGAGCCTCGCGGAATCAACTGCGCCAGTATTTTGCCCGCCTCAAACAGTTGACTCGGGAATATCAGAAAAAGCAGCGGGAACGAGCGATCGCCGAAGCTCAGGCGGCCTGGCGCTCTACCTGGGCCGATGATTAACCAGAGCAATCGGTGATGGATTCTCCTACCTCCAGGCCCAATCTGGCTCCGGCTGATAGCAGCTCAGCCCAAACAGTGTCACCAACTCCAGATTGGGTAAGGCTACAGAAAGCCCTATCGATCGAAGCCGAACGGGGCTTTAATGACCTGGAAGGCAAGCAGCATCGCTTCAGTCAGTTTCTCCATCTCACCCTGAGTCAGGTTCCAGAGCAACTTCCAGTAGGCGATCGCGATCGCTGGCTGGATCTGGGAAAACAGTTCGATCGTTATGCTGAACTCACCTTTGCCCAGCGCCAACACCTGGTAGCTGATACCCGCCGGTTTCTGCATGAGCTACGGAAACGCTGGGAAGCCGAACAAGAGCAGGCGGCTGGCGGAGAGCTGGAAAACCTCTCTGGCCGAGAACCGGGGAAAGGCCAGTCAAGCAAAACCAGAACCCAACCTGCCAAAACCCCTAAAACAGCCCCGCTGGTTGGGGCTGGCAGTCGGATAATCACCCTCGATCAGGCCCTCACTTACCTGCCCGGAGTAGGGCCGAAAAGTGCCGAAAAACTGGCCAAACTGGGGCTATATACGGTACGAGATTTACTGTTTTACTACCCCCGTGACCACATTGACTATGCCCGCCAGGTGCAAATCCGCAATCTGGAAGCCGGGGAAACGGTCACCCTGGTCGGAACGGTGAAACGCTGTACCTGTTTTGCCAGCCCCCGCAACCCGAAACTGACAATTTTGGAGGTAGTCATTCGGGATAGCAGTGGGCAGATGAAACTCAGTCGCTTTTACGCCGGAAGTCGCTACAGCAACCGGAGCTGGCAGGAACAACAAAAACGGCTGTACTCCCCGGGAACCACGATCGCCGCCTCTGGTCTGGTCAAGCAGAGCAAATTTGGCCTCACCCTGGAAGATCCGGAGATTGAAGTTTTAGAGCATTCCGGCGATGAAATTGATTCCCTTAAAGTGGGGCGAGTTGTCCCCATTTACGCCCTGACCGAAGGAGTACCAGCGGATCTGGTGCGGCGGGCGGTGATTGCGGCGCTGCCTGCGGTCACCCAACTGCAAGAGGCCCTCCCCGAGGGGCTACGCAACCAGTACAACCTGATAGAAGTGCGAGAGGCGATCGCCCATATCCACTTTCCCCCAGATTCGGCAGCCCTCGATCGGGCCCGACGACGACTGGTGTTTGACGAATTCTTTTACCTGCAATTGGGGTTGCTGAAGCGCCGTAAAGCTCTGCGCCAGATTCAAACCAGCGCGGTTCTGGCTCCCACGGGAGAGTTGATTGACCAGTTCTACGGAATTCTGCCCTTTCAGTTGACCCAGGCCCAACAACGCGTCGTCAACGACATTTTGCAGGACTTGCAACAACCCGCCCCGATGAACCGGTTAGTCCAGGGAGATGTCGGCTCAGGCAAAACCGTAGTTGCCATCATTGCCCTGCTGGCGGCTATTCAGGCCGGCTATCAGAGCGCCCTCATGGCTCCTACGGAAGTGCTGGCAGAGCAGCATTACCGCAAACTGGTGAACTGGTTCAACCTGCTGCATTTACCAGTGGAGTTGCTCACCGGTTCAACTAGAGCCGCCAAACGGCGAGAAATCCACGCCCAGTTACAAACCGGGGAACTGCCTCTGCTGGTAGGCACCCATGCCCTGATTCAAAACCCGGTATCCTTTCAGAAATTGGGCCTGGTGGTGATCGATGAGCAACACCGGTTTGGCGTAGAACAACGGGCCAAACTGCAACAAAAAGGGGAGAACCCCCATGTTCTGACAATGACCGCCACCCCGATTCCCCGCACCCTGGCTCTTACCCTCCATGGCGACCTGGATGTGAGCCAGATCGACGAGCTTCCCCCCGGTCGTAAGGCAATTCAAACCAGAGCTTTAACTGGACGGGAACGCCAGGAAGCCTACGAGTTGATACGGCGGGAAATTAGCCAGGGCCGCCAGGTTTATGTGGTCTTACCCCTGGTAGAAGAGTCGGAAAAGCTCGATCTGAAGTCGGCGATCGAAGAATATCAGCACCTCAGTGAACAGGTTTTCCCTGAGTTCCAGGTAGGACTGCTGCATGGCCGGATGAGTTCCGCTGAAAAGGATGAAGCAATTAGCCGGTTTCGAGAGAACCAGACCCAAATTCTGGTATCGACCACCGTAGTTGAGGTTGGGGTCGATGTGCCTAACGCCACGGTGATGCTGATCGAACATGCCGAACGGTTCGGCCTGTCCCAGTTGCACCAGTTACGCGGCCGGGTCGGGCGGGGAGCGGCCCAGGCTTTCTGCTTGTTGATGAGCAGTTCTAAAACTGAAACGGCTCGCCAGCGGCTCAAGGTAATGGAACAATCTCAAGACGGCTTCTTTATTGCCGAAATGGATATGCGGTTTCGTGGCCCCGGGGAAGTCTTGGGTACCCGCCAATCGGGGCTCCCAGACTTTGCCCTGGCCAGCCTGGTAGAAGATCAGGCGGTACTGGAACTGGCCAGGGAAGCCGCAGAAAAAGTCATGGAAAAAGACCCCACCCTGAACCGCTGGTTCCTCTTGAAAGAGGAACTAGACTACCGTTACAGGCGGCTCATGGGTGGGGCAATTTTGACTTAAGAGCACAAATTAATCAAAACCAAACCTTTAAGCTTTGAAAGTGCAGCAAAGCTGCACTTTCAAAGCTTAAGTTCCGGGTTTTATTAGATTCATAATCCCTGGGATGGTGACCTTGCAGATCAGGTACCGGCAGTCCAGGAGTTCATGTACTCAATTTGCTCGGCAGTCAGGGTATCGATCGCAATACCCATAGCCTGTAGCTTCAGACGGGCAATTTCCTGATCGACTTCCGTCGGAATCGAATGCAGACCCGGCTCCAGTTTGCCTTTGTTCTTGGCCAGATATTCACAGGCCAGAGCCTGGTTGGCAAAGCTCATATCCATCACTGCACTGGGATGGCCTTCGGCCGCAGCCAGGTTGATCAGGCGACCTTCACCCAAAACGATGACGGACTTGCCACTGGGGAGGCGATACTGCTGAGTAAAGTTGCGAACATCTTTGACTTCCGTAGCTTCGGCCCCAAGAGCCTTCAGATCGATTTCGATATCGAAGTGGCCAGAGTTACAGACGATCGCGCCATCTTTCATGACAGCGAAATGTTCTGCCCGAATCACATGCTTGTTACCGGTGACGGTGACAAAGATATCGCCCTGGGAAGCGGCCTCGGCCATCGGCAGCACCCGGAACCCATCCATCACGGCTTCGATCGCCCGGATTGGATCTATTTCTGTCACGATCACGTTGGCACCCATGCCTCTGGCCCGCAGAGCAGTACCCTTACCGCACCAGCCATAGCCAGCGACCACCAGGGTCTTGCCAGCCAGCAGGATGTTGGTGGCCCGGATGATACCATCCAGGGTTGATTGGCCAGTACCATAACGATTGTCAAAGAAATGCTTGGTGTCGGCATCGTTGACGTTGACCGCAGGGAAGGTCAAAACGCCATCCTTAAACATGGCCCGCAGACGAACAATACCGGTGGTAGTTTCTTCGGTAGTTCCGATCAGGTCAGCGATCTGATCTTGCCGTTCCTGAATCAGGGTTGCTACGACATCGCTACCATCGTCAATGATGATATTCGGCCGATGATCTAGCGCAATCTGGACATGGCGGTGGTAAGTCTCGTTATCTTCGCCTTTTTGAGCAAACACCGGAATACCGTAGTCAACCACCAGACTGGCAGCTACATCATCCTGGGTTGAGAGGGGATTGCTGGCAATCAGCAGGGCATCTGCTCCAGCGTTTTTGAGGGCAATCGCCAGGTGAGCCGTCTCGGTCGTGACATGGCAGCAGGCAACCAGACGCAGACCGGCCAGGGGCTTTTCTTGCGCGAAACGGTCTTGAATCTGACGCAGGACTGGCATTTCCCGCCCTGCCCATTCAATCCGTTGCCGCCCCAAGGGTGCCAGGGACAAGTCTTTTACTTCGTACTTTAGTTCTTTAGGGCGAACGGGAGTAGCGGTCATGAATAATTTCCTTATTAGGCAATCGACGACTGTAAACAGCCCATCTTTAACCTTAAGCCATCAAGAGCGATCGAGCAAATCTTGAAGGCCCATCAGCCCTGGAAATTTTATCGTGCAGATGGCCAGGTGCGACCTCTTAGAGCAGCGAAATCTGGAACTCCAGCAACAGCCCAGGAAACCCAATCGATCCCTTGCAGGAATAGGGATAGCAGCCATTTTCAGGGGCGGGTATTCCCCTAGCAGACAGCACTAGATGTAGTGTCCTCAAACTACAATAGAGATCAGGATGAAAAGGAATTTGTCATGCAGATCGGTCGTTTTTTTTCTCTCCAACGGGGACGGGTTGGCCAGTACCTGTCATCCCGGGTTCTGGTAGTTAGAACCCCCTTTCAGTCTCCGGTACAACCCTGCTGCTACTTCGGTTTTGAGCAGCTAAGTCAGGCCCAGAAGTTTACTCAAAACCTGGCCAGAAAAGGGTTTCGCTTTCAGCTTCAGCGCAGTACTTTGATGCCGCAACGGTTTGAGGTTCAACTTCAGGGGCACACCGACCTGGCGAGAACCCTGGCTTACTGGGATCGGGTTGATCAAAAACGCCAGAACCTAGCCGCTAAAGCAAGTTCCCTGGCTTCGGGTCAGCCACTCCCGATCGTCGCTTCTGAGGCGGCTTAAACCCATGCTCCGGCTCTGCCCCAATCTCTTGAAACCGTGGTGGCGATCCACTACAATAGTATACATGTACTAATTCAAGTTCTTTTCCCATGACTAAGCACTACATCCTCAACCTGGACCCTGACGCTAAGTACGAGTGGGATCGCCGGACTCTGAGAGATCCGATTACTGCCGATCATCCAGTACTGACCGACCTGGTGGCTCAGGCCGTCGGGGAAGAAGCGGGGGCCTACCTGGTGGCCGTCAGCATTGAAGTGACCGTCCTAGAAAAAGCTCCCCTCACTGAACGAGCCCCTGTCCCCCCGATCGAAGTCACTAATCGGCCCCTGCCCCAACTGGTGGCCTGATTGCCGTTAAGCCTACTTCTTAACCCAAGGATGCAGATGTTATGAAATTGAGTTTGAGCCAATATCCTGGAGCGATCGCCCAGGCAGCCCAGGCTGTCAATGAGATGGAATATCAGATTGCCGAAGTCCGCCAGCATATCGCCAAGTTAGAAGGGCATGCCGATATGGTAGTGGCCTTTGAAACCGCCCTGAAAAATGAGAATCAGCGCAAAGCTCGCCGGTTTGAAGTCCTCCAGGTCAATCATGAGTACCAGCGAGCCCTGGATGCCTTAAATCGACTTTCCACCGAAAAGGCCAATGCCCTGGCCCGGTTAGAGCACCTCCGCAACGAGTTTAGCGTCGCCAAGTTAGAGGCCCGTCTGACGATCGCCCAACATCTGACGGGGTTAGAGTCTCGTGAATTAGTTGGACTTTAGTCATCCCGACGGAGGGAAGAACTACGGGCAGCGGGGTTTGAACCCTGCTGTCTTTTTTTGTAGACCCAGAAAATAGATAAAAAAATGACTTCCGCCATCTGGGGGAAGTCAATATATGATTCAAGTTCTTCCCTTCAGCCTAGTGGATATAGACAGACCTATGCAAGGACAAGTGGTGGAGTTGATTCGAGAGTTGATGCGAACCCGGGGTATGAGTGTTCGTAAAATTTCTGCAGAAATTGCCAGAGAGCATGGGGGGAGTGCCCTGGGTTATACCCAGCAGATCAACCGGATTCTCAATGACCCCGACTACGACCCCAATTTTTCCACGGTGCAAAAAGTCTTAACCGCCCTCAATGGTTCCCTCTGGCAAATCCCCCCAGGAGCCCTGGAACGGATGGAGAACCGCCTGGACCAACTGAGCCAGGATGTCAGTGACCTCAAAGCAACGGTCAACGCCCTGTATCTGACTGTCCGAATTCTGGCAGAACAGGCGGAGGCCAGAGAGTTGGTAGTTCCCGAATAGGGAAGTGGTAGGATCTGCCTGACAGCTGAAGGTAAAGGGATGAGAATTATACTGACAGCCGAAGAAATAGAGCAATTTCGCGCCGGTCTGGCCGATTGTCCGGCCGCCCTGGCCGCCTTAGATGCGATCGCCGACTGTGAAGGAGACTTAGAAGATGCCGCGATCGGGCTGGCGATTCAATCTGGGCAGGAACCCGATACCATCGATCGGTGGTTGGAAGGGCTGGCCAAACGCTGGCGGCATATTATCTGTGAAGCAACCTTGAGAGAAGAATTAGAAGATGACCTCAACACCGAAGTTTTGACAACCCTTGCCTCCCAAACCACCCTCCCTTTAAAGCTGGCCACCCCTGTCGCAATATATGTGATTAAGACGGGCTTACCATCTTTTTGCGCCGCCTTAGAAGCGAAAATCCAGTAGAGAGGCTTTGAGCATGGCCAACTTAATTCTGATCCGCCATGGCCAGAGTGCCTGGAATGCCCTGAACAAATTTACTGGTTGGGTAGATGTACCCCTCAGCCATGTAGGGTTAGAAGAAGCCGCGCGAGCAGCCGAGAAGCTCAAAGCCTATACGATCGATGTCTGCTACACCAGTATGCTGATCCGGGCGATTCAAACAGCCCTGGTCTGCCTGGTAGAATCCGATGCCGTTTTGCAGCGCGGTAAATGCCCGGTACTCCATCATAATGCCGATGATCCCGCCTGGCATGGTTGGGATGCCCACGAAGGAAACCCGGAAGAAGAAATTCCAGTATTTACGGCCCAGGCCCTGGATGAACGCTTTTATGGCGACTTGCAGGGCTCAAACAAAGCTGATACGGCGGCTAAGTATGGCGACGAACAGGTGCGGCTATGGCGGCGCTCCTACTCCGTCCGGCCTCCCGGGGGAGAGAGTCTGGAGGATACGGTGGCCCGGACAGTCCCTTTCTTCAGGGAACGAATTCTTACCCATGTCACTCAGGGAGACCATGTCCTGGTTTCAGCCCATGGCAATTCTCTGAGATCGATCATCATGTTCCTGGAAGACATCAGCGCCAGCGAAATTCCGGGTCTGGAACTGGCAACCGGGATACCGATCGTCTATGACATCAACTCCCAGGGCCAGGTTACCAACAAAATGATCCTCGACAACTAGCCCGACAGATCAGGCTAAAATCGTCAGTACATAACCTCAGGTAATCGCCGCACAATGGCAACTTCTGACCTTCCACGCCACCGTAAGTCTAACTTTCTGGATGAGGAGCCCCTGCCCGAGCAGATTCATGACCATGATCACCATTCTGCGGCCCATCCCCATGTCCACACAGAAGAATCCCGTCGGCGGGTTGTCAATCGCCTCTCCCGGATTGAAGGCCATATTCGTGGGATTAAAACGATGGTGCAGGAAAACCGAGCCTGCCCGGATGTGCTGGTTCAGGTAGCGGCGGTGCGGGGTGCCCTGGATCGGGTAGCCCGGATCATTCTGGATGAACATCTCACCCAATGTATTGCCAGGGCGGCTCAGGAGGGTAACATCGACTCAGAAATCGATGAGTTAAAGTCGGCCCTCGATCGCTTTTTACTCTGACCTGCCTATGGTCATGAAACTTTTGTTCATTCGCCATGCCCAATCAACAGGGAACCAGGAAAAGCGCATGCAGGGCCATGGTGAGTTCCCCTTATCTACCCTGGGCCGCCAACAGGCAGAAAAACTGGCCCGCAGTTTACTGGCAGAAGGCTGGTTTCCTTCCCATGTTTATAGCAGTCCGCTCAAACGGGCCGCAGAAACCGCCCAAATTTTGGTGGACTATTTTCAGGCCGCTCCGCTCCCTGCGGCGGTAAGTGACTTAATTGATGGGTCAGCGCCCCCGTTAGAATCCCCCGAATTGAAAACCCGATCGGTCACTATCACTTATGTTGACGAACTGAAGGAATTTCAGAACGGTATCTTTCAGGGGTTGACCTGGGCTGAAGCCCGCAGGCGTTATCCCGATCTCTGTCGTCGGTTAGAAGCATCTCCTGATTGGCTGCAAATTCCCCAGGCCGAATCCTTAATCGAGGCCAGAAGTCGAGCCAGACAATTTATTCAAACCCTGCTACAGCAGCATACCAACGGTGATCATGTCTGGATTGTCAGCCATAGCTGGATTATGCAACATTTGATAGCCGAACTCCTGGGCTGCGATCGCTCCTGGCGACTACGGGCCAACAACACCGCTCTGTTTGAGTTCTGGATTGATCAATCGCGCTGGCATCGGGATGATTCCAACCGCTTCAACACGGACCTCTGGCAGGTTCACCGATTTAATGATTGCCATCATTTGCAAAATCGTTCTGATCCCTGACAGTTGCAGTATCTTGTAGCAAGGGCCTGATTGCCCTGTTCCGAAAATCGGGGTTTCCTTTACCTATCGCGATCGAGCCATGACAAATCCAGCGAACGACATCCTTAAGCAGGCACAGCAGGGTAGCGTTGCAGCGATTATCCAGATCCTGAATGAAAAGCTGGCCGATTCTGGGGTAAGGACCCGTGCCATCCTGGCCGACAGCGTGCTGCAGTTACTCTGCGAAGCCGCTACCCTCGATCAGCTGGATCAGCCCATTCTGGTAGAGCAGATCCGGCAGATTTTAGAAGGAATTTCTCCCCGAGGCATTCGCCGCGTCAAAATTAACAGTCGAATCGTCCGAGAACAACAATTACTCTGGCTGGAAGAAATCAACCGAGATCCGGTCAATCAACTCCTCTGGTCTGAAGAGATTACCCTCAGACAGCCCAATTTTTTACAACGGGTTTCCAGCGACTGGAAAAACCGGGCTCAAGATCCGAATAAAGCGGCCTATCAAACTCGATCGGCTCGCCAAATTCGGGAAGATCGGCAGTTCTGGCGGGGTCTGACTGGTGGGGCATTAATCAGTGTCCTGCTCCTGGCCGGAGGCTGGTTTGTCTATAGCCGCTTCTCCAACGCTTCAGCACCCACCACAGAAGCAAAAGCCCCAGAACCAGAGACTTCCCCCAACCCGACCGTCACCAGTGCCGCTACTACCCCTGGCAGCAAACCTGCGAACGGTTCTCCCAGTCCCGCGGTTGCCAAGGGGGATCCTTTTGCCGATGCCGTTCGTCTGGCAGAACAGACCTCCCAGGCTGGCAAAGCAGCCAAATCTCCGGCCCAGTGGTTAGACCTGGCAGCTCGCTGGCAACAGGCATCGGACCTGATGGCGACAGTGCCAGCCACGGATCAACGCTATCAAACGGCCCAGGATCGGGTAAATGCCTACCGTCAAAACAGCGAGGCAGCCCTGCAGGAAGCCCAAAAACTGCGAGCAGCCTCCCCTCAAACCTCCACTCCCGGTACACCACCCGGTAATACCCAGTAGGCCAAGTCAAAGCCATCTTTGGGTCAGCTATCCCAGATTCAACCCACGACTATTGGCCTGAGTTCACGTTTTCCGTTGCGATTATGGATTGTTAGGGATCTGGGTATTCAATAAAACCAGATCTGCTGGGGTGTTGCAGTTAAACAGCATGGCAGGATTTTTCAGAACCAGTTCCTTCACCTGTTGCCCCGCCAACCAGCCCTGAAACGATCGTTCCCCCGCCCCGATCGCTGCCTGCAAGTCAGTCAAACAACTGGCCCGGTAAAAGCCACAGAGGGGCTCCCAACCTTTGACGGTTTTCGGTAGCAGGGCGATCTCTGCCCCAACCTGACCCAGGGAAGCAATCCCCTGTTGCAGGGAAGCAGCCTTTAACCGGGGTAAATCACAGGCCAGCAACAAGACCCACTCTGTCTGAACCTGGGCCAACCCCCGAGCAAAACCCAGTAAAGGCCCTCCCGAAGGCGAAGGCTGGGTTGGATCAACCAGTTCCGGCACAAAACGACAGCCCGCAGGTACCACCGCTGCGTATTGCTCAACCCGTGGAGTCACCACGTAAACCAGGGGGGTACATTTTAAAGCGACCTGACAGACCCGCCCCAGCAGAGCAACTCCCTGGACAGGAATCAGCGCCTTGTCCCGGCCCATGCGAGAACTCTGCCCCCCCGCCAGAACGATCGCACTTAACCCGTAGCCACTACTCATAGCCCCTAGCGAGCCATCACCCGGGCGATCGCGATTTCTAGTTGTTCCTGTTCCAGAGTCGTCAACACAAACACTTCCTGCACCGTCTTGCCCTGGCGGGCAATCACCTTAAACCCACCGCGAATTGGCACCGATACTTTTAAGGTCAGTTTGGGAGAATGGGCGCGCACCGAAGCAATCACACCGGGGGTAATCGTTCCGACTTCGGCCACCCGGGTCAACCGCTCCAGTAACCGGATCAGTCCCGGAATGTGGGTGGAGTGGTTCAGAACCACCCGGCCAGCCACCTCCGCCTTCCCTGTTGCTTTCTGGCTTTCTTTCTTTCTCATGCCGCTTCCAGAGGGGCCATGGTCAATCCCTCCCGGCTGAGTTGCTGATGATACAGTTCGGCTTGCTCCTGAGGCCCGACCCAGACCGTGGCCTGCCCTTCAAAATGCACTTGATTGGTCAACTCCCAGGCCCGATCGGCGGTCATCCCGGGAATGTATTTCAGCAGACACTCGGTTACATGCTGGAAGGTATTGAAGTCATCATCCAGCACAATCACTTTATAGTTGGGATAGAGCTGCCGGATCGTCTGGTCAGACTTTGAGGGCGCTACGGTCGGCGACACGGCGGTCACAACAACGGCTGAAATGGTCAAAGTCATAGGCAGTCAGTAAGCATTTACGCTTATCCTAACCCATTCGATTTCCGATTTTTTCTATAAATTCCAGATTATGGTTTCACTCATGGAGCCGATCGGGGGCCACTGCTTTTTGGCTGGAAATCTCAACCTCATTCTGATTAAACCAGAATTTACCCGTCAGCCGATTCTGGACAATGGCTCCAACAATTTCCAGATTACCGGGGCAGTTGAGGGCAGCATCCGTCGTTCCGGTCAGGGTAAGCTGACGATCGTCCCACCGGCCGTTCAGAGCCGGACGTTCCAGGGCTGCTCTTAAGCGAGTTTCATTCCCATCAGCAGGTAGCAGGGAACCGGTCAGGTAGATTCCCGATTGCTGAATCACCAGCAATAGCGGCCGGGTCTGCAAACATCCCGGCAGTTGTCCCTCGAGAGGATAGCGTCCGGAGATCGGGGTAGGGGCCCGCAGGTGGTTCTCTCCATAGGCCGTCGCCAGACTGAAGATGAGCGCAACCGAGGCGATCGCACCTCCGTAAAACCCCAGGGATTTGAGTTCAAAAAAATGCTTCATGCATTCACCTCCGGTTGCTGCGGATTGGGGCTACTACTGGTTGCTAAAACCGCTGTCAGATGAGAAGTCTGCTGGTTATAGCGACGGGTAATCAGTAAGGATGAGTGGCAGCGCACCGCCAGTTCATCGGTGTAGTTGCCCAGGGAGTGCCGCTCTAAACCCCACTCTCGACTGGCCCCCGCGATCGTGAGATCGACCGTAGCCGATGCCTCGATTACCGCCTGAATCGGGTTAGTCGCTGCGACCTGGGGCAAATGAATCCGTTCTCGTACCGGCTGGGGCAGACGAGCCAGCAGCGATCGCACGTAGCTCAGATCATCTGGCTGTTGTTCCCCCGTCACCCGGAGAATAGTCAGAGCTGAGTTTGGACAGTTCAGCAGCAACCGTAAAGCAATTTCCAGCCCCAGATCATTGTGGGCATTGGAAACGTAGGGAACCAGCAATTGATTCAGGTTATTGGGCTGGCGATCGATAAATACAGCAACATCGGTGCGGGCCAGCCCAAGAATTTGCCCGACTCGACCCCCCAGACGATTTTTGCTAAAAGCAGGACGATGCCACCCCATCAGGATCAAATCCGCCTGATCGAGGTCAGCCACCCGTACCGTTTCCTGGGCTACATCCGTCGCCACCCGAACGATGGGAAAAATTCGAGAGCGCAAATGCTCCGGCTCCAGCTTGTCAATCAAGCCTTTCACCTGGCTTTGCCTCTGGGCAATCAGACGGGCCGCCTCTGCCGGAGTACTTTCAAACGCGTATTCTTCCTCTAACTGAACCAGACTGAGCGGATAAATCCCAGCGGTTACAGCAACCTCTGAACCGGGAGGATGGGTACCCAGGGCGATCAACCCGGCCAGTCGAATTAAGCCCATCTGGGTAGTTGGGTTTGCGATCGGTACCAGAATTCGGTAGTCCGTCTGCGGCTCGGGGCCAACCGGTTCAACAATATCTTGCTGAATCAGCCGTTTAGGATAGACCATCTCCAGCAGGGGGGAGGTCATAAAGGTAGTGACCAGAGCCATAATCACCAGCATCGTAAACAGCAGGGGAGAGATCACATTCAGACTCAACCCAATGTTTAAGACAATCAACTCAGTCAACCCACGGGTGTTCATCAACCAGCCCAGGGCAGCAGCCTCTCGTTCCTCGATCCGGCAGACCCTGGCTGCGACATAAGTCCCGACATACTTACCAATTACGGCAACAGCCAGCACCAGGGCACATAAGCCCCACAACTCTGGACGATTTAACAGCCCAATCTGGGTTCGCAGCCCGCTGTAGGCAAAGAAGATTGGCAGCAAAAACGTCAGGACAAAGTCTTCTGTCTTCTGGGCCAGTTCCCTGGTCAACCCGGCGTGCTTGGGCATGACAGCCCCCAGCAAAAAAGCTCCAAAGATCAGGTGAATGCCAATCCACTCAGTAATCAGCGCCGAAACCACCACCCCCATATAGATGCCTGCCAGCATAAACTGGCTGAGACGCTTATTGCGGTTGTAATGGGTAGCCAGCTTCTGCAAAAATCTGCGCCCAACGGTCACCATCAGCCCAATGTAGAGCAGGGCTTCTAAGATGGTAGGAATCGCTCCTACCATACTGTTAGTCCGGGTGACCATGACTGCCAGGGCCAATAAACACCAGGCTGTCACATCGTCTACAGCGGCACAGGTGAGGGCCAGGGTACCCAACCGGGTTGCCTGCAAATTGTTTTCCGTCAGAATGCGGGCCAGGACAGGAAAGGCGGTAATCGATAGAGCCGCTCCCAGAAACAGGGCAAAGGCAGTAAAGGTAACATTGGCAGTGGAAACCAGGGGGTAGAGAACCAGCGCCAGCAGGGTTCCCAGGGAAAAAGGCACCAGAATACTGACATGGGAGATCAAAATCGCAACATCTAGCTGACTTTTTAGATACTTGGGATCCAGTTCCAGGCCAATTAAAAACATAAAAAAGATCAATCCAATCTGAGATAACACTCCCAGATAAGGAATGGTTTCGGGGGGAAATAAAGCCGTTGCGATCGCAGGGGAGAACAGCCCCAGCAAAGATGGCCCCAGCATGATCCCGGCAACAATTTCACCAATGACCAGGGGTTGTTTGAGGCGGCGAAAACCCAGACCTACCAGACGGGACAACCCAATCACGATTACGATTTCGATCAGAACTTGAAAAACAACATCGTGCTTCATAGATTTCCAATACCGGGGGCAACCTATTAACTCTTGGGGCCTTTACCTGGCCGCCCTGAACCGTCTATAACCAGGTGCTGAGGCAACCACCGCAACCATCAATACAAACGCCCGGAAAGTCAAGGCTCTACAACCAAATCATTGATGCCGCTCTATTATCGACAGAGAATTTGTTTAAGGAAGTAAAAAATTGTTAAAAAATGTTATATTTTTGCCAACATCGTTTTTTGAGGTTTACTTTCTTTGAGAAAGATTTAGGTTTCGTGCTTATAATTTGTACAGAAATCTCTACGTTCTTAAGACCGACTTTAGTAGCACTTTAGTAACCTTTTTGGATGATGCCTCGGATTCTCGTCATCGACGATGACCCTGCAATTTCGGAGTTGGTCGCCGTAAATTTAGAAATGGCTGGCTACGATGTCAGTCAGGCACCGGATGGTATTAAGGGTCAGGCTATGGCACTGCAGCTACAGCCTGACCTGATTATGCTCGATCTAATGCTCCCTAAGGTAGATGGGTTCACAGTATGCCAGCGACTGCGGCGAGATGAGCGAACCGCAGACATTCCGGTGTTAATGTTGACAGCTCTTGGCCAAACCCAGAATAAAGTTGAAGGGTTTAATGCCGGGGCCGACGATTACCTGACCAAGCCCTTTGAAATTGAAGAAATGCTGGCGCGGGTGCGGGCACTCCTGAGGCGTACCGATCGGATTCCGCAGGCAGCCAAGCATAGTGAAATTTTAAATTATGGCCCCCTAACCCTGGTGCCAGAGCGCTTTGAGGCGATCTGGTTTGACCAGACGGTGAAGCTCACTCACCTGGAGTTTGAACTGCTCCATTGTCTGCTGCAGCGCCATGGCCAGACCGTATCTCCCAGCGAAATTTTGAAGGAAGTTTGGGGCTACGACCCCGACGATGATATCGAAACCATTCGGGTGCATGTGCGCCATCTGCGAACGAAGCTAGAACCCGATCCCCGCCATCCCCGTTATATCAAGACGGTCTACGGTGCAGGGTACTGTCTCGAGTTACCTGCGGTTCAGGCCACTGAAGACGAAGAATCCCTGGCAGGCTAATTTCTACCCCAGGGTTCTCTAGCCAGGGATTGATTGTGTTTTGCAGGAAATAGCTTTAATACATAGGAACAGGTTTCATTACTCCAGCTAGCGCTCTGGGGTCTGACTAAAGACCGGCTGAAATCCTCCATTATCTGCCCGTGGCTTTGAGCAAAAACCCTACCGTTGCTTCCTATCCTTTCAACTGGTTTGACCGGTTTTGTTTATGGTATCCACCAGCATGGTTAATTTTATTTAATCGACACTGGCAACATTACCACCCCGATCCCCAGGGTTGGAACTGGATAGAGTACGGGTTATTTTTGCTTCCCGGTGGTTTTTATCTGGCCCTGGGCCTGCGCTGGTTGCGCTTAAAGCTACAGCGGTTATTTACGATCGCCCCTGAGCTTCCAGAATCTCCCGGTAAAAGCCCCGATCCGGTTTATCAGGAGATCTTCCGTCGGGAAATTTTGGCCCCTCTGGCGAAAGATTATTTCCAGAGCGAGTTACACCAGCTGGAAAATCTGCCCGAAGATAGCCCGGTTATGGTCACCATTAACCATGCCGGTATGTGTTTTCCCTGGGACTTCATTAATCTGGGTTTCTTACTCAGCAAACATCGGCCCTGGTTTGTCCAACCCCTGGCCCATCCCCTATTTTTTGATCACCCCTGGCTGAAATGGTGGCTACCCTGCGGCTGGTCAGAGGCCTTAGGCGGAGTCCGGGCCGAACGTAGCAGTTTTGAGACTGCCATCTCCAATCAAACCGTCGTGCTTTATGCCCCCGAAGGTTGGCGTGGGCTGGCCAAGGGCTGGTACCAGCGCTATCAGTTAGCCCGGTTTGATCCCAGTTTTGTCCAGTTGAGTTTACAGTATCAGGTGCCGATCGTCCCTGTAATCTGCCTGGGCAGTGAAAATTTGCATCCCTGGACGGTCAATGTCCGTTGGTTAGCCGACCGTCTCAGGTTGCCCCTGTTCCCCATTTCGCCGCTGATGCTCTTGTTCTTGCTGTTTCCTTCCATGGGAGTTTGGGCGGCCCGTTCCCGCCTGCGATATTATATTCAGCCGGTCTGGTATCCCTGGAAAGACGAAATCCGCCCCTCCCCTGCAGGTCAACCCCTGCCGCGTCGGGCAGTTTATCGGATGGCAGCCAGCCTGAGATCGCGACTCCAGGCGACCATAGACTCCCTGCAAAAACCGGAAGCAAAACCGAAATTACATCCCGGAGACTTTTAGTATGTGATTTGGGCCAGACTTCAAGGTGAACCGGCACACTTCTAGCGTTGATCCAGACGGGGATCAGGATTGTTCACACTCACAGTTCTGACCACACTTCTATCACCTGGGAAACCGGGGCGATCGTCGAAGATAAAACCTTGTAAGCCCATAGAGGATGTAACGATGAGGTTGTCTTACCGCGGTGCTAATTACGAGTTTGCCCCTACATCAGTCGAAATATTTGAAACTGAACAAACTGGTCAGTACCGTGGTACCCCCTACCGGGTGACCCTGGCGGCTCGCTCCTCTGTTCCCCAGTCAATTCTGCGATACACCTACCGCGGTAATGATTACATTGGGCTCCGTTGATCCCGGCTCAGCCTGATTTTCTTGCCCCTGGTTGAACTCAACCACCAACCAGGGGTTTTTGATTGGCCTGAATTTGGTCTAAAAAATATCCGCCGGATCAGCATCCTGAACCTTCCGAACAGCGATCGCCCCAGAAATGGCACACATGAAAACGGCCAGGGAAAATACAACCAGGGCTCGATCCGAGGTCATGGCAATGGGCAGGGAAGTGGCATCACGGGTCAGGGAATATAACCCCAGAGCCAGTAAAAAACCGGGAATATAACCCAGAACGGAGAGAATCAATGCCTCCTGAAACACCACGGAGAGGAGGTACAAATCTTTGTAGCCCATGGCCTTGAGAGTGGCGTACTCGGCCAGGTGATCAGACACATCGGTGTAAAGAATTTGATACACAATCACGGTGCCTACAACGAAGCCGATCGCCGTGCCCAGGGTAAAAATAAACCCGATCGCTGTACTACTTTTCCAGTAATTTTGCTCTTTAGCAATAAATTCTTGCTTGGTTAAAACCTTAACATCACCACTTTTTTCTTCGATCGTCCGACGCAGTTCGGCAACGGTCTTTTGTAGATCGGCACCGGGTTTCAGTTTAATCGCCCCCACATCAATAATGCCTTTGCTGCGACGCTCAAACATTCGGAGAAAGTTGAGATCACTGGTCACCAGATTGCCATCAGCCCCAAAGGAAGCTCCCAGGGTAATCAGGCCCCCAACCTGAATCCGCCGACCGCCGACTTCCGTTGCGATCGTTTGACCCTGCTGATATTTTTCAGAAATGGGGCCAAATTCGGCCCGGGACGCGTCATCAAACAGCACGATATCGGGCAACCGAATTTTATCCAGGTTTTGGACAACTCCCGGCAAATCAAATACTGGATTAGCCGGATCAATCCCCACTACCAGAATGCTCCGGGTACTGCGATTATCGGGATTTTTCCAGAGGGCAAAATCCAGGTAAATCGGACTGATCGACTCTACTCCTTCTGCTCCCAGGGCCTGGTATAACCGACGCTGAGAAAAACTTTGCATGGCAATCAAAGCAGTTGACTGCGGACTGACTAAAAAAATATCTGCCTGTAAATTTTGATGCAACCGGACAGCGCTATCAAACAGCGCATCCCGAAACCCCAGTTGAATAAACATCAAAATTACAGCAAAGCCAATTCCAGCCAGAGCAATCAGCAACCGGACCGTTTCACGTTTAAGCTGCAACCAGGCGAGAGGAATCGCAAACATACAGTCAGAATGCCCGTGGCAAGTAAAATGCGATGGATAGAGAGGTTTTAATTATCACCAGAGGAACCAGCCTGATCCTATCTAGATGAAGCATCTAGGGCTGAATTGCCACATTCACCTGCAGGTTAGTCAGACCTGCCACCGATTTACTGTCATCCAGGCGGATTCGTACTTCTACCACTCTGGCATCGGTATCTGCTGCAGGATCCGTATTCAGCACATCATTTTTACGAATTTGCAACCCTACCTGGTCAACGGTACCAGAGATCTCTCCCGGTAAGGCAGAACTGGTAATGGTTGCTTTCTGACCGGGGCGCACCCTGGCGACATCGGTTTCGTAGACCTCAGCCACGGCATACATTTGATTGGTCTTACCCAACTCGGCAATACAATTGCAGGATTGGGAAGAGCTACTATTGCCAAAGCTATTGCCCACCTGCTCACCGGGATAGGCATGGATTTTGATCACCTGCCCATCGATCGGCGATCGCACCAGGGCAGTCTCCAGATCGGCCCTGGCCCGTTGTAGATTGGCCACGGCCACCTGAACCTGGGCTTCTGCCTGCTGAATATCCGTCGGCCTGATCTCGGCTACACTGCTGAGTCGTTGCCTTGCTTGCTCCAACTGCTTGACCGTTGTCTCGGCCCGCAGGCGACGGCTATCTAACTCTGAAGCAGAAACCGCCCCATTCCGGTAAAGTTCCTGGTAGCGCTGGTATTCTCGATTGGCAATCTGAACCTCGACATTCAGACGGGCGACATCTGCTTCTTGCGCCTCAATATCGCCCCGTTTGGCCCCGGCCCGCACCTGAGCTAAGCGGCTCTGGGCTTCCCGCACCTGAGCTTCTGCCTGAATCGCCGAAGCCAGCAGACGATCGCTGACATCCATCACGGCAATCACCTGGTTAACCTTGACTGGTCCCCCTTCCTTCACCAGCAGGCGGGCAACTCGTGCCGTTCCCATCGTAGAAGGAGCCGCCACCCGGATAATTCGGCTCTCTGGCTCCAGCCGACCCAGGGCTGTGATTGTACCCGTAGTCTGAGACACAGCAGGACTGGCAGTTGCGGTAGGAGAAGGATCGGCGGCCTGATCCTTAATGGGCGATCGCAGGGCCAGAAAAATTCCGGTACCGGCTACCCCCAGGGCCACTGCAATGAGTGCCACAATCCATTTTCCCGAGGACTTAAACAAAGGTCTAACACTCATTACAAGTTAAAAGGTAGAAGGCTAAACCGAACCCCCTACCTGAGATAAAGATTGCTTAACAATTTTACGGCACCACAGCCAGTTATGGTTTACCCATGGGCCATTCGGGTAGTCCTGAAGGTGACATTGGAGCCTTCCTGGGTTTGCTCCAATACCAGTAAGGGGGTGGGCTTTGCCTTCTGATCCCAGTGCATGTTAGCGATCCGGCCCTGAATTGTAGGCTGCCAGGTATCATTTTCACTGGTCGGACTGAGGAAAGTTTCCATGCAGTCAATAATTTGATTGATGGTGACAGAAGTTGGCTGGGTCGGCAGTTTCAAAATCTTGACTTCCACCCGAAACAGAACTCGCTTCGTGCCCTTGGGCAGATCCCCCGGTTCGTACTCAACATCAAAGGTTTCATCCACCTGCCGTCCGGTGCTGGCAATGCCCACTTCTCCCATGTTGGCCTGGGAAGGCCGCAGGGCCACACTGATTTTTTCCTTCACCTTAATTTTGATCTGGTTCAGAATGGCAAAATGGAAGACTTCTTCTTCCATCCGCATCCGTAGATAGTCGAGATTAAACTCCCGCGAGTGAATCAGGTCAGGGTTTTTCTCCATTTTGCCGATCGTCTCAACGGCATACTTCAGCTTCTTCTGGAGTTCCCGATTCTTAAAAGTTTCAAATTTAACCTGCTTTGCCAGCTTGTCCATACTCAGTTTAGAAGCCACACCCAGAGCGACCAGGAGCAGCAACAACCCGCCGGAAGTATACATCCAGATCTGACCAGAATCAGAATCGGCCGATTTAGCAGGTTCCGTCGTAACCGTTTTAGGTTTGGTAGTTGCCGGTTTTGCTGAGGTTTGAGCCAACCAGGGAGCTACGTTAATCAGGGAGGTAGACATAGGATTTACTGGCTAACTTAGAAGCTAGGTATTTAGTAGTAGAATGCCCTATTTATGGCAGGGTGGCATCATGGGTTTTGTTCTATTACTACAACGTTAATCGATCCGTTTCAGGGCTTAATCGGATCTTTTCATTTCAGCCAGCGACTACGCTCACTGCCAGCATCGATGTAGCAGAGGTAAGGGCTCCTTTCGTAATGCCCCAGACCTCCAGGCCACCAGGGATCGAGAAACCAGTAGAGCTGTTTACCGGTCAGGCCATCCCAGTAAAATTCGATCGCATCTCCCAGGCTATGGCGCAGTTCAACTCCTCCCCGACTCTGGAGAATTTCCGCCGGACAATACCAGCGAGTCACCGTAATCGGCCGGCCCAGGCGATCGCAGAGGGATTGGACTAACTCGGCCATCTGGACAATTGTATCCACCGTTAGCTGATTGGGGGGAAGATAGGTACCACCCCGGGTCGCATCGGCCCAGGTCAGGCTACCCCAGGGTACGATCGCTGCAAACATCTGCAGATTAGCAGCCGTCCAGTGGTTGGGACGCGGTCGCGGATCAGCAGGCAGGGGGGTAGGGCCTGCCTCCGGGCTATCACGTCGCCCCCCCGCCAGTCGCTGCAAATCTTCTACCAGGGATTGCAGTGTTTGCTCCCGGGTACCGATCCCCCGCCAGAGTTGGGTCAATTGCAGGAGCGCTTCTTGCTGGTGAGCCAGACCCGTGTAGGTCAGGGGCATCCGGCGCAGAAAGGTGAGTAAGGCTCGATCGAGGAGGGCAGCGGCATTGGCCAGGTCTTGAGGTTTGGGGTCGGGAGCGGTAAACAGCTCAGGATTCACCCCCAGATCGAGCAAAACTGCCGTCCGAGAATCGAGTTGTCGCCAGAGGCGATACCCCTCTACCAGGGCATTGCGCTGCTCTCCCCGGGCCTGATAAGTCTGGGGAATCCGCTGCAGCAGAGCCATCCAGGCTGGCGCAAATTGATCGAGATCAAGGGCCAGATTGAGCGGTTGCTGCAAAGCCGCGATCGTCGCTTCCCGAGACTGGAGTTGTAGCCAGCCCTGCACCAGCCTTAGAAGTGCCTCCCGCTGGTGGGGATAGGCAGCATAGGCGGGCACAATCTGGGGAAGGAACTGGAGTAACGCCACATCCAGGGAGAATTCATCTCCGGCCTGGGGGATGAGGGAGGCGATCGCGGCTTCTTGAGTATCCAGCTTGCGCCAGAGCCGCACCATTTCCAGCAGGGCCTGACGCTGGTAGGGCAGGCGCTGGTAATGGGCAAACATCTGCCCGACTAAAGCCAGCAGGGCTGAATCTACATAGCTTTGATCAGCGGGCAGGTTCTCTTGACGCAGACAAACCGACCAGGCTTCCAGGTAAGCCAGCCGTAGAGCTGAATCATCACAGGTTTCCAGAATCGCTACAGCGGGGGTACTGGTCGGTGGGTGGTAGCCAGCGGCAATCGTTTCGAGGAGCCGATCGGTATAACAGCCCCGCTGACTATCCCACAACTCCCCCCCCTGCCAACCCGTGATGGTGAGGTCGTTTATCAGGTGACAGAGGGTATTGGCAGCGTAGTAGACCTGGGCGGCGAAGCGATCGACCTGAGCCAGGGTGATCGTATTGGCGGGAGCAATTCCCAATCCTGTTTCTCCATCGGCCAGGGCCGGTTGCTGCTGCACCTGAAACAGAGCTGCCAGGATTGGGGCATGAATCCCGGTGCGTCTGGCTTCCTGGCGATACAACAGCGATCGCTGCTCTGGCATGAGGTATCCCATAGTGGTACAGAAATAAGAAACTAAGCGTCAGCCATGAAACACTGAAGAAACTATCATCACTACTCTATGTCGTTTGCACCGCTTTCCCAGGCCTTTCCGGCAAATTCCTGCTCTGCCTTGCAACTGATTGCCACAGATATGGATGGCACCCTGACCTCGGAGGGCAAATTCTCCTCTGAATTGCTCCAGGCTTTAGAGGCTCTGTCCAGCGTCGGTCTAAAAGTCCTGATCGTAACCGGCCGATCGGCGGGTTGGGTGAGTGGACTGGTGCATTATCTGCCTATCTGGGGGGCGATCGCAGAAAATGGCGGGCTATTCTACCCCGGTTCGCAGCTCACCGGCAAAGAACGCTTTTTAGTGCCAATTGGGGACATTCAGGCCCATCGGCAACAGCTTGCAGCCTGTTTCCAGCAGCTTCAGGCTGAGTTTCCCCAGATCCAAGAGTCCCAGGACAACCGCTTTCGTTTGACCGATTGGACCTTTGATATTCAAGATTTAACAAACTCAGCAATTCAAACCCTGAGCCAGCGTTGCCAGGAACGGGGCTGGGGGTTCACCTACAGTACGGTACAGTGCCACATCAAACTACCCAACCAGGACAAAGCAGCGGGGTTGCGGCAGGTGATGCAGCAATATCTGGCCGACTGTACGCCGGCCCACACTCTGACCGTGGGTGATAGCCCTAACGACGAAAGTTTGTTCGACTGCAGCCAGTTTCCCTGGTCGATCGGAGTTGCCAACCTGCGGGACTACGTCCCCCAACTTCGCCATTTGCCCCAGTACATCACCTCCGCCCCAGAAGGCAGGGGATTTATAGAACTGGCCCAGGTACTGCTGGAAAAGCGGCAATAGAGAAGCATCGGCTGTCAAAACTCAGCCTATTCTTAAATACTGGGTTTGTCGGATCCATTTGGCTGGCTCAAGCCACAATAGAACTCATTCCTGTTTTTCCCTTTTCTTGTCTCGCCCATGTCAGAACCAGACAACAGCCTCCTGCTTACCGCCCAGACACGGTATCGGGAAGGCAACCTGGCGGAAGCCGAAGCCCTTTACCGACAGGTGCTACAACCAGATCTTTCTTACAGCGAAAATCAACGGATTGAAGCCCTGTCCTGGTTGGGACTGATTGCCGACCAGCTGAACAAACCGGGAGAAAGCATCGCCTATTTAGAGCAACTACTGGCCCTGCGTCCCGACTCCGCGGAGACCCACAGCAATATGGCCGCCCTTCTTTGCAAGCGGGGTCGCCTCTCAGAAGCGATCGCTCACCAGCAGCAGGCCATCGCCCTGAAGCCTGAGGATGCCGAGGTTCATTACAACCTGGGGATTTTACTCTACGAGAACCAACAGATTCCTGAGGCAACCACCTGTTACCGTCAGGCCGTCGCCCTCAACCCCAATCATGCCAATGCTTACAACAATCTGGGGATTGCTCTGTATAAACAGAACCAGATAGATGAAGCGATTGACTGCTACCGCCGGGCGATCGCGGCCAATCCCCACCATGCCAATGCCCACAACAGCCTGGGAGTCGCTCTGTTTCGCCAGGGCCAGGTAGAAGAATCGTTGCTGCACTACCAGCAGGCCGTAGCTCTGAAACCCGATTATTTCAATGCCTACAACAACCTGGGTACGGTCTTGCAGAACCAGGGAAAGTTGAAGGAGGCGATGGCCAACTACCAGAAGGCGATCGAGCTGAATCCGGGCTACGCCAGTGCCTACGATAATCTGGGCACAATCCTGCAGGGATGGCGCCAACTGGATGAGGCGATCGTCAACTACCGCAAGGCGATCGAGCTAGACCCCAACTCAGCCAATGCTTACAACAACCTGGGTTCTGCCCTGAAGGAAAAAGGCCAGATCGAAGCAGCCATAGCCTGCTGCCAGAAGGCCCTGGAACTCCAGCCAGATCACCCGGATGCCCACAATAACTACGGCAGTAGCCTGGTTGAGCAGGGAGAATTTGAAGCGGCGATCGACCATTTTGAGCAGGCCATTCAGGCTAAAGCTGATCATGCCAATGCCCATCTCAACCTGGGGATTATTCTGCTGCTCCTGGGCAACTACGAGCGGGGCCTGCCGGAATACCACTGGCGCTGGAAGACCAAGCAATGCCCTCCCCTGCGTTACCCCCATGCCTTTTGGGATGGCTCGGAACTCCAGGGCAAAATTATTCTGCTGACGGCAGAACAGGGATTTGGGGATACCATTCAGTTTGTGCGTTATGCCCCTCTGGTAGCCCAACGGGGAGGCCAGGTGGTGGTCGCCTGCCAGTCCTCTCTGGTGCGGCTGCTGTCTACGGTTCCCGGGATTATTCGCTGCGTCGATCGGGACAAGGTAGATGTCCAGACCCATGTCCATTCCCCCATGCTGGATCTCCCCATGCTCCTGGGCACAACCCTGGATACGATTCCGGCCAATATTCCCTACCTCACCCCCGCCGACACTCCGATCGCCCTGGAAGTTCCGCCAGAGACCCGGTTAAAAGTAGGGATTGCCTGGTCCGTCAACCCGGACAGCTCTACCGCCGAAAAACGCTCCTGTCCTTTGAGCCTTTTTCTCGGGCTGCTGGATCTGCCTGGTGTGGCCCTCTATAGCCTGCAAAAAGTACCACCGGAGGCCGATCTAGCAATCCTACAAGAACACCCCCGACTCCAGGATCTACGCCAGCAGTTAACTGATTTTGCCGACACCGCCGCCGCGATCGCCCAACTGGATCTGGTGATCACCGTTGATACGGCCGTGGCTCACCTGGCCGGAGCCCTGGGTAAACCCGTCTGGACGCTTCTGGCCAAAGTGGCAGACTGGCGCTGGCTGAGAGAGGGGGAAAAGACGCAATGGTATCCTACCATGCGCCTGTTTCGCCAGATCGAAGCCGGGAACTGGCCAGAGGTATTTGAGCGTGTAGCCGGGGTTCTACAACCGATTCTGGCTCAGATCAACAACGGAGAAGCCCCTTTCTCAGAACTGGAGCAGTGGAAACACCACCCACCCATCCCCCTGGCCCTGCCAACTCCAATACCTACTCCGACCCCAGTTCCGACCCCGGCCCCAGCGGCTCCGCCCCCGGAAGTGGCCCCTGCACCTGCGGCTACCCTGGCCTTTCCGGCAGACGGCTTTAACCGGATCAAAACCTGCCGTCATGGCGTCTTTCTCTACAACCACAACGACTTCTATATCGGCCGATCGCTGGAACTCTACGGCGAATGGAGTGAAGGGGAAGTCAGCCTGTTTCAATTTTTCCTGCGACCGGGAGACACAGTAGTCGAAGTAGGAGCCAATATTGGCACGCACACGGTCTACTTCGCCAAAACCGTGGGAGAGAAGGGCAATGTGGTGGCGATCGAACCCCAACGGGTCGTGTTTCAAACCCTCTGTGCCAACCTGGCCCTCAACAGCCTGACAAATACCTTTTGCTACCAGTTGGGGTTAGGCGAAGCTCCAGGGGTGGCCAAAATTCCCGTACTGGACTACAAGAAATTAAATAACTTTGGTGGTGTCAGCCTCAACTACGAAACTGGTGGAGAACAGATCCAGATTTCTACCCTGGATAGTTTTGGCATTCAGTTTTGCCGCCTGCTGAAAATTGACGTAGAGGGCATGGAGCTCCAGGTGTTACGGGGTGGCAGCGAAACCATCCGGCGCTGTCAGCCGATTCTTTATCTAGAGAACGATCGGGCTGAAAATTCTGCTGCCCTGATCCAGTATCTCCATGAGCTGGGCTACGAGCTGTACTGGCACCGTCCACCGATCTACAACCCGAACAATTTCTTGAAAAACACTCAAAATGTCTTTGGCAATGTTGTTTCAATCAATATGCTGGGCATTCACCCCAGCCATGCCATTAAGATTGAAGGTCTGGAAAGGGTCAAGGTACCAGGATAAGGCTGGCAACTTAAAATTACTGGCTGGTTTGGAGCGCTGCCATAATTCGCCGGTGGGCAGCATGATAGCGCTCCAGCCGGTTCAGGTCTTTTGCCGTCAGGCTGGCAATCCGGGTCAGGGTCATGTTGTCTTCCAGGTCGTAGCGCTTAACCCGGGTAGCCAGGGGATTGGTCAGTACCCGATCGATAAAGGCTTCGTAGGTCTCTTCAGAACGACGGGTGAGGCAATCGAGGGCAGCAATCACCTCCGCCGGAAACCCTGCCGCAGCCAGCTTTTCTAGCGTCCAGTCAGAATCTTCTACCACATCATGCAGAACCGCCACCACCTGCTCCAGGGGTGTTTCGGCCCGCAGCAACAACCGCAGGGGATGGAGAATATAAGGAGCATTGGCCTTGTCTACCTGATGCTGGTGGGCCAGGGCCGCGATCGTCACCGCCTGACTCACCAGTTCCACTGTCAGTTCTGCCATGGGGGTCGGCTCCTAAGGATTGTGAACTTAAGAAAACCCAGGACTTAATTTTTGCAAGCAGGGCTCCGCGCTTGCAAAAATTAAAAGTTTGGTTTTAATCAATGGTGATTCTAAACAGCCACCTGGCTCCACTCCAGATAGGGCAGGCGGGTGGCGGTCTGGCGGATCTGATCGGCCTGAGCCACCAGTTGACCGCAGGCATCCCAGGTCCCTGTAATCATCATCTGCCGCACTCCTTCTGCCAGCTGAACCGGGGCCGAAAAATCACCACAGGTCACCCGCAGGGCCTCTAAGTCGATCTGCACTGGAGTAGTGGCATCCCGGGTGAGCAACTCCTGCAGCTTACTGGTGGTAGCCCCATCAGCAATGACGCAGGGAATTCCCATGGCCACACAGTTGCCAAAGAAAATTTCCGCAAAGCTTTCGCCCACGATCGCCTGAACACCCCATTTAGCCAGGGCCTGGGGGGCATGTTCGCGACTGGAGCCACAACCAAAGTTGGCATTGACCACCAGCACCGACGCTCCCTGGTACTGGGGTTGGTCAAAGGGATGGTGCCCCTCGGTCTGAGCCCGATCATCGGCAAATACCTGGGCTCCTAAGCCATCAAAGGTGACACAGAGGAGAAACCGGGCGGGAATGATCCGATCGGTATCAATGTCATTTCCTGCCAGGGGAATTCCGCGCCCTACAACTGTCTTAACTTCACTGACCATATACTGTACTCTTGCCTCAGACTCTCTAGTATAAGCCGAAGCTTCATGGATTCCGGTGTTTTGAGCAAACGGAATAGCTGGTACAATTTCCAGTCGGTTCTCCTGATCAAACCTCCGCCCTGCACACAACAACTCTGACAGCCCGGGAATTGCCCTTACTGTTGATGGGTCAAAAAGGGAACCTCCACCACTTCGGCGGGGTGACCATCCACTTCAACCTGCAGACCCACACCACCGGCTTTCGTCCGAATATAGGCCAGTCCCAGGGGCTGCGATCCATTCTGGTGCAGACTCGTGACAACACCAATTTTCTCTTCCCCCAGCACAACCGGCGTTCCTGGGACTACTGGAACACTGAGGCGAAGCCCCAACAGTCGTTGCTTCACCCCTTTGTAGGTATCCAGACGGGCGATCGTTTCCTGGCCAATATAACACCCTTTATTAAAGGAAACAGACTGCCACAGCCCCGCTTCCAGGGGGTTATAGTCTTCCGTCAGTTCGTGATCGGGCATCGGGCGACCCTGTTCGATTCGCAATTGCTCCCAGACCTGTTCTCCCAGGGGAGTGGCTCCCGCCCCCACCAGAAGCTGCCAGAGGGTTGCAGCATTTTCTACGGGCGTGATCAGGGTATACCCCGGTACAGCCAGCCCACTTCCGATCGCCACCTGGACAGGGCCATCTCCCAAAGAGACAGACTGGTGGGCTCCATAAACTGCCTCTGGTGGCAACTCCAGACCCAGTTTGCCCAGCACCTCGGTGCTGCGGGGCCCCAACAGACTAAACATCGCCGTCTGATCAGTACTATCTTTAACCGCCACCCTGTCACCGAAAAAGATGTAGCGATCGCACCATTGCAGTAACTTCTGCCGCCGGTTAGGAGAAACCACGACCAGCAGACTGTCTGCCAGAACATAGACCGTTACCAGATCCAGCGTCCGAGCGGTGGAGGTGACAAACACGGTGTCACACCCCTGGCCCGGTTTCAAACTCTTAATATCGTTCGTGGTCTGGTTATGGAGAAAATTCTGGCGATCGCTATCGCAGATCTGTAATCTCCCCCAATGAGAACGATCGCAGACTGCCACACCAGATCGGGCAGCCTCCAGGGCGATCGCATCGTTGCCAAAACTAACTGGCACTGAGCTATCAGCATCGAATATCGCACCGGACTCAGACTGAGCCTGCCGTAAGCGTTCAAGCATAGGGAAATATTTAGGGGCATCTAACAGAATGGGCGTTAAGTTCAGCTTACCCCAGAGCAGTCTATGGTAGAGCCGCAAACACCTGAGCTACCACCCGACTGGCCTTTTCATCCAGGGCCAGCCAGTCTACATCGCCGGTGTCATCAAATAGACTGAGATCCACCTGAACCTCTGACGGAGCAGCCCTACCCTCTGAATGGTCATAGCCCTGAAAACAAATCTGGTAACACAACTCCCATAAATCGACGGTCACCCTTTCATCCTGGTGGCTCAAACAAAGAAGATAACCGGGAAAGGGAGCTGGCAACCGGCTCAATTCTTGCTCTAACTCCTCAACCCGATCGGGAGTTGCCGCTTCTAGCTCGGCCTGCAGCTGATTTACCCTGGCTTTCTCAGCTTCCGTAACGGTTTCAGCCCAGACCTGGACATTTTCGTAGGCGCCTTTCCAGGTAGACTCGTCCAGCTGCTTGCGAATATTGTCAATCAAACGAATAAATGCAGGCTGCATCAACAGTTCTGCCTGCTGCCATGCAACCATGTCCTGAAATTTCGGCATGGTATTAAAGGGCAAAAATATGCTAAAGCCAACATGAAACTATACCCAGCCAGTAGCAATCACTCAAGTTTTTGCAACAAAACTAAAAAGTGTCACACTGACAAAAATACCAGTCAGATCTATAGATTTACTTAAACCTCCTGCTCATAAGGATTCCAGGGTTCCAAGGTTTTCTCTATGGTTACTACCGGGCAAGAATAATTGAAAAAGCGTCATACTTTGCGCCGGAAAGTTTAATTAACTTAATAAAGTGGGGTAACATAAATCAGTAGGTAATTATTCCCATTGAATTTTACCTTTCGACTTTGGCTTAGTCTGTCAAAGAAATGTCTAGGGGATCAGTCAAGGGTTCTTAACCCCTGAACCAAATCGATTCAGACACTGCTCCCGTTGCTCAGTTATCAATTGCAAGCGCGACTGGCTTTTGCCAGCCCTCCACTTGGGATAGGTGGGCTTCTTTGCGGATTAAGCGTAGGTTGCTGTACGACCTTCAAAGCAACCCGAGTGCCTTCATCCCACGCGACCCTAGTGTAATTTTCTAAAATGAGCGCACAATTCCCCTGGTTAACCACGATTACTCTGTTGCCCCTGGCGGCATCTCTGCTGATTCCCGTGATACCTGATAAGCAGGGAAAAACCGTCCGCTGGTACGCCCTGGCAGTTGGTCTAATCGATTTCGCTCTGATCGTCTACGCCTTCTGGCAAAACTACGATTTTCAGAACGCTGGCTTCCAGATGGTTGAATCCTACTCCTGGATTCCCCAACTGGGCCTGAACTGGTCTTTATCGGTTGACGGCATTTCCATGCCCCTGGTGGTTCTGGCAGGGCTGGTCACCACTCTCTCTATGCTGGCTTCCTGGAAAGTCACCCACAAGCCACGTCTCTTCTACTTTCTGATGCTGGCCATGTACAGCGCTCAAATTGGCGTGTTCTGTGCCCAGGACATTCTCTTATTCTTCTTGATGTGGGAACTGGAACTGGTTCCCGTCTACATTCTGATTTCTATCTGGGGCGGCCCCAAGCGCCTCTATGCGGCCACTAAATTTATTCTCTACACGGCGATCGGGTCTATCTTCATCCTGGTTGCGGCTCTGGCCATGGCCTTCTACGGTGGCAACGTCACCTTCGATATGCATGAGCTGGGTCTGAAAAATTACTCTCTCTCCTTTGAACTCTTTGTCTACGCCGGTCTGCTACTTGCCTACGGTGTCAAGCTGCCGGTGTTTCCCCTCCATACCTGGTTGCCCGATGCTCATGGTGAAGCCTCTGCCCCGGTATCGATGATTCTGGCCGGTGTGTTACTGAAGATGGGCGGTTACGCTCTGATTCGGATGAACATGGAGATGCTCCCCAATGCCCATGTCTATTTCGCTCCCCTGCTGGCAGTTCTGGGTGTCGTCAACATCGTTTACGGTTCCCTGGTGTCTTTCGGTCAGCGCAACCTGAAGCGCCGTCTGGCCTACTCCTCTATTTCCCACATGGGCTTTGTTCTCCTGGGTATTGCTTCCTACACAGAACTGGGTCTGAGTGGAGCTGTTCTGCAAATGTTGTCCCACGGCCTGATTGCTGCTGCCCTCTTCTATCTGGCTGGGGTTGCCTACGATCGGACTCACACCCTCAGCCTGGATGAAATGGGTGGTCTGGCGAAATACATGCCTACGACCTTTGCCCTCTTTACCGCCGGTTCCATGGCTTCTCTGGCTCTCCCCGGTATGAGTGGCTTCGTCAGTGAACTGGCTGTTTTCCTCGGGTTTGCTACCAGCGACTCCTACTCTGACACCTTCAAGGTGGTAGTGGTTCTGCTCTCCGCAGTTGGTCTGATTCTGACTCCGATTTACCTGCTCTCCATGCTGCGGGAAATGTTCTACGGCAAAGAAAAGGGTGAAGTTAAATCGGCTGGCCTGATTCTGGATGCCAAACCTCGGGAAGTGTTCATCACCGCCTGTCTGTTGTTACCGATTATCGGCATCGGTCTGTATCCCAAGCTCCTGACCGAAACCTACGATGTCAAAACCGTAGAGGTAGCAAGTCGAGCCCGTACGGTTGTTTCCACCCTGGCTCAACAACCCCTGGATTTGTTCTCTCAGGTATCGGCCGCTCCGAAGTTGCCTACCGCTCCTACCCGTGAACTGCTGGGTGTTGTGAAATAACTCCAGTTTCTTGATTCCTTTTGATTCCTTCAGTCAAGCCCGGTCAGATTACTGACCGGGCTTTTGTCTCAGGATGCATGCCACGAGTTGATAGCTCGTTCTATACTGAGTCGAATTTATTCAACGGAAACTGTCTATGAAAGGTTTGATCCCGTTTCTGATTGCTCCGGCTGTATCCCTGTTGCTGGCTACCAGTGTCAGAGCAGAATTGCGGACTCAGGTAGTTGAGTACAAGCATGGCAATGTCGTCTTAGAAGGGTATCTGGCCTACGATGATGCCGTGGCGGGTAAGCGGCCCGGGGTGATGATTGTACATGAGTGGACGGGGTTGGGTAAGTATGTCAAACAACGGGCTGAGCAACTGGCCAAACTGGGTTATGTTGCTTTTGCTGTAGATATGTACGGCAAGGGCATTCGTCCCAATAATCCGAAAGATGCTGCCGCCCAGGCCAATATTTATCGCTCTAATCGTCAGTTGATGCGCGATCGCGCGACTGCCGGTCTAGCAGTTCTGCAAAAAAATGCCCTCACCGATCGCAACCGAATTGCGGCGATCGGCTACTGCTTTGGGGGCGGTACGGTGCTGGAACTGGCCCGCAGTGGAGCGGCGATCGCGGGAGTCGTCAGCTTTCACGGCAACCTGGACACCCCGAATCCGGGGGATGCCAAAAATATCAAAGCCAAAGTTCTGGTTTTGCACGGAGCGGATGATCCCTACGTTCCCGATACTCAGGTAGAAGCATTTGAACAGGAAATGAAAACCGCCGGAGTAGACTGGCAACTCATTGCCTACGGTGGTACGGTTCATAGTTTTACCAACCCCGAAGCGGGTAATGATGCCTCTAAGGGCGCAGCCTACAACAAGAAAGCAGATCAACGCTCTTTTAAAGCGATGCAGCAATTTTTCGGCGAGATCTTCAAGTAAGCCGGGGGTGGGTTGACCGATAACTCCGCTATTGATTCAGGATACCGGTCAACCTGCTTTTACAGGGGCTTAAGTCGCCTTTACCTGCCGCTGCTGTCGCCAAACAGCCCGAACCAACTTGATCTCGTCATACCCATAGACCTCTCCCAGGTAATCCCGCAGGTTGGTGAGAGAATCGGCTCCAATTTTTTCTAAAGCCAGCAGAATTTTCTCCTGCCGCTCCGGGTGGATCAATCGGGTCAGATCAATTGCATAGCCTGACTCCATCAGTTCCGCCAGGTGACCAATCACCGTGGTCAAACGCAGTTGCCGCTGTTCAGCAATCTCAGCAGGTTTCAGCCCTTGCTGAAACAACTCCAGGGTTTGTAACTGGGTATAACTGGGAGAGGTAGCCCGATCGACAGGAGCCGATCGAGCAGGAGCCCCAGAGGTTAAATCCAGGGGTAAACCCCGTTCCTGCCGAAAGGCACAGATTTCTTTGATAAAGGTTTCGCCATACTGGGAAAGTTTGCGGCTCCCCACTCCCGATATTTCAGCAAACTGGTGCAGGTTTTGAGGTTGACGTTGGGCCATTTCCCGTAAGCTGGCATTGGCAAACACCACATAGGGGGGAACGGACTGTTCATCCGCCAGTTGCTTGCGGAGAACCTGGAGCCGCTCAAACAGAACCTCTACCTCGGCTGAGTCTACGGTTTCCTGGGAGGTCGTTCTGGCTCTGGTAAAGTCTACGGCGATCGTCACTGGCCGCTGTTTCCGCAGGACTTCCCAGCTTAATTCATTTAGCTGCAAAACAGAGTAACCATCGCTGGCTTCCTCAACTAACCCCTGGTGGATCAGGGAACGGGCCAGCATTCGCCATTCATCCACCGTCCGATCCTTGCCAATCCCGTAGGTGGAAAGCTGGTCATGGCCATTTTTCAGCACTCGTTCGTTTTTGGAACCCCGCAACACATCAATCGTGTGGGCCAGTCCAAAGTTTTGCCCCCGCTGGGTAAAGCGGGCAATACAGGAGAGAAACTTTTGCGCTTCGATCGTCCAGTCTTCGATCGGCTTGGGGTTACAGCAGTTATCGCAATTGCTACAGGAACCCGGGAAGGTTTCCCCAAAGTAGCCCAGTTGAATAATCCGGCGGCATTCTAACGCTTCTGCGTAATTAATCACCCGCCGCAATTGCTGGGTCGCAATCCGCTGCTCTTCGACCAGGGGCTCTGCCGTATTTGGGTCAACCTTCTGGCCGATCAAATACTCCACCGTTTTAATGTCTCCCGGGCTGTAGAACAAAATACAGCGGGCAGCTTCACCATCTCGACCGGCTCGGCCTGACTCCTGGTAGTAGCCTTCGATGTTGCGAGGTAAGTCGTAGTGCACCACAAACCGGACATCGGGCTTATTAATCCCCATGCCAAAGGCGATCGTGGCCACCATCACCTGAACATCATCTCGAATGAAACGAGTTTGATTTTCGCTGCGGGTTTTGGCATCTAACCCAGCATGGTAGGGCAGAGCCAGAATTCCATCATGCTGCAGCTTGCAGGTCAACTCATCGACTTTCCGCCGACTCAGGCAGTAGATCACACCCGAGCCTTTGGTTTGCTGGATCAGTTGCACCAGCTCCCGGTAGGAGTTTTTATGCTTGGTTCGCACCTCGTAATAGAGGTTGGGCCGGTTGAAACTGGCAATATGAACGGCAGGTTCCTGCAACCCCAGCTGAGCAATGATGTCCTGTCGTACCCGTTCCGTCGCGGTGGCAGTCAGGGCCATGACTGCGACATCGGGAAAGTGCTGCCGTAAGGTCACCAACTGCCGGTACTCGGGCCGAAAGTCGTGACCCCATTCGGAGACACAGTGGGCTTCATCGATCGCGAAGGCCGAAATTCCGACCTGGCGCTGTACCTGAGGCAAAAAACTGGTCAAAAAATCCTGGCTCAATAACCGCTCTGGAGCGACATAGAGCAGCTTGATATGGCCATCCAGCAACAGGTGGGTGCGCGATCGCATTTCTGGCAGGGTCAGGCTGCTATTTAGAAAGGTGGCTGAAATACCGTTGTCCTGTAAAAGCTGCACCTGATCCTGCATCAGGGCAATCAGGGGCGATACCACAATCATCAACCCCGGTTTCAGCAGAGCCGGTAACTGAAAGCAAAGAGATTTGCCCCCACCCGTAGGCATCACTACCAGTTGATCTCGATCGTGCAGGGCAGCTTCTACAATCTGCCGCTGGCCCGCCCGAAAACTGTCGTAACCAAAGTAATGCTTGAGCGCCTGCTCAAGACTGGAAAAATTGATACTCGTCAGGGGACTGGCCGTCATGGATTGAGGTTGCGATGCCGTGGGTTAGCTCCCAGGATTAGCAGCATAGCTTACTTCGCTGCTGGAATACAGGCTTACTATATCAGTCCAGAACCTCTTCGAGTTTATGTTGATTCCAGAGAGATTGGTACAACCCTGGTTGGCCCAGCAGCTCTGAGTGGTTGCCAACCTGAACGATCGCCCCCTGGTCCATCACAAAAATTCGATCGGCCATGGCCGCCGCCGCCAGTTGGTGGGAAATAAACACAACCGTCTTGCGTTGACTGCCTTCTGATAAGTTCTTCAAAATCTGGGTGGCCGTCTGATTGTCCACACTGGAGAGGGCATCATCCAGAATCAGAATCGGAGCATCTACCAGCAGGGCCCGGGCCAGAGCCGTCCGCTGCCGCTGCCCCCCCGATAGAGTAATTCCCCGCTCTCCTACGGTGGTTTCGTACTGCTGGGGAAAATTCAGAATCTCTTCGTGGATCTGGGCCTGCTTTGCTGCCTGCAAAACATACTCCTGGTCAGCACCAGGGTCACCGTAGCGAATATTGTTTTTGATGGTGGTGCTAAACAGAAAACTATCCTGGGGGACATAGGCGATCGCCCCCCGCAGGTCGGTCAGCCTCAACCCGGTGATGTCATAGCCGTCCAGAAATAGCTGCCCTGGAGCAATATCCAGCAGTCGGGGCAGGGCATTGGCCAGGGTCGATTTACCGGAACCGATCGGCCCAACGATGGCCACGGTTTCCTGGGGCAAAATTTTAAAGTTGACCCGATCCAGAGCGGGGGCCATTATCCGATCGTTACTGGTGGTTGTGGGATAGGTAAAACTCAGGTCACGGGCCACCAGTTCTCCCCGCACCTGCGATCGCTTCAGGGGGACGGCCTCGGCCCGGTCTTGAATCTTGGACTCGACGGTGAGAATGGTTTCGATCCGATCGATGCTCACCTCTCCCCGCTGGTAAGCCGTAATCGTAAAGCCCAGTAAGGCCGTCGGAAAGGCCAACCGCTCGACGTAAAGTAACAGGGCGAGAAAATCACCGACACTGATGTCACCACTGCTGATCGAGCCAACCCCCAGCCAGAGGACAACCAGCAAACTGACACTGGCCAACCCGCGTAACAGAGGGAACAAGATATTGCGGGTCAGAGACAGATCCAGACTGGCTTCCAGCAAATCCTGGTTCATCCCCCGGAAAGCCTGCCGCTCATTCTCTTCCTGAGCGTAGATCTTGACCAGGCCGATGCCGCTCATGTCTTCCTGAATCAACTCGCTCATATTCGAGAGCTCTTCCTGCACCGCCAGTTGCTGGGTGCGTAGCTTATTGCTAAACAGCTGTACCAGCACCAGCATTACCGGATACACCACCAGGGCCAGCAGGCTCAGCTTCCAGCTAATCGTCAGCATGACTGGCAGGGTCAGAGCATAGGCAAAAATGGTGTTAGCCAGACTCAGGACGGCAAACCCCAGCAGCCGGCGGACATTATCGACATCACTGGTGGCCCGGTTAATCAGATCCCCTACCGTATTAGCCGAAAAGTAGGAAGGTTCTAGGGTCAGCAAATGGGTAAAAATCTTTTGCTTCAGATCAAACTCTACCTGCCGCCCCACGCCAAATAAGTAGATCCGCGAAGCCATCCGGGTGACCCACATAATCGAAGCCAGAACCAGGACCAGCACCACGTAGTACAGCACCCGATCGAAGCTGAAGGTGACCTGAAGCTTATCAATGCAGTCGCGGATCTGAAGGGGAATATAGACCCCTAAAGCATTGACAACCAACAGGGCCAGAATACCCAGAACTGCCTCTTTCCAGTGGGGACGCAGGTAGGTCCCCAAACGTCGCAGTCGGGATTGTGCCATCGCTCAGTCAACCATAGCGGAAACTCTCCCATCCTAAACGAATTCCCGACCCGATCGACCTGCCAAGGGGGAGAAGCAATCAAGGAACGGGAGAAGGCTGAATCGGAGTGGGCGGCGGGTTAAAGGGTTTGATCCAGCCCCGCAGGAAATAATGCAGGGCACTCAGGTATTCTTCCATGGCCTGACTGCTGATGTAGAGAGCTTCGGCACTGGGGAGAAAATCTGAAGCCTGCAACTCCCGCTCTACCACATCTCGTCCCTGAGCAACCCGGGCCAATCGGGCCGGACGCGGTAAGGTGTAAAAGTCTGTTGGACGGGCCACAATCACGCTTTCATCAAATACCTGGGCAAAGGTGAGAAATACCCGGTTCATACTCATCGCCTTAGCAACAACCAACAGCTGATTGCCAAAATTGACCTTTTGAGTATTCACCAGCAAGTCTCTGGTTCGCTCCGCACTGCGGCGGGCATTCATACTGTCAATATCCAGTAAAATCGCATCCCTGGGAATGCCAAAGGTCGTGGTCAGCATGGTTTGAATATCTCTGGCTTCCGAGGCATCCTCCCGGCTTTCCCCTTCCTTACGCCGACGATCGAAGCGGGAAGGGGCACTCACAACAATTAAGGGCCGATTGCCTGCCTGAACCTCCTGCTGGTAAAGTTGGGCCGCATAAATAATCAGATCACCCTTCTCAGTCAACTGAATCGGCAGGTTACTCAACACCTGGTAGGCATCCGGAGGAATGGGACGTTCAACTTTAGCCCGTCCATCCGGCGGTGTTCCCTGACGGGGCCGTAGCTGGGGACGGGTGGTGCCCTGCCCCAGTAAGACAATCACCCGACGGGCATCGGCAGGCAAGGCTGGAGCCCCCCGCACCAGCTCAATTCCCTCCATCTCCAGTTCCTGGGCCAGAGCATAGGCGACGATCGGCAGACAACCCAGGGCCAGCACCACCAATCCAATCAGAGCCAGATTCCGGCCAATTTTGCTTAACTTGGTACCGGACAATAACAGCGTCAGGAGAATAAACCCCAGCCCCAGGGGGGTAAATGGAAAGGAAATAATTCGCCAGATGATTTCCAGAACGCCTTCGGTCGGTGGCCCGCTGACAAACGACAGGGCCAGCACCACCAGAATCAACAGCAGTACCAGCAGACTCAGAAAGGCTCTTGGTAAGGCCCGCAGCAGGACGAACCAGGTAATTAAGCCCACGACGATCCAGAGCAATACCTGAGTCAGCAACAGAAAAACATCTGTAAGCAGTAAGACCATGCCGTGATTCCTACCCCTGGGAAAACCCGCAACCAGTGCACGCAACCATCATGCAACCAAACGGCGGATTGGTCGTAAAATCTCTCGCCCAACTTTCCAAGTTTTCTGGTTCATCCTTTAAACTTGGGAGGTTGTAGAGCTATTTGAATAATACATTTGTTTTATATTCTGGGGTAGATCCAGGGAGATCTGAGCAGCCAGGGGAATTTGAACCGGATGCAACACTGAAAGGAGGAGTAGTGACCGTCGAACTATTTTTGGCCGCGATCGTCTTTGGCTTAATCTTGCTCTCCCTGCTGAGCGAAGTCTTTGGCAAGAAAAAGTAATCGGCGACTTAACCGGGAACCATCTGCAAGTCACGGCTCCAGGTTTCCTCAGGCTGAGAGATAGCCTGACTATAAAGTTCGGCAGGATTCAGTATCTCTAACTCGATGCTGGCCTCGATCGCCTGGTAGACCAGATGCAAGGCATCCTGCAGGGTCTGGTCAGGCCCAATGAATTGCCCACATTTGATCACATCCTGCCGATCCTGATCCTGGGGATGGCACCAATGCAACCACCACCCCTTACCAAACCGACTGGCAGCAATGTAAGTCAACGAAATTTGCCAACCCCTATGGGTGGCGATCGGTTCTGCAGTTGAGACAGAAGCAGAACCAGGCTTTAAGGGAAGCTTGTAATCTGTTTTATGTAATGATTGCATCGTAGTTCTGCTGGCTAAAGTGCCGCAGATGCCCCTGATAGTGTTCTTAAATTGCAGTATGTATATTCCGCAATTTACAGTGATACCAACGGTTAGAACATCTATCAGTAGGAGAGCTTTACTCGATGCAAATTTCATCCCTGCAGTCGGGAACTCGAAAGTTGCAGTTAATTTGTCAGTCGCAGGATAGAGAAACCCACAAGATTTAGAGCAGATAACGGGTTTTCTGGCAGGTTTTAAGGTTGGAAGACAGAAAAAACTTTGACGGGGCCAAGATCACAAATTAATTAAAGCCAAATTTTTAATTTTTGCAAGCGCGATTCCGTCGCGCTTGCAAAAATTAAGTTCCAGGTTGGATTAAATCGACGATCCCTGAACCCCTCCAGGGTTTTGGGAACGACAACTAGCCCTTAAACGTCGCTGTAATTCGCTGCATCGCTTCTTCCACATTTTCCCGGCTATTAAACGCCGAAATCCGGAAGTAGCCTTCTCCCGCAGCCCCAAACCCGGAACCGGGAGTTCCTACTACATTGCAGGACTGTAACAATTTATCAAAGAAGTCCCAGCTAGAAAGCCCATTCGGGGTTTTCACCCAGACGTAGGGAGCATTAACACCCCCATAAACTGCAATCCCCGCAGCGGTCAGTTGCTCACGGATAATCCGGGCATTTTCCATGTAAAAGCTAATCAGTGCCTTCGTCTGAGCCTGGCCTGCTTCCGAGTAAACCGCTTCGGCCCCGCGCTGCACAATGTAGGACACCCCGTTAAACTTGGTAGACTGACGGCGATTCCAGAGTTTCCACAGTTCTACCTCAGAACCATCGGCGGCTTTAGCCGTTAAGGTTTTGGGTACTACCGTAAAGGCACAACGGGTACCCGTAAAGCCGGCATTTTTAGAGAAAGACCGGAACTCGATCGCACAGTCTCGCGCTCCCTCAATTTCATAAATTGAATGGGGAATCGCCGGATCGGTAATGAAGGCTTCGTAGGCCGCATCAAAGAAAATAATCGAACCGTGGGTTTTGGCGTACTTCACCCAGGCCTCTAAATGTTCTTTGGTCGCCGTTGCCCCGGTTGGGTTGTTGGGAAAACAGAGATAAATCAGATCGACCTTCTGGCTGGGAATCTCGGCGGTAAAGTTGTTGTCGGCTGTAATCGGCAGGTAGACCAGACCACCGTACTCCCCTTTGTCGTTGGCCTCTCCCGTATGGCCAGCCATCACATTGGTATCAACATAGACGGGATACACCGGATCTGTGACGGCGATCGTGTTGTTGTCGCCAAAAATATCTAAGATGTTGCCACAATCACACTTAGAACCATCGGAGATGAAAATTTCCGAGGCATCTACCTGACAACCCCGGTCTTGAAAATCGTACTTGGCAATTTTCTCCCGCAACCATTCATACCCCTGCTCCGGGCCGTACCCCCGAAAACTGCCCCGATCGCCCATGTCTTCCACGGCTTTGATCATCGCTGAGCGACAGGCTTCTGGTAAGGGTTCCGTCACGTCCCCAATTCCCAGGCGAATGATTTTGGCCTCCGGATTAGCCGCAGCAAAGGCATTCACCCGCCGGGCGATTTCAGGAAACAGGTACCCTGCCTTTAATTTCAGATAGTTGTCGTTAATAGTTGCCATAGTTGAGTCGTCTTAATACCCCGTAGTTCAGCTTACTGTGAATCTCTACCCTTTCGATTCCAGCTGAGTCCCGATCGCCGTGACTTTCTCCTGAAGGGTCACGGAAGTCAGAGCCGATCGGGCACCTTCCCAGACCGTTTCCTCACGATTTAGGGTGATAGCTCTATTCCCTGTGCGGAAATGTTTCACTTGCCAAAGTATTCATCCGTATTAGAGTTCTTTCACCCAAGTCCATCATATTTATGTTCACTTTGCCCTTATTCCGATCCTTATCCCTGGCTCTGGCCCTTGTCACTGGCAGCGCCAGCCTTGCCGCCGCCCTGCCCAGTTCCAACCGGTTAGGCGACTATACCAACAACAGCCGTGGCAACCGCCATATCGATTGGATGGTGGTTGATTCTGACCAGCAGGGGTTAAACTGCCGCCTTGCCAGTACGTTTCAACCCCGGGACCGCCGCGATGACGTGATCAATCGCCTGTTGAATGTCAGTTATAAAGCAAATGTACCTGCCTGGCAAAGTGTGGCCCGATTCCGTCGGGGAGAACGACTCAAGGTTGAAACCGGTAATATGGCCCAGCAAATTATCGTATTTGACAACCGCAACAAACCCTGGTTTCCGGTGATGTTAAACGAGTCCGAAGTCCGTCAGGGCGCAACTCCTCGCTATTGTCTGATCAGAGCCAACCGCCAGTTTATCCAGCCAGTTCCTTAAATTCTTAAATTAAGGCTCGCTGCCTCATCCCCGCTCTACACATCTGCCCCACGTTTCTTTCGTCAGTCCCATCAGCCCCAGTCAAGAGATTCCAGAGCAAATTAGGGAACGATAATAGAGATCTCTACAATCTACCCATCTCCCCCTATGGGCTACGGACTCTACCTCTACGGCATTTTTCCCATTCCCGGTCCCCAGGATCTGGAATTAACCGGCCTCGATCAACAACCAGTCCAGACGCAAATTCTGGATGGTTTTGCCTTTCTTTATTCGGAAGCCCAGCAAGAACGCTATCTGGCCAGTCGGAAAAATTTGTTAGGCCATGAAAAAGTTTTAGAGCAGGCGATGCAGGCGGGTTACCGTACCCTCCTGCCCCTCCAGTTTGGCTTAATTATTGAAGACTGGGCCACAGTAACCCAACAATTGACGGCTCCCCATGGCTCTGGTTTACTGAGCCTGTTTGACCGACTGGCAGGAAAACGGGAAGTCGGGGTCAAGGTCTTCTGGACCCAGGATGAAGAACTGCAAAGTTTGTTGACAGAAGACGCACCCCTCAAGGCTAAGCGCGATAGCCTGGAAGGCAAGAACTTAAGTATGGATGAAGTGGTGTCGATCGGGCAGGCGATCGAAAAAGCGGTAGAAACCCGCAAGCAAAATATTATCAATGCATTTCGAGAAGCCCTTAACCCATTGGCGACTGAAGTTGTCGAAAATGACACCCTGACCGAATCGATGATTTACAACGCCGCTTACCTGATTCCCTGGGATCTTGAACCCGACTTTAGCCAGCAGGTCGAAACTCTAGATCACCAGTTCGAGCAACGCTTAAAAATTCGGTACAACAATTTCACAGCTCCCTTTAACTTTGCCCAACTCGATCGGTTTTAAACCTACATTTTCCTATGGTTCTTCGACTCCTGTTTGCCCCCGTGACTGGCCTCGCCTGGATCGCTGAACAAATCCAGGAACGGGCCGATACCGAACTTGACGACAAAGAAAATTTGAGCAAGCGTCTGCTGGCCCTCCAGCTTGCCTTTGATATGGGCGACATTTCAGAAGAAGACTTTGAAGCCCAGGAAGAAGAACTGTTACTGGCAATTCAGGAACTGGAAGATCAGCAACGTCAGGCAGCCCTGGAAGCCGAAGCAGAAAATGAGTAAGCAGATCTACTCAGACTGCTACTTTTATCAGAAACTTTAGATTCCGTTAAGGATCATTCCTGGCAAATTTGGAGGGATATCCGTATAATCGAAGGTACAAGTAAAGAATCGTAAACTTTGCTCACATTCCAGAAACATTTCCTCATTTTTGAAATGCTTTTCTGACGGGCAGAGCACGTCTTTAGCTCTCATAAAATTACCTTCTGGAGTTTTGCGCTATGACCATTGCAGTCGGACGCGCGCCTGCCACACGGGGCTGGTTTGACGCCCTCGATGACTGGCTGAAACGCGATCGTTTCGTCTTTATCGGCTGGTCTGGTCTGCTGCTGTTTCCCTGTGCTTACCTGGCACTGGGCGGCTGGCTCACCGGTACCACCTTCGTTACCTCCTGGTACACCCACGGTCTGGCTTCTTCCTACCTGGAAGGATGCAACTTTTTGACCGTTGCGGTTTCTACCCCGGCTGACAGCCTGGGCCACTCCCTGCTGTTTCTCTGGGGTCCCGAAGCTCAGGGAGATTTTACTCGCTGGTGCCAACTCGGGGGTCTGTGGACCTTTGTGGCTCTGCATGGAGCCTTCGGTCTGATTGGCTTTTGCCTGCGTCAGATTGAGATTGCCCGTCTAGTTGGCATTCGTCCTTACAACGCCATTGCCTTCACCGGTCCGATCGCGGTATTCGTCAGTGTGTTTCTGATGTATCCGTTGGGCCAGTCAAGCTGGTTTTTCGCTCCTAGCTTTGGGGTTGCCGGGATTTTCCGGTTCATTCTGTTCATTCAAGGGTTCCATAACTTCACGCTGAACCCCTTCCACATGATGGGAGTGGCTGGCATTTTGGGTGGAGCGCTGCTTTGTGCAATTCACGGAGCAACGGTGGAGAACACCCTGTTTGAAGATGGTCAGGGGTCTAACACCTTCCGGGCGTTCAACCCGACCCAGGCAGAAGAGACTTATTCGATGGTGACGGCGAACCGGTTCTGGTCTCAGATTTTCGGGATTGCCTTCTCGAACAAGCGGTGGTTGCACTTCTTCATGCTGTTTGTGCCGGTGACGGGCCTGTGGATGGCGAGTGTCGGGATTGTTGGGTTGGCATTGAACCTGCGAGCCTACGACTTCGTGTCCCAGGAGATTCGGGCAGCGGAAGACCCCGAGTTTGAGACTTTTTACACCAAGAACATTCTGCTGAATGAGGGTATTCGGGCCTGGATGGCACCTCAGGATCAGCCCCACGAAAACTTTAGCTTCCCCGAAGAGGTTCTGCCTCGCGGTAACGCTCTCTAAACAAAGTTTTCTGAATTCCTTTCTGGATTCGAAACTGGCTCCTACCTTAGGGTGGGAGCTTTTTTCTGAGAATTTCTGCCCTCGCTGCCAGATTCTAAAATCCTGTGTTATCTTGAATGAAGTGCAAAGCACCTGAAACAAATGTTTCAGCCCCTTGAGAAAGAAGACCGTTTAGGCAACAAGGAGGTGATGCCCATGACAGATAGTAGTAAATGCATGGGTCATCAAACTGGAGTTAGCCGGCTGTGTGCCGGGGCTGTTCTCTAAACAGCCAGCCTCAGTTCCTTCGGGAACTGTTTAGCTAGTGTAGCTAGGCTGGTTCGGAGTTCCTTCCGGCAGTCTGGTTTCAGTTTGAAGACCCGCTAGACCGCTCCCCCCGCCCAATGTTCTGATGCAAGTCAGCGCATTTTCGGAGGGAGCGGATAGTTTTTTTAAATAGGTTTTTTTGCTCCGCATCCGATCCAGCCTCCTGGCCTAACTACCAGTCTTTAAAACCCCGCCATCGCTAATTCTGTTGAAAATTCCTGGTTTGTCTGTGATGCTGCAGGGAAAAGGGCAAGCTATAGTAATCCGCAGAAATAATATCTTCTTATTGAAAGATTAATATTAACCAGCCATAGAATAAGTCTTTGTGTAAGTTTTTATAAGCCAGTTTCCTCGGTTTATTCTTTAGACAGCGTACCGATACAGGTATTAATACCGCATCAGATTCGCAGTTGCATCTCGTACTTTACCTATGAGATGGGGCAGGTCTTTGACTGCTCAGGCCTTATGCTGCTTCGAGGGCGACCTGGAAAGTCGAAAAAATGTTGCGTAGTTTCCCCTATCACCCCACTGTCAATTGTAGGATACAAGATTTAAGCTATTTCTATAGTTACATCGTCAAAATCGGGTTAGCATCTGCCCGATCGTCCAGAACAAGCAACAGAGAGTTTGGGATGATTGTTGTTCGCTGCTTTGAGGTTTACTATGCTTAGTAGCCAGGAATTTCTCAGGGAATCTACTGAACGTTCTGAGTTGATCGAGCAACTGCTGGCCATTGGCACCGCGCTCTCTAGCACCCATGATCTGGGCGGGTTGCTGAATCTAATTTTGATGAAAAGCCGAGAAATTACCTGTAGCGATGCTGGCAGTGTTTACCTGATCGATCGGAGTGCCGAAGTTCCGGTGCTATGGTTTAAGGTTGCCCAAAATGATTCTAAACCGGCAACCTCCTTTCGAGAGTTTGCTATGCCCCTGACCCAGAACAGTCTGGCAGGTTATGTGGCTCTCACCGGTGAAACTCTAAATATTCCTGATGCCTACCAGCTCCCGACCGATTTACCTTACCAGCTCGATCGCAGTTTTGACCGCAGCATCAACTATCGCACCTGCTCCGTTCTGGTTCTACCGATGCAAAACCAGGAACAGGAAACGATCGGGGTTTTGCAATTGATTAATCGCAAGCATCGGGCTGACATTGTTTTATCCGACGAAAATGCTGTCGCCAATACCCAGCCCTACTCTGACTGGGAAGAACGAGTGCTGCGTTCCCTGGCCAGTCAGGCAGCCATCTCGATCGAGCGCAACCAGTTGCAGGAAAGTATCGAAAATTTGTTTGAGGGGTTTGTTCGGGCATCGGTACAAATTATTGAAGCCCGAGATCCGTGCACTTCCGGTCATTCAGAACGGGTGGCTGACCTGACTGTGCGCCTGAGCCAGGAAGCCAGTTCGATCACTGCCGGAATGCTGCGATCGGTTCACTTCAACGAGCGCCAGATTCAGGAAATTCGCTACGCCGCCCTACTGCATGACTTTGGTAAGGTAGGTGTCCCAGAAGCCATTTTAGGCAAACAGAAAAAACTCTACCCCATGCAACTGGAAGTCGTGCGGAATCGCTTTGCCGTGGCCCGTCGCACCCTGGAGATGGAATGTGCCCAGACCAAGTTTCGCCATCTGATCGAACATCCCAGCCATATTGCCAAGCATCCCCACGACAGCGATTGCCCCCATTGTCAGGCGTTAGACCAGCTAGATAGCCAGTTGGCAGCGGCGATCGCCAAACTCGATTACTACTGGGAAGTGTTGCTGGAAACCAACGAACCGAGGGTTCTGGCGGAAGAACCTCTGGCCCAACTGAAAGAACTGGCCCAATACACCTATCGAGACATTGATGGGTTAGAAAAACCTCTGATTACCTCAGAGGAAATGATGCAACTCCTGGTACCCAGAGGTAATTTAACCTTAGAGGAACGGGATGCCATCCAGTCCCATGTCACTCATACCTACGAGTTTTTGAAACGCATTCCCTGGACCAAGCAGCTCAAGGATGTACCGATGATTGCCTACGGCCACCATGAAAAGCTGGATGGCAGTGGCTATCCCCTCGGTTTGAAGCAATCAGAGATTCCTCTGCAGTCTCAAATTATGGCCATCTCTGACATTTATGACGCTCTGACAGCGGGCGATCGACCTTATAAGCGCGGCTTACCAGTCAGTACGGCCATTAAGATCCTGCGCCAGGAATCGGGTCAGAATAAACTGAACCAGGAACTGGTAGACCTGTTTGAGCATCGCCAGGTGTTCTCAGTCCTGGGTCACACCCAGGTTGACTAGATAACCTGCCCGGTCAACCGTTGCCAGATATACTCTAAAGCCTGATTCATCAACATTTTTTCCCTGATCGAGCAACTGGGTTGTTCAAACAGTGGTGCTACGGCCATTGCCTGCTCTAAAGGCATGCCGTAGTTGAGCAAAGCTACCTGATAAAGCTGATCTTTCTGGGCTTTTACCGGATCTTTACCCTGGGCCAGGAAAGCCAGGTACTCTGTGTCAGACATACCCAGGTCAACAATTACAGGCTGTTCTGCTTGCATAATGTCTCACTACTGATGACAGTGACTCTTTCAGAGTGCCCAATGCTACCCAGAATCGCTCATGGTTGAAGCATAAAGTCACCTTCATCTTCTATCTAAAGGCAGAGATCAGCTGTTGTCTGAATCATTGATTACCATAACCCCGTCTATAAACCCTCAGGTCACCACCGTTGAGTAATCTGGCCCAATTCCGGCAAATTCAGGTAGTCAGTCACAAACGCCTTGCGTAATAGCTCAGGGGGCAAAAACTCGTCGTACTTTTGCAACTTGGGAGCTTCCTCTTCTGCCAGCAATTCCTCTGGCTGCATCCGCCGCTCAGCCAGAGACTTGATTTCGTAGTAGAGGCTATCCAGTTTGCATTTGCCCAGGTTAACCACCAGGTAGTAGGGCGATCGGCCAACAATGCCTTTAATTTTCAAGGTTTCCCGGCAGTGGAGGCGTAGAAATCGCTCTAAAGTACGGTAAGCAACGGTTCCGGCCCAGGGCAAAATGCAGGCGTAGTTGTCTTCCAGGGGAAACAGGTAGCTGCTCTCTAGACCAGATTTTTGGGCCAGTTGGCGAGCGGCCGCCAGGCGCTCTTTCGCCCCAGCTTGCAGGTAGGGGTAGACCTGAGGCTCCAGCAAAACCTGCCGCATGCGTTGCAGAATTCGGGTGTGGATATTGCCACTACTACCATGCCAGGAAGCCGTCGCTTCTCCGGTGGCAGGTTGAACATTCACGGTTTTACGCCGGGAGTCAATTTCTAACACCTGCCAGGTTCTACCGGCCAGGGACAGGCGATCGCCCACGGCGGGAGCTACGGCAATGCTGCCAATTTCTATGCCCTCTGTCCATACGGCATAGTCTTCCGTATCGGGAAAAATCGCATAGAACTTGAAATTGCGGACAATTTTCTCGGCGCTCAGACCGACAATCAAGCCATTTTCCTTGGTACGCTGCAGGTGATCCAGTTCCAGCAGTCGCCGCAGGAACAGGCGAAAGTCATCCTGGGAAATAGCCCGAAATGGGGGCAGGGTGAGAATCCTTTGAGCCAGGGCCGGTGCAGAAAGTTCTCCTTCAGCCACTAAAGTGCTGAGGGTTTGCTGATACAGCAGGGTGAGGGGATACTGCAGAGGAGCGATCGGCTCGATCCACTTTTCTTCTAAATAGAGTTGAATGATCGCAATACACTGAAGCAACTGCCAGGGAATCTGTTCGGCCAGGTTTTCGGCCCCGGTGGGAGCATTTTCCCCACAAACGAACCGCATATCTGCCGGACTACCCCGCCGCCCCGATCGCCCCAGGCGTTGTAAAAAGCTGGCCACGGAGGGAGGCGCTTCCAGCTGGATCACCCGGTCTAGCTGCCCCAGGTCAATTCCCATCTCAAAGGTGACGGTGGCCGCCGTTACCGTCGGTAGAGCCGATTCTCGCATAGCGGTTTCGGCAGTCTGGCGCAGTTGGGCCGAAATACTACCGTGGTGGACATGATAGACATCGGGGGCACCTTTCGCTTCGGCGATCTGACGCAGGGAAGCAATCACCGCTTCCGTTTCTGTGCGCCCATTGGCAAAAATCAGACATTTGCGGGCCTGGGTCTGGTTAAACAGGTGCAGATGATAGGGCTTAAAGGCTTTGTCCCGGGCATCGCCCTGGGCTCGCACCAAAAGTTTTGCATTATAAAAATGTTCTACCGCCAGCTGGATTTTGCGTTGCGCTCCTACCAACTGGGGGGTCGTTACGGGAAGATTTGTCCCCGATCGCAACCATTCCTCCGCCAGGGCGTAGTCTCCCAGGGTGGCAGACAAGCCTATCCGCCGGGGTTGGTTCTGGGTCAGCCGTTGCAAGCGGGCCAGTTGACAGAGAATCTGGGCTCCCCGATCGGTACCAATAAAGGCATGAATTTCATCGATTACGACAAAGCGCAACTCCCCAAACAGCCGTTGCAATTCGTTGTTTTTATTAATCAGCAGGCTCTCTAAAGACTCTGGAGTAATTTGCAGAATGCCCCGGGGATGTTTCAGTAACGTCTGTTTGCGGCTCTGTACCACATCGCCATGCCATGCCACTACGGGAATGTCGGCCTGCTGTAGTAAATCGGTCAGGCGATCGAACTGGTCATTGATCAGAGCTTTCAGGGGGCCGATATAGAGCACCCCGATGGAAGCTGGAGGACTTTCGTCAAGCAGGGTAAGAATCGGTAAAAAAGCGGCTTCGGTTTTACCGGAAGCGGTACCAGCGGCAATCAGTAGATGGGCCTGAGAATCAAACAGCACCCGACAGGCTTCTACCTGCACCGGTCGTAAATCAGTCCACCCCTGACTGTAAATATATTCTTGAATAAAAGTCGGAAGCCGATGATAGAAAGACTCCATGAGCAAAAATAACTTCAGTCCAACGGGGAGAAAATTTGATCAAGGTATTGGGTATCACACCTTTTCTTAGCAAAACTTTACCCAATCAATTAAGAAACATAGGAGATTTTATTTTTGCTCAGATGGCATGTCATAAATTGATGAGATTGCAATGCTGTCAACTGCCCAGAGGTAGAAGCCAGCTATTTTAAGCAATTTTGCCGCTCACCTTTTACCCTTATGATGCTTAGCTTTAACTCATTCTTGCATTTCACAGTTGGCTTCATGCCACTCCTTGCTCAAACTGCTGATGTAGAAGCAGATCCTGCTGCCAGTGGCTTTGGTCTGGTTATGGGTTTGATTTCTTACCTTGTGATCGCTTTTTTCTCATGGAAAATCTTTGAGAAGTGCGGCATTGCAAATCCCTGGTTTGCCTGGATACCTGTTTTAAACAACTATGCAGCGTTCCAGGCGGGAGATGAAGAAAACCCCCTGCTCTGGACGATTTTGAGTTTGATTCCCTGCGTCAATATCATTGCTGTCGTCAAACTGATCATGGCCTGGATTAAAATTTGTCAGAAATTGGGCAAATCTCCCTGGTTACTCCTGTTATGCCTGATTCCCCCGGCCATATTTTTTGTCTTCGGTTACCTGGCGTTCGCCTAAGGTTTTAAGCCACTCCTATGATCAAACTGAAACATCGGAAGGCCCTTTTCCTACTTTTAATTGCCCTGTTAGCAGGCGGCTCAATGATCGCTTATGCCGAATCGGATGCTAACTTTATATTGAAAACTGTGGAGTTGGTGATCTTCCAACAAATTGCCACTGTGTTCATTTACTTTACTTGCTTTGGGTGGGATCTGGTTCGCACCCGCGACTGACATGGGCAATCTGCATCAGTCCCTATCGCCGCGTGAACGAGCAAACCGCGTCTGGTACCTGGTGATCGCGGCACTTCCCTTTTTGGGCAGTGTCTTTTTCAATCAAGGATTCCGGCTTCCCTTTTTAGATTGTCCGCTATTACGCTTTGCCGGTGTTCCCTGTCCGGCCTGGGGAATGACCCGTTCTTTTATGGCGATTTTGCGGGGAAACTGGCAACAGGCTGTTTCTTACCATCTATTCGGAATGCCCCTATTCCTTGGCTTGTTAGCTCTGGGGCTACACCTGAGTCTTGAACTGAAACAGAACCGCAAAATTCAATCTGGCTATATTGAGTTTTTGCGTCAGTCCAAGGTGCAACTCTTTAGTTTTTGTTTACTGTTGGGCTATCACGCTACCCGCCTTTATCCCTATGTCTTATCTGGGGAATTGCAGCAGCGCTGGCAGCATTCTTTGCTTTATCACCTGCTGTTTTAGTTGACCCCAAACGGTCATACCCCCTCCTTTTGGCTAAACCGTGAACTCAGCAAACTCGTTGTCTACATCCGTCGCGGGTACGGACTGGGGCGGTGTTGGCTGAAAGTTAGAATTTTGCAAAAGTTGATTCAGCGTCAGTTTGGGATTTTGCTGCAACAGGTTCAGTACGGTCATAAAGTCTCGCACGATTTCCCCCGGTGTGAGTAAAGCTTCTGCCCCCAGACGGCTGACGATCGCACTTAAAAAGATCTGTAAATCCTCGGGGCTGAGGGATTTTTTGCTACCGTAATGGGCGACATGCACTTCGCCTAAGCGCTGCAACAAAATCAAAATTTCTTCCCTGGTCAGAGGTTCTAACCGAATCACCGGGCCGATCGCATCCTGAACTCCGGCCTTGCTGACAAACCGACTCTGGGACGTGCGGCGCTGCCAGGCAGGGTCGCTATACAACCCCCGGCGGGGGTCTTCGAGAAACTGGGGCGTGCCACCGATCAACATCCCGAGGTGAGCCACCCGCCCCTGCATGGCATCGTTAAACATGGCCAGCAACTTGTCGTAGTTATTTTGCCGGGAGACGGAAGTGGTGATTTTGTAGAGATGAATCACCTCGTCTAACATCACCAGCAGCCCCTTATAGCCAATATCGGCCACGAACCGGGCAAACAGCTTAATGTAGTCGTACCAGTTTTCGTCGTCGATGATCACCCGGACCCCCAAAGCGGCCTTGGCCTCAGTCTTGGTCGAAAACTCTCCTCGCAACCAGCGGAGAGCCGATTCTTTTTTGCTGTCGTTGTCGGTGCGATAGCCATTCCAGTAGGCAATGATGACATTGGCAAATTCAAAGCCATTCACCAGATCGGCCACATCTTTGGTCACTTCTCGAATCTTTGCTTCGACCTGGTCGTCAAACCCTTCGTCGTTGGGCTTTTTGCCGGTAGATTCGGCGACTTGCGTTTGAATTCCGGCAATCCAGCGTTCCAGAATGGTTGCCAGGGCACCGCCATCGGGACGGCTTTTAGTGGAGAGATTTTTCATTAACTCCCGGTAGGTGGCTACACTGGCCCCACCCGAGCCAGCCAACCGGCGTTCTGGGGTAATGTCAGCATCGGCCACCACAAACCCCTGTTCCATCGCCTGGTTGCGGATCAGTTGCAGGGTGAAGCTCTTACCTGCACCATAGCGCCCAATCACAAAGCGAAAACCGGCTCCCCCGCCGCTGATGTTATCCAGATCTTGCAGCAAAGCCTGCATTTCTCGTTCTCGCCCCACCGCAATTTGTTCCAGCCCAACTCGGGGCACAACTCCGGCACTGAGAGCGTTGATTAAAGCGGTAGAGACTCGTTTAGAAAGTTTTGAAGCTGCTGCCATTACTTTTTTCTCAGTTCATGCGTATTGGGTGCATTTGTACCAGAGCGATCGCCTACTCCATATTAAGGAGTCTGGGCAACGACGTATACCCCTATTTATCTGGGCTGGTAAGGGACAGTCCAAGATCTGGCCGTTCGATTTTTATCAGAGCCCTGATCATCTTTTACGATGCAACTAGTCTCCAGTGTTCCATCAGTTTGCAGTCCGGAGCTTGCAGCCAAATCGGTTTCCTGGTTCTACATAGTAATTTCACGGAAGGTCAGGGTTAATCTTTACAGACAGCCTGCTAGTATGCAATTAGAGCAGCGTGCCATCTTCACCGATTCGTAAGTGAACACCGATCCGAAAAAATCGAGCAGAGCAACCTTCAGCACTCCAGATCCAGGTTTCCCCTGTTGTGATTAAATCTGGTTGCCTGGGGTTTTCCAGAACTGACCGTTCCCTCTTCTTGATGCCGACTGATTTTAAGCGTTTCATTCAGGCTCTACCTATCCGGCTCGACCGGTTGGCTATGTCCTAATTACTATGCCTTATCAACCAACTTTGCCAGAGCGGAAGTATATCGAAACCACATCGATCGCCCAACCTGGCTGGCTCAGTCAGCCTCCCGCCGATCTCCCTTCCCACCAGCAACTCTGGGTTGAAGTTCAGCAAGAACGCTGCCTCAACCGTCTGATGCAACGATTTAGCCACTGGGTAGTCTGTAAGCTGAGAAATACGGCAGCTCAACCCGATACAGCCCTTCAGGCCACAGCCGAAATGCTGCAAATCGTAGTGGAGGAACTGAGCCGAACCTTTGCCGGGAGTGCAGCAGCAATCTTACCCGATCGCTGTGAAACACAACCTGGTCAGGGTGTAGCCCCAGAAAATTTGTATACCGTTACCTGTATTGCCTGTGACCTGGTTAACCTGCCGACTCCAGCGACCTACTGGCGGAGTCAGGCCTACCGTGGGATTAGCTTGAATCTTGGCGATCGCCTGACGGGTGGAGATTTGCAGCAGTTACAGAATCATTTTCCAGATCAATTCTGGCAGGTCTGGGATCAGCAGGCCAGTTCCGCCCAACCCCTGCTGGGATGGTTATTTGTCAGCCCACCCCCAGCCCTAGCGGGCCTGGAGCGAGAACACCTCCAGTCCACCTACTTTTCTTTGATTGGTCGAGCGATCGACCAGGGAACCCTGGCCCTGCAACAGGTGCGCCTGATTCAACAACAACAGCAGCAGCAGCAGCAATTGGTGATTCGCAACCAGGAATTACTGCAAATTAGTCGCCTTAAAGGGGAGTTTTTAGCCAATACCAGCCATGAAATTCGCACTCCCCTGAGTTCCATTTTAGGATTTACCCACCTGTTGCGAGAACAGGACTACGACCCCAACAATCCCAAGCATCGAGAGTATCTCAATATCATTCTGACCAGTGGGCAGCATCTCCTGGCATTACTCAACGACATCCTGGATTTATCTAAGATTGAAGCCAACCAGCTCAGCTTACAGTGGGAAATTTTGGATGTAGAAGCCATCTGTGAGACAGCCCTGATGCTGGTACGAGAAAAAGCCCACGATAAAGGGTTAGAGTTGTGGTTCCAGCGAGATCCATCGGCTACGACCCTGGTAGCCGATGGTTTAAGACTGAAACAAATGCTGTTTAACCTGCTATCTAATGCCCTCAAATTTACTCCGGCGGGCAGGGTAGGTCTGGAAGTGCGGCAAATTGACAATAGTCTGCAATTTAAAGTCTGGGACACGGGCAGCGGCATTTCTGCAGAGCAACAGCAGCGCTTATTCCGGCCCTATTCCCAGCTAGACAATGGGATTGCGACAGAAACCGGTACGGGCCTGGGGCTAGCTCTGACACAAAAATTGGCAGAATTGCATGGAGGAACCGTAGAGGTTCAATCCCAGGTAAATCGGGGTTCCTGCTTCACCATTTCCCTGCCCCTCATCCCCCCCAACCTGGAAAACAACCAACCAGCAACGGCCTCCTCTTCCCAGGAGGGAGATCGGGCGGTTAATTTCCCTGTTCCCGTGATCACCCCAACCCCCAGGGCGGCCGGGGAAACCGTTCGGCCCGCAGTTGTCTCCGATCGTCCCCGATTGCTCCTGGTAGAAGATAACCCCCACAATGCTCGTCTGCTGATGACCTATTTGCATAAAACGGGCTACGAAGCTGTCTGGGTTGAAGATGGAACGGCCATGTGGCAAAAGTTGCAGGAGTTTATACCGGCCCTGATCTTGATGGATATCAACCTCCCAGGAGAAGATGGCCTGGAACTGACCCGCCAGTTGCAACAGCAGGTACGCTATCAGTCGATTCCCGTGATTGCCCAGACCGCCATGGCGATGAACGGAGATCGGGATATTTGTCTGGCTGCCGGAGCCAGGGATTACATTTCTAAGCCGATCGACTTTCAACAACTGGCCAGCCTGCTGACCAAATACATTTAGCCCAGGCCGTGAGTTTCTCCTTCCCAAAACAGTCAGCCCCAGATCAGGAACCCCCAGGGAACTGCCACAAAACGTTACCCTAGAGTTCGGAGAACGATTTAGCAGCGGCATTTATTGTTAGGGCTGAGCCATGGTTTTGAACAAACTGGAACAACTGCAAACCCTGTTTCGAGAAATGGAGCAGGCACTGATAGCCTACTCCGGTGGGATTGACAGTACGCTGGTGGCGAAGGTTGCCTACGATGTATTGGGCGATCGGGCCTTAGCGGTTACGGCGGTTTCTCCTTCTCTGTTACCCGAAGACCTGGACGATGCCTGCAGCCAGGCAGAAGCAATTGGCATCCGGCACGAACTGGTAGATACCTACGAACTGGAAAACCCCAACTACGCGGCTAACCCGGTTAACCGGTGCTACTTCTGTAAAAGCGAATTGCATGACACCCTCAAACCCCTGGCCCTGGAATGGGGCTATCCCTACGTCGTCGATGGGGTCAACGCCGATGACCTGCAGGATTACCGACCGGGAATTCAGGCGGCTAAAGAACGGGGTGCCCGATCGCCCCTGGCGGAGGTGGGCATCACCAAACTGGAAGTGCGAGAGATTGCCCGCCACCTGGGCCTCAGCTGTTGGGACAAACCGGCGCAGCCCTGTCTCAGTTCACGCTTTCCCTACGGCGAAGAAATCACCCTGGCCAAGCTGCAACGGGTCGGCAGGGCAGAGGTGTACCTGCGAAAACTGGGCCTGAAAAATCTCAGGGTGCGATCGGAGGGAGAAACAGCCCGCATCGAGCTACCCCCAGAAATCCTGAAGGAATTCGTTCTGACGACAGATCTGGAAGGTCTGGTGAAACAGTTCAAATCCTTTGGCTTTTTGTTTGTCACCCTGGATCTGGAAGGATTCCGCAGTGGCAAGCTCAATCAGGTACTGCAGTTGAGCCAGCCAGGGTAGAAAGGATCGATTACAAGCCTGACTGCTGCACAAACAGGAAAACGCCATCCCGCTGCAACTGGAGTTGAAACCGCCGATCGCCCTGCAACTGCTTAACCAGCCCCTGAGCATAGTCTGGAGTGCTGCGCCAGCCGGGATGGCGGGTATCCAGCAAAACATATTTGAACTGCTGCAGGTCAAAGGGCGTATCGGCCAGGGTAAACCGAATCTGGGGACGATGGGTCAGATGGGGCACGATGGCATGGGTGGTGAGGACACTTTCGTCGGTGGTGATTTGAGCGATCGCCTGCCGAGTCGCCCCCCAGGTATCAAGGGATTCCAGGTAGAGAGAACCAAAATGCCCGTATTTTCCTAACAGTAGAAACGCCACGGTAGCCCAGAGGACAATCCGACGGGGCTGGCGCACCCAGGCATTGTGGGCAGCCACGGCAGAAATCACAGCCAGCAGCAAAAAGGGCAGGATTGGCAGGGAATACTGATGCACCAGATTTCGCTGGGTGGGAGATTCTGAGAGAATATTCACGACCAGCATCGGTACCGCTGCGACCAGGGGTGTCAGATGGCGGGGATGCAGTCCCCAGAGCAGGGGAGCCAGCAGCAACACCAGATACTCGAGCGTCGGCAGGGAAAAAACTCGTCCCAGAATCAGATCGGGACGGAGAAACAAGTTCTGGGCAATTTCCAGCACCGAATCTCCCAGGTAGGCATAGCGCAGGGTCGCTTCTACCCCTTCGGGCCGAAAAATCGGAATCAGCCATTTAACGGCGACTAAAAACCAGATCACCCCAGACAGCAGGGCGATCGCCCCACAGAGGCGTTTCCGTTCCCAGAAAAATAGCCAGATGCCCATGGCGGCGATGGTCAGGGACAGACCATCTCGACAGCCCAGAGCCAGTACCGTACAAAAGGTAAACCAGCCAACCCGATCGGCCCGCGCGGCCCAGATGGCTGTCAACATCAGAGGCAGGGCCATCACCTCAGGATGGAAATCGAACAGGGTCAGGTTAAACACCAGGGGGTAGAGCAGATAGGCCGCCGCCAGGGCCGTAGCCTGGGGTGGTTTGACCCCCGCCTGGAGGGCCAGATGATAGGCAGGAATCGCTCCCAGGGCCAGGGCGATCGCCTGAACAGCAAACAACCAGTGGACATCGGCATAGAGCCAGTACAGCCCCGCCAGCGGGTAGACCATCCAATCGGCATGACCTCCCAGAAAGTGATAGCCCCAGAAGGAAACGATCGGTAATTCTCCCCGACTGATCAGGTAAATGGCCTGATCAAAATAACCCAGGTCAAAGGCTCCCGATTGGAACAACCCATGCCGTACACTACTGGCCAGAAAAAAAACCAGCGCCGCCAGACCAACCATCCGGCCGATCGCTCCTATCGGCCAGCGGGCGATTGTCCAGGAATGGAATTTAACTAGGGAATTCATGCCGTCACCCAAAAAAAGCAGGTTCCGCCGCCATTAACGACTCTGCATCGTAATTTATGGCAAAACCTGCTCGCACTGTTATCTTTCTGTTTCGGCGATCGGCTTAAATCTCGGCGACCGCCCGTTCAATCAACCGTCGGGCCAGGGTTTGAGTGCCGGTATGGGTGTAATACTTGGCCGAGATATCGAGAAAAGCTCCCAGATAATCGAGCTTGTCCTTCGAGATTTCGACAAACTTGGCCAGGTTATTTACCACGTTTTCTTGAGTCAGGTTGTGGGATGCCACAAAATCACTCATCCAGCCTTTAACGGAGTCAAAACTCTGGGTGATAAAGCCCAATTGCCCCGCCGGGTTACCCCCGGGAATCAGGGAACTGACCCCCTTAAAGGTCTGATTTTGCTCCAGGTCAGAAGGAGACATGCCCTGAATGGTGTTTAACCCCTTCAGGATGAAGTCTGGCCCCAGGGGAATCAGCCCGTCAAAACAGACCAGAGCAGCCATCCGCATTAAAGACTCGCCGCCGTAGTCGCCCAGGGCTGCCAGAAAGTCGCCGATGCTATCGCCGGGAATGCCGTTGATCTGGCAAAAGGCCACCAGTTCAACCACCAGTTTGACACTCAGGTCAATACTCTGGGCCTTTTCTGGCTTGGGAGTCAGGTTGCCCAAAAACCCTAAAAAGGAAATATCTTGCCCGACCTTGTTGGCCATGGCAGCGGCTCCCAAAGCCCCGGAAGCACTGTCAACGGTCTGGTAAAGCCACATTGCCCGCTGGTAGCCCTGGGACTCATCGTTATAGAGATAAACCGCCCGATCGCCGATCTGCTGGATCAGATCTTCATCGGTTTCGCCGGTAACAGCCTTGATCGTGTTTTTGAAACCAGTTAGATTTTCCCACTGACCCGGAATCACAAAGTCCAGCGATCGTAGAGCCAGGACTGTAATACCACCGGTGGGAAGTTCGTCTACCAGTTCAAAAATGGGTTTGCTCATAACAGAAACCTGAATAGTGTGTAGTGTTCAGCCGTTGGTCGTTGCATTTAGAATCGGGAATAGCATAAAACCCGGAACTTAATGGTTGAAAGCGCTGCAGAGTAATGCTTTCAACCATTAAAAAGTTGGTTTTAATTCATTGGTAATCCCTACTTCAAGCGGGACAACCCCGCCAGGTCAAACTTTTGAATCCATTCACGGCGTTCGGCTTGAGTAAAAGCCGGATTACGCGACAGTACTTTCACCTGGTAACGGTCAGAAACCAGCAGGGCCGTCTGAGTCTTACCAATTTCTAAAGCCGGATAGCCAGAAATTTTAGAAGTGCTTTTGTCAAACTTTTTGGTAGCACTGACTCCTGCGGTCACATCACTGGCGGCATCAGAGATCGCCAGCATGGCCATATCTTTGCCATCTTTTTTTAACTTGGCTTCAGCAAACCCTTTTTTCTCTTGAGTAAACACCCTTTCGTAGCCATCTCCCGGCTTGGGAAAGAACTTGTTAAAACTACTACCCTGGGTAGCATTCTTTGCTACCGCAGGTTGGGTGGCTTTTTTGGTACTTTCTTGTTGAGCCTGATCGAATTGAGAGGGGGGTTTAGACTCGCAGCCCGTAATCAACAGCAACACTGACAGCACTAGGGGCGCGAAGGCATTACGCCAGTTAAACCTAGCCATTGCGATCTCCTGAGTCATTTGTGATGATAACTGTGCCCAGCTGATGTCCTCCCGATCGCAGGTATCGGAAACCCCAGATTGGTTCAAACAGCCTGGTATATGAGCAAGTTGGGGCACAATTATGATGAACTCTTGTAGTTTAAGCTGCCTTGATTGGAATCAGCAGAATCCTAAGTTTTCCTTCTGGAGTTATGCTGAACAAAGATTTCACCTGGGAAATGCGATCGCAGGATCGATGCAGGAGGGTCAGGGATGAATTCTGACGTAGGAGCCGCTCATTCAATTAATCAAGCGATCACCGAAGCTGCCCTGACAGGGCCAACCCTGCATCCCTGGAACACAGGGCCGGCGGTGGCAGAGTTGCAGGAACTCCTGAATGCCCATGGGTTTAAACTCCGAGTAGACGGAGATTTTGGGGCGATTACAGAAGCGGCGGTGATGGCCTTTCAGAAGCAACATGGGTTGCGGGTCGATGGAGTGGTTGGCCCCAAAACCCGGCTGGCCTTAAAAACCCTGGTGCAACCCGGAACCCGCACTCTCAGAGTGGGGCATACGGGAGCCGATGTCTGTGAAGCCCAGGGGTTACTGCGGGTGTGCGGCTACACCATTCCCAGAAATGGCATTTTTTGTCCGGCAACCCGACAGGCCGTTGTCGATTTTCAGCAGCACCATAAGTTGCGCGAAACCGGGCTGATTGATGGGGTGACCTGGACTGTATTGCGCGGGACACCGGGATTACCCAGACCACCCAAACAACGACGCTGGTTCCCCAACATCCGCAAATTTTGGTAGAGGGTTGAGGCCTATTTCAGGAAGTACTACTAGCGGGAAACAGCCGATTCGCCAGGAAACAGCCAGACTGTAATCCCAAAAATCCTAAGGTTGCACTGCCCAACCAGTAAACCAGGGCCAAATTTGCCTGGCCAACTTTCAGCAAATTTGCCGTATCTAAGGCATAGGTAGAAAAGGTGGTGTAAGAACCCAGAAACCCAACCGCGACCAGCAACCGTAGATCTGGCACACTGATGTTGCGCTCCAGAAGCAGCGTCATAAAAAACCCCATCACCAGAGCGCCGCTGATATTGATCAAAAACGTACCAAACGGAAACCCGCTACCCAACCAGCGACTAAACCACAGGGTCAGGTAATAGCGACTGAGGGCCCCCGGAATCGCCCCCAGGGTAATGGCAAAGGGGGCACGAATCGCCGGGTCGATCGCCCCTAACCAGGTCAAAGCTTGGCTGAAATAATTCACTATCCGTTGATCCAGAGTTTAAGCTGTCCTGATTATCATCCACCAACTACCTGGCCGGTCTGTCTGCCAACCAGAAACCCAGAGCAATCCCGGCGAAACTGGCAACCAGGTCGATCGCATCCAGGGTGCGGTAGGGCGAAAGGGACTGCACCCCTTCTTCCACCAGGGTAAAAACACCAAACAGCAGGGGAAACAGGGGTAACCGGAAGCGCCCCAGGTTAAGTCGGCGGCAGGCAAATACCCGATGTCCGAGATAGGTGGCCACAGCATACAAAATTACATGCCCCGGCTTATCGTAATGATTCACCCAGGCCGGCAGATTGTTGGTGTAGGCAAGTACCAGAATCGTCAAAAAGGTTGCGGCGTAGAGGCTCCCCAGGCCCCACCAGAACCAGCGGGAAGCACGGGCGACAGAAGGTTTCATGGTCTGGCTGTAAGAGTTTGAACTTCCCGGTGAACACTCACCCCGATTTGCAGAGCCGTATTCAAAAGTTGGCCATATTCCGTGGCCCGATCGCAAATTTCCAGGGTTCTCAGGGTGGCTAAATTCGTTTCGATCGTGGCCAGCAGGTCAGTACGACGGGCCAGCATACCCCGGTTGTCCCGCAGAATTTTTTCGGTAATCAGGCCACAGATGAGACTATTGCGCGTCAGATTTAAGGCTTCCAGCACCTGATCCCGATCGGATAAACCCGCTTCATTATTGACCGCACCTAACCGTTCCAGAACTTGAATAGCAGTCAACATTTCGTTGTAGCGATCGACCTCATCGAGTAAATAATTGAGGGCTTGTAGTCGCCGGTATTTCAACCAGAGAAACAGGTTCCAGGCAACCATGATAAGCAGAGTAATCACCAGCATGGGTTGGAGAACCTGCCCCATCCCGGACAGCTGATTGATCGACTGGGGACTGTTACGAATCACCAGCAAACCGACTGGCAGGGAAAAAATAAATACCAGAACGGTGACGATCGCTTCAGTAAAGCAAAGGTTGAGAAAAAGCCCCATATCTCTGAAAACTGCCCTGCGATAGGTGCCACCAAACACTCCACCGATAAAACTGGTACTGATATCGCAACCAGTCAACCGTTCCAATTCCCGTTCTAAAATTTTTAGCTCTTCCAGGTCAGCAGTCATGGCTATAAGTCATTTCCATGGGTTGGATGCAACAGACAAACGGAAGCTAAAACAGGAAATTAATCAGAGAATTCCAGACTCCAGAAAAGAAACTTCCTTCCCGGGCCCGAAACAATTCAAACGGCATGGTAGGAGAACCAAAGAAAGGCCGCAAGGTCCAGCCTAACTGACTACCGACAAACCCATACAAAATTAACCAGAAGCGCAGAATATTAGTGCGAATTTTAATGCTTTGGGTATCATCATCGGCCGCGATCGGCTTCATAATTTGATATAAAAACGACACTCCTAAAACCCCGGTCAGGGCAAAAATAGCCACATTCAGCAGCATAAAGAAGTGATAGTCATTCACCGTAATTAAAAAGAACAGGGTTACCGGTGCAAAACCACAGAGCAAAATGGCAATAACCGAAACCGCTGTTAATAAATAGGTAAAATGTTGGGCGATCGATTGTTTAGCACCAAACAGGGTATTGAAGATATAAAGGGCTGGCAGACAAACGAGCAGCGTAATTAAGTAAAGAGCCGGTAATTTGATGGCCGAAGACAGGATTTGCAGAGGGCTGTGAAAGGCTCCGATGATGCCACCGTAGAGAGCAAAAAAGCAAAAACTTGAGATCATCAGAGCCGAGATTTTACTTTTTAGCTTGACCTCCTGGTGAATTTCTTCTAAAAAATCCTGGCGATCGCGGAGTAGAGAAACAACAGTTGAAAAGTAATTCATTCTTTTTCTCCCGGTTGCTTTGAGATGGATACAAGGCAATCTGTTGCTTGACTGAGACAGGTGGCATTAAATACAACCTGCTTCAAGAAATTACGGAAGCGATCGCAAATCCGTCATCTAGGGGATACCGCAATGGGGCATAATGGGAAGGTTTTGAAATCTGCAAAAAAAGCGACGGGGATCGGATCTGACTTTCCCTGAATCGCTAGACTTAACCAATATCTCCACCTATTCTCTTAGAGCCGAATTTCACGAGCCATGCGAACCCACTATTGCGGTCAACTCCGTGCTGAACACATTGGCGAAACTGTTACCCTGTGTGGATGGGTAGACCGTCGCCGCGATCATGGGGGCGTAATTTTCGTGGATCTGCGCGATCGCAGCGGCATTGTCCAGATTGTCAGCGATCCAGAACGCACACCAAAGTCCTACGAGCAGGCCGGCGATCTACGCAATGAGTATGTCGTCAAAATTTCCGGGCGAGTCACCAAACGACCCGATGACTCCCTCAACCCCCGCCTGGGCACCGGGGAAATCGAAATCTACGCCGATCAAATAGAGATCCTGAACGCTGTGCGGAAGCAACTGCCCTTTCAGGTGTCGATGGCGGAAAACGAAACCGTGCGGGAAGATTTGCGGCTGCGTTACCGCTACCTCGATCTGCGGCGGGAACGAATGAGCCGCAACCTGCAATTGCGGCATCGGTTAGTCAAAACGATTCGCCGCTACCTGGAAGATACGGAAGGCTTCATGGAGGTAGAAACCCCGATTCTGACCCGCTCCACCCCAGAAGGAGCGAGGGACTACCTGGTGCCCTCCCGGGTCAACCCCGGCGAGTGGTTTGCTCTGCCCCAGTCTCCCCAACTGTTCAAACAACTGTTGATGGTTTCCGGCTGCGATCGCTACTATCAAATTGCCCGTTGCTTTCGAGATGAAGACCTGCGAGCCGATCGCCAGCCCGAATTCACCCAGCTCGACATGGAAATGAGTTTCATGTCTCAGGAAGAAATTATCAATCTGAACGAAGGGCTGGTATGTCATGTCTTCCAGACCTTAAAGGGAATTGAATTACCCCGGCCCTTTCCCCGCCTCACCTACGCCGAGGCCATGGATCGCTACGGTAGTGATAAACCCGACACCCGCTTTGGTCTGGAACTGGTAGATGTCTCCGACGTGGTTCAAGGTTCCGGGTTTAAGGTGTTTGCCGATGCCGTTAGCAAAGGGGGAATTGTCAAAATTCTGCCCATTCCCGGTGGTAACGACCTGATCTCAAACGTCCGAATTAAACCCGGGGGCGATCTATTTAAAGAGGCAACCGAGGCCGGGGCAAAAGGGCTGGCCTACATCCGGGTGCGGGAGAATGGTGAGATCGACACGATCGGCGCGATTAAAGACAACCTGACGGACGAACAGAAACAGGAAATTCTCACCCGTACCGGAGCAACCGCCGGTCACTTACTGCTGTTTGGAGCCGGAGATACGGCCACGGTCAACAAAACCCTCGATCGCCTGCGTCAGTTTTTGGGCCGGGAGTTAAACCTGATTGACCCCGACAAGATCAACCTGCTCTGGATCACCGATTTTCCGATGTTTGAGTGGAACGCCGACGAAAAACGGCTGGAAGCTCTGCACCACCCCTTCACCGCTCCCCATCCAGAGGATCTGGAGGATTTGAAGACCGCCCGGGCCCAGGCCTACGATCTGGTCTACAACGGCTTTGAAGCTGGGGGAGGAAGTGTGCGAATTTATCAACCCGATCTGCAGGCCCGGGTATTTGAGTTGATCGGTCTATCGGAGGCAGAGGCCCACAACAAGTTTGGGTTTCTCCTGGAAGCCTTTGAATACGGCACTCCGCCCCATGGTGGGATCGCCTATGGGTTAGACCGCTGGGTGATGCTGCTGGCCGGTGAAGAGTCGATTCGGGATGCGATCGCCTTTCCCAAGACGCAACAGGCTGGTTGTCTGTTAACTGGCGCTCCTTCCGCCGTAGATGACAAACAGTTGAAGGAGTTGCAGGTCGCTTCTACTTACAAGCCCAAACCTGCAGGGAAATAGTTCTTGGAACCCCTGAAACACAAAGAAGCCCCCCGGGGGGCTTCTTTGTGTTTCAGGGTTACAGGGCCAGATCTGGAGTGACCATTTCTCAGGCTCCCACGGCTTCCTTAGCGGCGTAAAGCACCTCGGCGGTGATCACCTCAATCCCCCGATCGCGGGCAAATTTCTCGGTATTCCGTTTCACCTTGCCCCGCACAAAGCCCGGGATCTTATTCAACTCGGCGGTGCCGTCCTTACTCCAGGTCATGTCAGACTCGGCGGAAATGCCCTTCGTGATAACTTCCTTAGTATCGTGACCCCCAAAGATTTCCAGCAGGTGATCTTCCATGCCCAGGGTGAAGGAGTTGTAAATCAGATCCACGATCTGATTGGTTCCTTCGTAACCCAGGAAGGGCTTGTACCCGATCGGAAAGTTCTGGATGTGAATTGGAGCCGAAATCACACCGCAGGGAATGTCTAACCGCTTACCCACATGGCGCTCCATCTGGGTGCCAAAAATGGCGGCGGGTTCCGCCTTCGCAATGGCATCCCCGATTGCCCCGTGATCTTCGCTAATGATCACCTGATCGCAGTACTCGCTCACCTGTTCCCGAAACCAGGCTTCATCGTACTTACAGAAGGTACCAGACCAGACCACCCGAATTCCCATTTCCCGGGCCAGAATCTTGGTAATCGCCGCGGCATGGGTGCTGTCACCATAGACCACCGCCTTTTTGCCCGTCAGGTTCTGACAGTCGATCGAGCGGGAAAACCAGGCTGCCTGAGAAACATGCAAGGTCTGTTGATCGATAAAGCCTTCATAATCAACTGCGGCCCCCTGCTGATTCAGAACCTGTTGAATTTTGCGGATACAACGGGCCGTCTCCACAACGCCCATGGGGGTGATGTCTACGCAGGGAGTACCAAACTCCTGCTCCAGGTAACGGGCCGTCATGCCACCCAGTTCCCGGTAGGGCACCAGGTTAAACCAGGCCTGGGGCAACTTTTTCAGGTTATGGACAGAAGCCCCATCGGGAATCACTTCGTTGACCTCAATGCCCAGGTCAGCCATCAGGCGTTTTAGCTCGGTGCAGTCGTGGTTGTTGTGGAATCCCAGGGTCGAGATACCAATGATATTGACGGAAGGCTTTTCGGTCCTGGCAGTGACCAGATCTCCCTTCTTGCGAGCTTTTTCGATGTAATAGTGAACAATCTGATGCAGGGTGCGATCGGCGGCCTGCAGTTCGTTGACCCGATAGTGATTGACATCCGCCAGCAGCACATCACCCTTAGCTTCTAACTGGGCTCGATCGACAAAGTTCTGCAGGTCTTCTTGCAAAATACTGGAAGTACAGGTGGGAGTTAGAACAATTAAATCCGGGGCCTCTTCCTGGTCTTTGCGGGTAATATTCTCTACCACCTTCTCCTGGGAACCCCGGGCCAGCACATTTCGATCGACGACGCTGGTTGTGACCGGGGTAAAGTCGCGCTCTCGTTCCAGCATCGATCGCATGACATTGAAGTAGTCATCCCCCAGAGGAGCATGCATGATGGCATGGACATTTCTAAAGGAACTGGCAATGCGGAGGGTGCCAATATGGGCGGGGCCTGCATACATCCAGTAAGCCAATTTCATAGAGAGTCTCCGTAATGCTGGTTTTTATGGGTGACAAAACGAGAGCCAACACTCAGTCCATTGCAGCAGTTTTCGATCAGAATAATTACCTATTTTGATTGGCCAGTTGACCAATGTTGGTTCCCGATTTGGCTGCGAACAAAAGAGAATTAACACTGATAAATTGTCTCAAAGTTGCCGCCTTTATGAGCAAACACTGGTAGAGCAAATTCAATCTAGAAGTTGTAATGGGATCGCCAAAAACTCTACCCAGACTCTATTAGAGGGAATGCTTTATTTAACCCTTGACCCGCTTATTAACATTATTCTTAATAGTCCGTGACATTCCGAAATCAATAGTCGATGGTTCAGCAGAAGTTTTTCCTTTGAGTCAGGAATTGCTTTATCCGACGGATTTCTTATTATTTAAAGCGACAATCACTCAGTTCTGTTAAACCCACCCTATCGTTAAGAAAAGGGATTGAATTTGCCGCAAACGCTGAAGTTTCTCAGCCAAATGATTTAACCCGATCGTAGGAACCATCCGGATGATCCTGAATCATCACGGTGGATGATACATCGGCACGAGGCAGAAGCTCTACCGGTTGCTCTAGGGTTATGTTAATGAGTTCAGTACAGCTTGATGACCTGGAAAGTTGGACAACGAGTGGTCTGTGATCGTCCCAACCACCACTTAACCGATTGTGTCGTACGGGCAATTGACGGAGATAGTGTAATTATCTTCTGTCGCAAGATAAATACCGTCATTTGTGGGCAGCAAACGAATCTCGAGAAGCTGGGTTGGCGACTGGAAGAGTACCAATCCAGTGAAGTGCGTTAGGAGTTTTCCTTCATGACCAGGGTTAATCCATCCCCGATCGCTACCAGGCTGAGGGAAATCCTGGGATCTTGATGCAACTTTTGATTTAAGGCACGAATTTTTTGCGTCCGGTTGTCTTTCACTGTGGGATCGGCAACCCGACCTGCCCAGAGAACATTGTCGATCGCCAGCAGGCCTCCCGGTCGTAGCAGGGCTAAGGCCCGCTCATAGTAAGCGTCGTAATTACTCTTGTCAGCATCGATAAAGGCAAAGTCAAAGGAATTAGCCTGCCCCTCCGTCAGTAATCTCTCTAACGTATCCAGGGCCGGAGCCAGATGCAGTTTTATTTTGTTGGCTACTCCCGCTAATTGCCAGTGAGCCTGGGCGATCGTGGCATATTCGGGATTCACTTCACAGGCAATCAGCTGCCCCTCCGGCGGCAAAGCCAGCGCCACAGCCAGGGCACTGTAACCCATAAAAACCCCAACTTCCAGGGCTTTTGTGGCTCCTATTAGCTGCACCAGAAATGCCAAAAATTGCCCCTGTTCTGGAGCAATTTGCATCTTTCCCAGGGGGTGGGACAGGGTCGCCAGTCGAACCTGGGCCAGGATCTCTGGTTCTGACACCGACGATCGCCAGGAACCAGCCTGGTTAACCCCCATTACTCTGAAGGAGTTGTACTCAGGGGGCGTACCGCCGACAGGTGAGCCGGAGGCCAGTGGGAAGCCGGAGCCGGTGGTTGATGCAGAAGAATCAACTGAGCCAGGGTTTTCTTTAATTGAGTCCGGGGCACAATGGCATCCACAAACCCGTGCTTGAGCAGGTATTCTGCCGTCTGGAAATCGTCTGGAAGTTTTTCCCGCAGGGTTTGTTCTACCACCCTCCTACCAGCGAATCCGATGGTAGCTTTAGGTTCTGCCAGAATGATATCGCCCAGCATGGCAAAGCTGGCGGTTACCCCGCCGGTAGTCGGGTGGGTCAACACCGGAATATAGAGCAACCGTTCTTCCCGATGGCGCTCCAGGGCACCGGAGATTTTAGCCATCTGCATCAGGCTCAGCATGCCTTCCTGCATGCGGGCTCCCCCAGAGGCACAGACCAGCACTACTGGCAATCTTTCTCGGGTGGCCCGTTCAATCAAACGGGTCAGCTTTTCGCCTACCACCGAACCCATACTCCCACCCATAAAGCGGAAGTCCATTACCCCCAGGGCCACCGGCAGACTGTCTAGTTGACCAATGCCTGTCTGCACCGCATCCATCAATTTCAGCTTTTCCTGGGTTTCCCGCAGGCGATCGCTGTAGGCTTTGCGATCGCGAAACTTTAGAGGGTCAGTAGCGTAAAGGCCTTCGTCGATCGGCTTCCAGGTGTTGGCATCGATCAGCTGGCGGATCCGTTCGTCACTGTAGATGCGAGTGTGATGATTACATTCCAGACAGACCATCTGGTTAGCCCGCAGATCCTTAGCGTAGGTTAAAACCCCGCAGGCTTCACATTTTGCCCATAGTCCATCGGCGATCTCTCGCTCCTGCCGATCTTTGCTGATTGGACCGGATTCCGGTTCCGCTTTCCGACGATTTGCAAACCAATCAAATAGAGACATGGGCGCAACGCATTCCTCACTAACTAACCTGACCCTCCCTGCCAGTCCAAAAGCATGACTACTTGCAGGAGTCAGAGGATTTTTTTAAGTTCTTTTTTTAAGATTCAGACGATCAGCTTTAATCCGAAGTTGCCAAACAATCATAGCAGCTACTCCTGTGCCTCCGTTTCTTCCTCGACTGGACTCAGTAAAAGTAAAGCGGCCCACTGGTCTTCTGCCCGGACTTGCAGAGCCGTTGGGCTACCCCAGCCGAAATAGGAAACCCCTCCCAGATCAACAATCCGATTGGGGATTTGATGGGCTTCCAGAATTTGCTGCATTAATTCAGCTTCCCAGCGGAGGCTGGTCGTTTTTAATGTGATCCACATCACAGAATTTATTCTACCAAACGGTGGGAGAGCGTGAAAATGGGACGTAAACTGGTTAGGCTAGAGCGAGACTGGCACTGGTCAAGGTGAATTTAGGCTCGTCTCATGGCTCCTCGCATTTTAGCGGCATCCTCCCTTCCGCCCGCTTTCCCGGCTCCGGGTGGGCATCCTCTACAACGCCTGCTGAACTATGGGCATCGCTATCATACCCAGGTGGGTTGGGCGATCGCCTGCTCGATTCTGAACAAAATTTTTGACCTGGCTCCCTCGGCCCTGATCGGCACTGCCGTGGATGTGGTAGTACAGCAGCAAAATTCGCTCCTGGCCCAGGTGGGCATTCGGGATACGGGCACTCAATTAGTGGTGCTGGCCTTTTTGACCTTTGTGGTCTGGAGCCTGGAATCGGCGTTTCAGTATGCTTACGATCGCCTCTGGCGCAACCTGGCCCAGACTATTCAGCACGACCTGCGGATTGATGCCTACGCCCACCTGCAAAACCTGGAACTGGCCTACTTTGAAGAACGCAGTAGTGGTGGCTTGCTGGCGATTTTGAATGATGACATCAACCAGCTGGAGCGCTTTCTCGATCGGGGGGCCAACAGCATTTTGCAGGTCTCTACTACGGTACTGATTATCAGTTCGGCCTTTTTTATTCTGGCCCCTCAAGTGGCCTGGATGGCAATGCTGCCCATGCCCTTCATTGTCTGGGGCTCGGTGATATTTCAGCGGCGGTTGGCTCCCCGCTACGCCGAGGTGCGAGAACAGGTAAGTTTGCTGAATGGCAGATTGGCCAACAACCTGAGTGGGATCACAACGATCAAGAGCTTTGCCACAGAAGCCTACGAAACCGATCGGGTTACCGCCGAGAGTGCCGCTTACCGCCGCAGCAACCGCCGGGCGATCGCCCTCAGTGCAGCTTTTATTCCCCTGATTCGGTTTGTAATTCTGCTGGGGTTTCTGGCTACCCTTCTGTTTGGCGGTAGAGAAGCCCTGGCCGGTCGGCTGTCCGTTGGCTCTTACAGCGTTCTGGTCTTCCTCACCCAGTCCCTCCTCTGGCCCCTGACCAATTTGGGGGAAACCTTCGACCTGTATCAGCGGGCCATGGCCTCTACAAACCGAGTCCTGGATTTACTGGATACTCCGATCGCCATCCATTCCGGTCATCTGAGCGTGGGGGCAGCGGCCCCAATTCCCGGTGATATCTGGCTGCAGAATGTCACCTTTGCCTACCCAGGTCGGCCCGCGGTGATTGCTGACCTTTCCCTGCATATTCCGGCGGGTAAAACCACAGCGATCGTCGGTTCCACGGGGTCAGGCAAGAGTACCCTGGTGAAACTGCTGCTGCGGCTGTACGAAATTCAGGCGGGTAGCATCACTCTAGATGGCACCGATATTCGGGAACTCACCCTACAAAGTCTGCGGCAGGCGATCGGCTGGGTCAGCCAGGATGTGTTTTTGTTCCATGGCACCGTGGCCGAAAATATCGCCTATGGTAGCTTCCAGGCCACTCCGGCAGAAATTCAGGCGGCGGCCAAAATTGCTGAAGCCGATGAATTTATTAACCAGCTTCCCGAGGGCTACGACACGATCGTCGGGGAGCGAGGTCAGAAGCTTTCCGGTGGTCAACGCCAGCGGCTGGCGATTGCCAGAGCGGTGCTAAAAAACCCACCGATTCTGATTCTGGATGAGGCTACTTCCGCCGTTGACAACGAGACAGAAGCCGCGATTCAGCGTTCCCTGGAACAGATTACCGTCGGTCGCACCACCATCGCCATCGCCCATCGCCTGTCTACAGTGCGGAATGCCGATCGCATCTATGTTATGGAACAGGGCAAACTGGTGGAGTCGGGTCACCACGAAGAATTGTTGGCCCAGCAGGGAATTTATGCCGGACTCTGGCAGGTACAAACGGGTAGTAAATCGGGTTATTTGTCCTGAATAGAAAAGTGGGGCAATTCGCTACAAACAAAGTTTTGAAAAGATGATTCGTCAGGCAGATTACGCGATCGCCGGTGATTCTCGGCGGCTTACACTGAATAAGTAGGGATGCAACTGGGCAATATTATTTGAAGTTGTCTGCCTCCCCATTACTGCCCTATTCGAGTGAATCTATGAAGTCTTATCTGGCCGCTGCCGTTCAAATGACCAGTCTGCCCAACCTGCAAAAAAATTTGGTGCAGGCAGAAGAATTAATTGACCTGGCAGTACGCCAGGGTGCAGAACTGGTAGCCCTGCCGGAAAACTTTTCCTTTTTAGGAGAAGAACAGGAGAAACTGGCCCAGGCCGAAGCGATCGCCCAGGAGAGTGAAAAGTTCCTCCGAACCATGGCCCAACGGTTTCAGGTAACGGTTTTGGGCGGTGGTTTTCCTGTCCCCGTAGGCAATGGCAAGGTGCACAACACAGCCCTGCTATTTGACCCCAGCGGTCAGGAACTGGCCCGTTACGAAAAAGTCCATCTGTTTGATGTCAACTTGCCCGACGGCAACACCTACTGCGAGTCAGGTACGGTGTTAGCCGGGATGCGGATGCCGCCCGTCCACCCTTCTAAAGAACTGGGCAACCTGGGTTTGTCCGTCTGTTATGACGTGCGATTTCCAGAGTTGTATCGCCACCTGTCCCAGATGGGAGCCGAGGTTTTGTTTGTCCCCGCCGCTTTCACCGCCTACACCGGTAAAGACCACTGGCAGGTTTTGCTGCAGGCCAGGGCGATCGAAAATACCTGTTATGTGATTGCCCCTGCCCAGACCGGTCAGCATTACAAACTGCGTCAGACCCATGGCCACGCCATGATTGTAGACCCCTGGGGCGCCGTCCTGGCGGATGCCGGAGATAAACCCGGGGTGGCGATCGCGGCGATCGAGCCTTCCCGATTAGAGCAAGTGAGGCGGCAAATGCCCTGCCTCCAGCATCGCGTGTTCGTCTGATTCTGGCATCGCCCCTTAACCTCCCGTAACATTGCCTGTAGAGTGGAAAGGATGATTGTTGCAGTCACCTGGGAAGTGCCATGAATTGGAACGCGATCGCTGCCTTGCCCGACTTCCATACCATCAGTGCTTGTAGTTCTCTTCTCGCCACAACCACCGAAGCCGAAGCCGCTCCGATGGTCTTAGCGGGGGTCTTACTCAGCCTCGTAGTGGTCTACCTGGCCAGTAAAGTTGGGGGCGAAATCTGTGCCCGGATCAATTTACCACCGGTTTTAGGAGAACTGGTGGCGGGAGTATTGGTGGGGATATCGGCGCTGCATTTGCTGGTCTTCCCGGAGGGAGGGGAAGATGGTAGCCATTCCTTAATCATGGCTCTGCTCCAGGCCACCGCCCATCTCAGTCCCGAAGCCTTTACCTCCGTTTTTCAGTCCCAGGGGGAAGTCATTTCGGTGCTGTCCGAACTGGGCGTGGTCATCCTGCTGTTTGAGATCGGTCTGGAATCCGACCTGAAAGAACTGCTGCGGGTTGGAGTCCAGGCCACCGTGGTAGCTGTGGTGGGGGTAGTCACTCCCTTTACGTTGGGCACCGCCGGATTGATTTTGATCTTTGGTATTCCAACGGTACCCGCGATCTTTGCCGGGGCCGCCCTGACTGCCACCAGTATCGGAATTACCGCCAAGGTACTGGCAGAAATTCAGAGGCTCAGTTCTAAGGAAGGTCAGATTATTATTGGTGCCGCCGTGATGGACGATGTCCTCGGCATCATTGTTCTGGCGGTGGTGGCCAGTCTGGCCCGGGATGGGCAGGTCGAAGTCGGCAATGTCATCTATTTGATTGTCAGTGCCGGAGCCTTCCTGGTCGGAGCAATCTGGTTAGGGCGGTTACTCAGCCCTCTGTTTGTCGCCCTGGTCGATGGCATGAAGACCCGTGGCCAGTTGCTGTTAGCCTCTCTGATCTTTGCCTTTCTGCTGTCTTACGTAGCAGCGGTGATTCATTTAGAAGCAATTCTGGGAGCCTTTGCCGCCGGATTGATTCTGGCAGAAACCGAAAAACAACGAGAACTGGAAGAACAGGTTTTGCCGATCGCCGATATGCTGGTGCCGGTGTTTTTCGTGGTGGTGGGTGCCCGTACCGATGTCAGCGTCCTCAACCCTTTAGTGCCAGAAAACCGAGAGGGGTTGATTATGGCATCCTTCCTGATTGTGGTAGCCATCGTTGGTAAGGTCGTGACGGGTCTGAGTGTGTTTGGTCAACCCGGTATCAACCGTCTGGCGATCGGGGTGGGGATGATTCCCCGGGGCGAAGTGGGCCTGGTATTTGCGGCGGTGGGTTCTGCCAGTGGAGTTTTGTCGAAGTCTCTGGAAGCCGCGATTATTGTCATGGTGATTTTGACCACCTTCCTGGCACCGCCGCTGTTACGGTTAGTGTTTACCAGGGGCGAAGAAACATCTACCGAACCCGCAGCTCTGGGGGATGCTCAAACCGTAGCCGTCAGCCTCGAGAACCAGGTAGGAGAACTGGAACAGGTGGAATCAGACTAAGAATAACCCGATCGCTATTTAGCAGCATCGGCTATAGTTTTACAGCAGTTTTTCGTTGAAGCAGCAATCCTCCGGTTGCTGCCCTGTTAGCTATGAAACTAAATCGCTTGATTCGCGTCAGGCAGGTGTATGTTACGGCAGTTCACCCCCTTCGGGAAGAACTCTCCAATGCAGCTTCTGATTCAACCGGATCATCCCAGAAGCGACGTGGAGTTGTTGAATTGAGCCCTGAATAGTTGGTGCCCTATCCCTCTGTTTCGCCAGCCGTGGGTGGAGCAGAAACACCATCAACCCTGACTGCCCTTATCCGACGCTAAAGACATCAACGAGATCCCGTGAAACACCTTTCTCATTATCTGCTGGTTGCCGCTTCCGCCTCCCTGTTCCTATTCCCTTCAACTGCCCTGGCTGCCAGGTTAGAATCCTGGCGCTTCGACTCCACCCAGAACCGCCTGGAATTTACAACCGACCAGGATGTTCAACCCCAGGCCCAACTGATTGCCGACCCAACCCGCCTGGTGATCGATTTACCCGGTATCATCCTCGGTCGGCCAGCTTTTACCCAACCTGGTAGTGGAGCCATTCGATCGATCCGATTTGGCCAATTTGACCGGGGTACGGCCCGTATGGTGGTTGAACTGGAGCCAGGTTATACGATCGACCCAGAGCAGGTCAGATTTCGTGGCATTACGGCCCGCCAGTGGACGGTACAAATTCCTACCCCCCAGCTGCTACCCACAACTGCCACTCCTGGCCCGACTCCAACCCCCAGCAATGATGATCCGGTGGTCGTGTCTACGGCTCCCATTACCTCAGGGCCAGCCCGGTTGCCCAGCACCCCTGCTCCCGTCACACCGGCACCGACTGTCCCATCAACCTCCCAGGTAGCGACGATCGAAGCAATTTCCCTGGAGAATGGCGATCGCCAGCTGTTAATTCGCGCCAATCGGGGAATTCGCTATACTTCCGGCTGGGATCGAGCCACGGGTTCCTACCGCATTACGATCAACGATGCCCAACTTTCCAGCCAGGTAAAAGGCCCCCAATTGAGTGCGGCCAGCCCCATCTTAAAATTACGCCTGCGCCAGGAAAACTCTCGGACTGTGGCGATCCTGATTCAACCGGCCAGTGGAGTCCAGATTGGCAATTTGAACCAGCCCAGCCAACAATTGCTGGCCTTACAGCTAGACCGGAGCCGTCCTGCCTTAACGCCACCCAGCAGGCCCATAGCCTCCATCCCAGTACCCCAGGCCCCCCGACCCACTACCCCGCCACCCACACGACCCAACCCGACGACCAACCTGCCCCGGGTTCCTAACGGCAGAGTGGTAGTAGTCATCGATCCGGGCCATGGTGGGCCAGATCCGGGAGCGATCGGCATTGGAGGCCTACAGGAAAAGGGAATCGTGCTGGATATTGGCACCAAAGTAGCCGAGCAACTGGAACGGCAGGGGATTCAAGCAATCCTGACCCGCACCGACGATCGGGACCTCGATCTGGAACCCCGGGTCAGAATGGCAGAACAGGCAAATGCCACGGTTTTCGTCAGCATTCATGCCAATGCCATTGATATGAGCCGTCCAGATATCAGTGGCCTGGAAACCTACTACTACGATAGTGGTCAGGAACTGGCCCAGACGATTCACAGAAACATCCTGCAAGGAACTGGAGTGCAAGACCGACGCGTTCGTACAGCTCGGTTCTACGTCCTGCGTAAAACAACCATGCCAGCAGTGCTGGTCGAGGTAGGCTTTGTCACGGGTCGGGATGACGCAGCCAAACTGTCTACATCTGCCTACAGAAGTCAGATGGCAGCCGCAATCGCTCGGGGTATTCTAGAGTACATCCAGCGACGATCGTAAATTTTTGTAACCTGTGAGGTGTGAGGAGTGTTAGAAACCAGAGCTTCAGGAGAACAGCGTGGCATCATGGGCCAGCATGCCGCCCCGATCGGCATTTTTGACAGCGGGGTTGGCGGTTTAACGGTATTGCGGGAGCTTTATCGCCAGTTGCCCCACGAATCAGTGATTTATTTTGGAGATACAGCTCGCCTGCCCTACGGCACCCGCTCCCAGGCCCAAATCCTGCAATTCGTCCGGGAAATTCTTACCTGGATGGAGCAGCAGGGAGTCAAGATGGTCATTATGGCCTGCAACACCAGTTCTGCCCTGGCTCTAGAAGCAGTGCGGGCCGAGTTTAATATGCCAATTCTGGGGCTGATTTTGCCCGGAGCGCGGGCGGCAGTTCAGCAAGGTCGTCGCATCGGAGTCATTGCCACTCCTGCAACGGCTGCCAGCAATGCCTACCGTCAGGCCGTGGAAGAAATTGATGCAACGGCAGAAGTCTGGCAGGTTGGCTGTCCAGAATTTGTCCCCCTGATTGAACAGGGCCGGTTGGATGATCCCTACACTACCGCGATCGCCCAGGAGTATCTGGCTCCCCTGCTAGAACGGGAAATAGACACCCTGATATTCGGCTGCACCCATTATCCTTACCTGGCTCCCGTCCTCAGCCAGTTACTGCCCGCGACGGTAAAAATGGTTGACCCGGCGGTGCATGTAGTGGCTGCGGCCAATCAGGAACTGGATATGTTAGGTCTGAAGAGTACCCGGCCTCCCCTACCCACCCGTTTTTGTGTCAGCGGTAATCCCCAGCCCTTTCAGGCCCTGGCCGCTCAGTGGTTAGGCTGTACACCGGTTGTTGAGAAAATTACCTTACCGGCTGTTTCTCAAGCGGCGATTTTAGAAACCGTAGAGTAGCTACTGCTGGAGCGGCTCCCAGAAACCATCGGGTAGTCGGTCTGGCAAGGTAGCCATAACCAACAGACAAAACACCAGATCGGTAGGGGAATTTTCAACCTTTCCCTACCGATCGTCGCAATACCAGAGCCAGGGCTTGCAAGCGACCAAAGGTAACGGAAAGAGCCAGACTATTCCAGATTCAACCGAAAATCTACGGCATTGCGACCGGTATCTAACTGGCGAAATTTGGCCCAACGGGAATTAATCCCTTTACACTGCTTCTCTGCATTAGCGAAGGTAAATTTTTGCTGGGATACACAAAAGGAGTGAGTTCCAGCCCAGGTGTAATCCTTGTCGGTTTCGGCGTAGTAATAGTAGTAGCGATTATTTAACCTGCCCTCGATCAGGGTGCCACACTTGCCTTCATCCAGAGTTAACCAGCCCTGGGTTTTCCAGTTATTTTTGGCTACAGGGTAGGCGACTGCTACATAAACCCGGCCCTGACCACTCCGATTACAAAATTCCAGGCCAGCTTTGGCCGATCGAGCAAAGCTCAGGTTACTTGCCAACCCAAGAACGATCGCGCCCAGACCCACAAATTTGAGCGTTGTTTTCATTGCTTTCCGGCGGCTTTAACTCATTCCTTGTCGATTTAACACCATGCCACTCAATCTGGCACAGGTGTTTTGACAACTTCAGCCTTCGGAACGGAGAGAGAGGGATTCGAACCCTCGTTAGAGTTACCCCTAAACAGCATTTCCAGTGCTGCGCCTTCAACCACTCGGCCATCTCTCCAGGGGGATGTGCTGCATTAGCAGTCACGAAGTCTTATATTAGCAGAAGCTTGTGCTTTAGAGCTAACAAAATCTGAAATTGATACATGACTCCTACTTACACCGTTCGCATCCATGATCGCCGGACCGATCGCCACCATACAGTTCAGGTACCGGCCGATCGCTACATTCTCCATTCTGCTGAGCATCAGGGCCTGGAACTGCCCTTTTCCTGCCGCAATGGAGCCTGCACCGCCTGTGCGGTTCGCATCCTGTCTGGGGAAATCTATCAACCAGAGGCGATGGGGCTTTCTCCTAAATTGCGCGAGCAGGGGTACGCTCTGCTCTGTGTCAGTTACCCCCGCTCTGATCTGGAAGTCGAAACCCAGGATGAGGATGAAGTTTATGAGCTTCAGTTTGGGCGCTATTTTGGCAAAGGCAAAGTCCGACAGGGCCTCCCCCTGGACGAAGACTAAGATTTTGCGGGGGCTGGGGGCCTGGCTCTGTTGCCTCTGGCTGACAGCCTGTGCAGCCCCTGAAACCGGAGACAAGCTGGCGGTTCGAGTGGTGCGGGTCACCAACGGTCAGGAGTTAGAAGTAGCCAGCAACTCCGGATTCCCTGAGATCACAGAACGCATCCGCTTAGAGGGATTGGTAGCCCCTGGCCTGACTCAACCACCCTGGGGAGAAGCAGCCAGAGCAGCCCTGGCCCAGTTGGTGACCAACCAATCTGTGCTGCTAGAGATGGATATGGAACTACGAGATGCGACGGGGCAACGACTGGCTTACCTGTGGCGAGGAAATGAGTTAATCAATCTCACCCTGGTGGGCCAGGGGCATGCCCTGGCTTTACCCCATCCACCCAACAACCGGTACGATCGCCAGCTGGCCTACGCTCAGGAGCGCGCCCGTGTGCTGGGTTTGGGCATCTGGAATCCGGCTCAACCCCTGCGCCAGTTACCGCCTACCCTACCCGATCGCCCAATTGCACCGTCAGGTCATTCTCCATCTTAAAAATCACCCATTGATTCAACCTGAATCTTTAAGTGTTTAGAAGCGTAGCGAGTCCCGCTTTCAAACATGAAGTTCCGAAGTTTATTAAGTTCCTGATCCTGAAGGTCAAATCCTTCTAAAGATAAGGGCCAGATATTTGCATTTATGACCATCTTTTTTAAGAATAAGAAATCTTACGATCGGGCAAGGAACTCAGGTATGGATCGCTCAGAGGAACTGCAACGCTTTCTGGAAATTGCCACGGAAGCTGCCCTGGCAGGCGGGGCTGTTTTACAGTCCTACCTGGGTAAGTTAGAAGAAGTCCAGGAAAAAGGTCGTCCAGGAGATCTGGTAACCATAGCTGACAAAACCTCAGAAAAAGCCGTTTTATCGGTGGTACAACGGCATTTCCCAGACCACGGAATTCTGGCGGAAGAGTCGGGTCAGTTGGGCAATCTGGATAGCGACTATCTCTGGGCGATCGACCCTTTAGATGGCACTACCAACTTTGCCCACCAATATCCAGCTTTTGCTGTATCCGTAGGGTTGATGATTCAGGGTGTACCCCAGGTGGGGGTGATCTTTGACCCGTTTCGGCAGGAATTATTTCGGGCCGCTAAGGGGCTGGGGGCAACCCGTAATCGTCAACCCATTCAGGTATCCCAAACCCAGGAACTGAGTAAAAGTTTGCTGACCAGTGGCTTTCCCTACGATCGCCAGCAAACGATAGATACCAACTATGCTGAGTTCTGCTACCTGACCCATCTCACCCAGGGAGTAAGACGGGGCGGTTCGGCAGCGATGGATCTGGCTTACGTGGCCTGTGGGCGGTTGGATGGTTACTGGGAACGCGGTATTTCGCCCTGGGATGTGGTCGCCGGAATCGTACTTCTGGAAGAGGCCGGGGGAAGGGTTACAGCCTACGACACCAGCCCCTTTCAACTGAATTCCGGCAGAATTTTAGCGACCAATGGATATTTGCACGAAGGCCTCAGTCAGGCTTTGATGCAAGTTCCGCCCCTTTCAATTTGGTCAGATATCAGCAATTTTAGTAAGCTACGCTAGCGCATAGCGAAAGTAAGCAGATTACACTAGAGAGAATTCACGGCAGGCAAGCAGACGGCACCATGTCATTTCAAATTCAGAGAGGGCTTTTTCTCTTAGATTTTACGGATCACCATGCAATTTTGGGGATTCCGGTAGACGCTGAGATCAAAGATATCCGCAAGCGATACCTTAAGATCGCCCGTCGCTTGCATCCTGACAGCTGTGCTGCGGAGGCGGAAGCAGACAAACAACGGGCCAGTGAGTTTTTGTCAAAGATGGTCAACCCAGCCTGGGAAAAACTATCCCAGGAAAAAGAGCGGCCTGACTACATCATCTTACTAAAACTGAAAGGGCAACAGGCTCTACGCCAATCGGGCTCTTTAGAACTTGGGAATTTGGCGAAACAGTTATCTAACGCCCCCAACCCCGATCATTTCTATAGCACGTCCTTAAAAAGTCTGGCAGAGAAGCAATACGACCATCTGGACCAGACCCTGGAGTTAACCGCTCAGATCAGTGAATTAAATCTGGTTTACCTGATGCGGAAGGAGTCAAAGGGCGAGTTTAATCTGGGTGAACCCAAGAAAACCCTGTATACGGGTAGTAATATCCCCGATTCCTCCCAATCAGCGGCGGCGGCAGCAGCAGCCACTCCACCACCTCCCCAGCCTACAGAGCGCGAGTCGATCGCCGATCAATACTATCGACGTGCAGAAGTTCTGGTCAGTAAAAATCAATTTTCTCAGGCCATTTTAGAGTTGCGGGATGCTTTGCAGATTGCTCCCAACAGCAGCCGCTGTCATAGCCTGATGGGTACCATTTATCTCCGCCAGCGGCAGGCAACCATGGCCAAGATCCATTTCAATAAGGCGCTAGAAATTAACCCCCAGGATGAAACGGCCCTGAAAGGCAAACAGGCGTTGGAACAGGCCCAGAATGCGGCAGCGGGTAAAGCGGCGACCGGAGGAACAGCCGCCAATTCTAAAACTTCCCCCCAATCAAAAACGGCATCAAAGTCCAACAAACCTAACGACGGTCAGTCGGGCGGGGGATTATTTGGTTTGTTCGGTGGGAAGAAAAAGTAATGGTGTATCAGTCTCCGGTCGGGGCCCGCGACCTGTTACCTCTAGATGTTGCTCAAAAACGTTGGATTGAAGACCGGTTGCACCAGGTATTTCACCGTTGGGGCTACCATCGTATTATTACTTCCACCCTCGAGCGCTTAGACACCCTGATGGCGGGGGGAGCGATTGATCGATCCACGGTCATTCAATTGCAGGAAGCCGAAGAGGGTGCCCTGGGTCTACGCCCCGAGTTGACCGCTTCCATTGCCAGAGCTGCGGTAACTCGCATGGCGGGCACCACCCAACCCCTGCGGCTCTATTACAACGCCAATGTCTTTCGGCGAGCTGAGGAAGGTAGCCATAGTCGGCAACAAGAGTTTTATCAGGCCGGGGTCGAGCTACTCGGTGCAGGAGGACTGCTGGCCGATGCGGAAACCCTGCTACTGGTGGCAGATTGCCTTAACCACCTGGGTCTAAACCGCTGGTCTTTAATTTTGGGAGAAGCGGGTTTAACTCGCTCCCTGCTGGCTTCCTTTCCCTTAGCGGTCAGAGATCGGGTGCGATGGGCGATCGCTCACCTCGATCGCATCACTCTAGAAACCCTGCCCCTCACCCCAGAATTGCAGGAACAGGCTTTACTGTTGCTAGATCTACGGGGCAATCCGGCGGAGGTTTTGCAACGGGTCGGCCGCCTCAAGCTAGATGCCTACCAGCGCAAGGCTCTGGATAACTTGCAAGCCCTGGTTGAATTGTTAACCAGCAGCGATCGACTTTCGGAATCCCTCCCACTGGTTCTAGATCTCAGCCTGATTCGGACCTTTGACTACTATACGGGAATTGTTTTTGAGGTGGTGGGCCAGAGCGATAGTGGCCAGCAAGTTCTGGGCCAGGGAGGCCGCTATGACCAGCTTCTGGGAGTGTACCATCCCCAGGGCCAGAGTTACCCGGGAGTTGGTTTTTCCCTGCAAATCGAGCAACTCCATCAGGTTCTATTACCCACCGGACAGCTTCCTCAGCAGACTCCGGCCTCTGATTGGTTAGTGGTAGCCCTCGAACCCCAGGCTTATCCTGCAGCTTTTGCCTACGCTCAACAACTGCGAAATGGTGACGAACACCTGCGGGTCGAACTGGATCTGGGAGGACGGAGTATGGCTGAAATCCACGACTATGCCCGCCACCGCCGCCTGAGCCATATTGCCTGGATTAAAGCGGCGGGGGATGTCGTAACGGAAGCCGTACCGCAGTGAGATGCGGATACTTTGTGCCCCATCGGCTGTAAACTTTTTTTAAGATAGACCCTGAATTTCATCTTCATTACGAGAAACTCCCGTGCCCCATACAATTGTCACTAATACCTGTGAAGGCGTAGCAGATTGCGTTGATGCCTGCCCCGTCGCCTGCATTCATCCCGGCCCCAGTAAAAATACGAAGGGGACAGATTGGTACTGGATTGATTTTTCTACCTGTATTGACTGTGGTATTTGTCTCCAGGTTTGTCCCGTAGAAGGGGCGATCGTTCCGGAAGAGCGTCCAGAATTACAGCAAACGCCCCAGTAGTCAGCCCTCTATAGTCAACCATGTCATCCTCTCCCCTGCTTGAAGTGCAAGATGTTTATGCCGGTTACATCAAAGACCTGGACATTTTGCAAGGAGTCAATTTCAAAGTGTATCCGGGAGAACTGGTCGCAGTAATTGGCCCCAATGGAGCCGGAAAATCGACCCTGGCCAAGACAATTTTTGGCCTGCTGTCTCCCCACCAGGGCATCATCATCTTCAAGGGCAGCAGCATTGGTAGGATGAAGTCTGATCAGATTGTGCAGCGGGGTATGTCCTACGTACCTCAAATTGCCAATGTTTTTCCTTCTCTTAGCGTTGAAGAAAACCTGGAGATGGGAGCCTTTGTCAGAAATGTGCCCCTGCACCCCCTCAAACAAGAAATTTTCGATCGCTTCCCCCGTCTGGCAGAACGCCGCAAGCAACGGGCAGGAACCCTGTCTGGTGGCGAGCGGCAAATGCTGGCCATGGGTAAAGCTTTAATGCTGAAGCCCGATCTGCTGCTGCTGGATGAGCCTTCCGCCGCGCTATCTCCAATTCTGGTCAATAGCGTGTTTGAACAAATCAAACAGATCAACCAGTTGGGAACGGCCATTGTTTTGGTCGAGCAAAATGCCCGCAAAGCCCTGGAGATGGCAGACCGTGGCTATGTTCTGGAAGCTGGCCGCGATCGCTTTGAAGGGCGGGGTAGCGATCTGCTGGCCGATCCGAAAGTAGGAGAACTTTACCTGGGTGCCGGTGCCGCTCATTAAAACCATCAGGGAGGCTGGAATATATGGTCAGAACGATCGGATTTTTGCTCCTCTGGGTTGGCTTTGCCAGCTACGCCTTTGTTCTGGCTCCTCCCGATCAACCAGATACCCTGGAACTGATCAAAAATCTTTCTACTGGACAGGTCGAAGGGATTAATCCCCTGATCATTGCCCTGTTTAATATCATGGGCCTCTGGCCGCTGATCTACTGCTGCGTGTTATTTCTAGATGGCCGTGGCCAAAAACTTCCGGCCTGGTTGTTTGCCACCGCTTCATTTGGGGTAGGAGCCTTTGCCCTGTTGCCTTACCTGGCCCTGCGCCAACCCAATCCCAGCTTTGAAGGTCAAAAAAACTGGTTTCTGAAAATTTTTGATTCTCGCTATCTCGGGGCAATTCTGGCTACGGGGGCGATCGGTCTGGTTTCCTACGGTCTGACCGAAGGTAACTGGAGCGATTTTGTCCAGCAGTGGCAAACCAGCCGGTTTATCCATGTCATGAGTCTCGACTTTTGCCTGCTCTGTCTGGTGTTTCCGGCTCTCCTGAAAGATGACATGGCCCGCCGTGGGCTGACTGACGCTCGGCTATTTTGGGCGATCGCCCTGTTACCCCTGTTTGGCCCGGTTTTTTACCTGATTTTACGTCCCCCCGTACAGGAGCAGGAGCAGGCCGGCCAGCCAGGACCAGAAACCCAACCATCTGCTTCCCAGGGGGGGTAGGAAAGCCGTAGAGGATAGGTTAAACGTTTCACCAGGGCAGAAGATGGAAAAATCCCAGGCTCCAACTGAGACGGTATTTTTACTCAGACAGAATAAATCCAACCAAAAGAATTACGACTTCTTCAGGATTAGGAGATTTACCTGAACACGTTATAATCTGCAACAGTTTGCCCGGAAGGGCCAAAACGTTTTCGGAAGATATAGGCAGGCAATCGAGCCTGATGCAGTTAAGAGGTGTTGAGGAAGTGGATCAAATCCAACCCGGAATTAAAGTTCAACCGTCTAATTTTCCGAGTCAGCCCGTTCAGTCTAAAGTCACCTTAGGTTCTGCCAATCCACTCCAACCATCCCTTTACCCCCCATCTCCAGCATCTCGCCCTTTTACCCAATGGCTGGTCAGGGGTACGGCTCTGGCCGCCGTTAGCGTTCTTTCGGCCACCCTGGGGTTGGGTGTTGCCATGATGGTACCTCTGCCCGTAGGGATTGCTTCCAGCAAGGGGGCTCCTTCCCTCGACAAATTATGGCAGACCGGGTTTCAGTATCAGGCGACTCGTCCGGTTAATATTCTGATTATGGGCATCGATCGCGTCCCCGGAGCCGCCGAAGGTTCCAGGGAAATGTTCAGTGGCCGCAGTGATACGATGCTGCTGCTGCGGGTTGATCCCTCCGATGACAGCGTCAGCCTCTTGTCTATTCCCCGGGATACCCAGGTGGTAATTCCCAATGTCGGAACCACCAAAATCAACGATGCCAATGTCCAGGGGGGAGCAACTCTGGCGGCCCGAACCGTCAGTAGTACGCTGAATGGGGTACAAATCGATCGCTATCTGCGGGTCAGCACCGATGCCTTCCGGGAACTGGTGGATCTGCTGGGAGGGGTCGAGGTCTATGTTCCCACCCCCATGTCTTACACTGACAACACCCAGAAGCTAAAAATCAACCTTTCCCAGGGACTACAAACCCTGAATGGAAGCCAGGCCGAGCAGTTTGCCCGATTTCGCCACGATGCCTACGGAGATATTGGGCGGGTGCAACGACAGCAAACCTTGATGAAAGCCCTCCTGAAAAAGCTGACCAATCCGACGGTATTACCCCGGGTGCCCAGATTAGTGTCTGCCATGCAGAAATATATCGACACGAATCTGACCTTTGAAGAAATGCTGGCCTTAGTCGGAGCCGGACGCAAGCTCAGTCAGGGCAACGTCAAAATGGTGATGTTGCCGGGACGATTTAGCACCCCTGACGAATTTGTCGCCAGCTACTGGATTATCAACCCAGAAGGACGCGATCGCGTCATGGAGCAGTACTTTAAGCTCAACCCGGCGGGTATGAGTGATATCAATAGTGATCAGTCCCGTCTGACTACTTCCCTGAAAATAGCGATTCAAAATGCTTCTAGCCAGCCAGAGGCCGCCGGTAGAATGCGCCAGTTTTTGATCAGCCAGGGATTTTCTAACGTTTACATTGGGGCAGATTATCCTAACCCCCAACGCCAGACCCAGATCATTGCCCAGCAGGGAGATTTGAACGGGGCAGGAGATCTGAAAAATATTTTGGGGCTGGGTCTGGTTGAGGCCGACTCTACCGGCGATTTAGAATCTGACCTGACCATTCGGGTTGGAGAAGACTGGGCAAATCAAGCCCAATCTACCAGTGAAAAATAGCCAGGACGGGAGATCATAAACCCGGGATTTCCGGGGAAAATAACTACAGCAACAACAACGAATCAACTGGCTATGATGTTAAGACGAGTGTTGGTGGTGCTGGCTGCGATCGCCCTGGCCTGGTTGTGGATTTTGCTGGGGGCCAATCCCGCTTTTGCCCAGACAAACACCATCAACTACAGCAATACCCTGCTAGAAAACCGGGACTTTTCCCATACTGACCTGTCGGGTGGGGTGTTTGTGGCGGCGGAAATGCGGGGGGTCAACTTTGAAGAAGCCAACCTGTCCAATGCCATCCTGACCAAGGGAAATCTCCTGGGGGCAAATCTGAAGGGAGCTAATTTGTCTGGAGCCCTGGTCGATCGGGTAACCTTCTACAAAGCCGACCTGACCAATACCATCTTCACCGGAGCCACCCTGAGCCGCAGCATTTTGGATGAGACGATCATTACGGGAGCCGATTTTAGTGACGCAATTATCGATCGCTACGATGTCAGTCAGCTCTGCAAACGAGCCGAAGGAATCAATCCGGTGACCGGAATTGCCACCCGCGAAAGCCTGGGATGCCGTTCTTAAAGGGAGCAGGGCTGGTAAGCTAATTTTTAGCTTTGAGAGTTTGCTTGCATGAGCCAGTCTCCCTCCTTCGATGGCCAAACCGGCGTGATCGAAAATAATCCGGTATTAGAAGCCCAATCCCTGACCCGGCGGTTTGGGGGTCTGGTGGCCGTTAATCAGGTTTCTTTCACGGTAAATCAGGGAGAAATTTTTGGTCTGATTGGCCCCAATGGAGCCGGTAAAACCACCTTTTTTAATCTGGTCACCGGTCTGATACAACCCTCCGACGGGCAAATGCTCTACCGCGGTAAAGCCATTTCTCGCCTGCGTCCCCATAAAATCGCCTCCCTGGGGATTGCCCGCACCTTCCAGAATATTCGCCTGTTTGGCGAACTTTCTGCCCTAGAAAATGTCATGATCGCCCAGCATATCCACACCCGCAGTGGGGTTTTTAATGGCGTGTTGAACCTGCCCCCGGCTCCCCAGGAAGAAAAAACGATTCGCCAAAAAGCGGAGGAACTGCTGGATCTGGTAGGTCTGTCCGATCGAGCCAGGGAAAAAGCCAAAAATTTCGCCTATGGCAATCAACGCCGGTTAGAAATTGCCCGCGCCCTGGCCTTAGAACCTCAGGTTCTGCTGCTGGATGAACCGGCGGCGGGAATGAATCCGAACGAAAAACACGAACTCAGTCAATTTATTCGCCAGATCCGCGATCGCTTCCAGCTCACGATTCTCCTGATCGAACACCATGTTCCCCTGGTCATGGGCCTGTGCGATCGCATTGCGGTGCTAGATTTTGGCCAGTTAATCGCCCTGGGCGACCCGGCCCAGGTGAGAACCGACCCGGCGGTGATTGAAGCTTACCTGGGAGGAGAATAGGTTATCCATGTCGAAGCCTGGTCTTTCGCCCCTGGAAGTGGCCCATCTGGCCTTTCAAGAGTTTAGTGACGGTCTTGCTACAGGCAACTGGGACGGGTTTCTGGAACGGTTGACCGATGATTTTAGTTTCTGGTTTCCGAGTGGGATGTACCATGGCCTGAACCAGGGTAAACCCCGGGCCGAAGAGTTTTTTCGTTATGTTACGACTGCCTTTACCCCAGGCTTGACCGTCATCCTGGACGGAGTCACCAGTAACGAAACCACCGTTATGTTTGAATTGCGGAGTGAAGGGCAGTTAAACGGCCAACCCTACAAAAACCGGGTAGCCGTTGCCTTTGATATCCGGGGAGAAAAAATTTGTGGCTACCGAGAATACTTCGGGAGTGACGGCAAATCCTATTAGTGGCTAATGGAGCGATCGGCACCGAATCTAAAACCTATGGAAAATTCTCTTCCCCTGCTGGAAATCAAACAACTCAGTGTAAATTACGGTGGCATTCAGGCCCTTCAGGCGATCGACCTGGAAATCTATGCGGGGGAAGTGATTACCCTGATCGGAGCCAACGGAGCCGGCAAAAGTACCACTTTGAGAGCGATTTCCCGGATTGTCGCTCCCCGCTCTGGCCAAATTTTTTATAACGGTCAGCTGATTAACCGCCTGCCAGCCCATCAGATCGTCCAGATGGGCATTGCCCACAGCCCCGAAGGACGGAGAATTTTAGCCCGCCAAACTGTACTCGACAATCTGATTTTAGGAGCTTACAGCCGCACCGATCGCCTGGGCATCAAGTCTGACATCGAAGCGCAGTTTCTCACCTTTCCCCGTCTGGCCGAACGCCGCCATCAGGCCGCCGGTACCCTGAGTGGGGGAGAACAGCAAATGCTGGCCATTGCCCGGGCTCTCATGAGTCGGCCTAAACTGCTGCTGCTGGATGAACCCAGCCTGGGTCTGGCTCCGGCGATCGTGCGGGAGATCTTTACGATCATTCAGACGCTGCGTGCCACGGGAGTCACCATTCTGCTGGTCGAACAAAACGCCAACCTGGCCTTACAGTCTGCCGATCGGGGCTACGTCCTGGAAGCAGGACGCATTACCCTGCAGGGGCAAGCGGCAACCCTGTTGCGGGATGAACGGGTGAAACAGGCTTACCTGGGCTGAGGCAACGGTTTCATCATGTTTTCATCATGTTTAAGCCGATATTACATTTTTCTCGGGAAGTAGATTTAGTAGCGAGTTAACATTTCTGGCTGGGGAATGATGTTTCCATAGGTGGCAAAGGTTAACCTTGAAACATCTGATATATTAAGAAAAATCACAAAGACCCGCTTAAAGTTGTGGTGGGTTCCTCTTAGTGATATAGCCTCATGAAGGATTCAGCCCCGTGACATCTCTCCTACAACTCTCTCAAGCAACCGCAGAGCCCCTAATTGCTCAATTCTTTCAGCAGTCTGCCGGGAACTGGCGTTCTGAACGCCGTTACTACACCCTGCCTGCTGGGGAAACCAAAGAAGTCGTCAGTTTGATTTCCATTCGGTTTCTCGAGCAAGGCTGTCCAGAGTTACGTCATTTGGCCCGACTGCATGACCTGACCGACGAAACTATCATGACCTGTGGGGCGGAAGTCCTCTGGAACAGTGAAGATTCAGTCACAGGCCGATCGCAATCGGAAGGTTCTACCCTGTTCGGAGCGCTGGGGGCCATTCTCTACCGCGATCGGGGGTTTGCCACTTCTAAACCAATTACTGCCGATTTTTACTTTACGAACCCAACTACCCTCTGTCTCCGCACTGAATACAAGGGTTCCGTCTTTGAAGAAGAGTTGAAGCTGATTGGGCAACAGTACCGCACCCGCCAGACGATCATCTCTCGTTATGGAGAACAGCAAATGATCGGGCAATACCTGGAAAAGCGGGTTTAAGTCAGATTTTGACCAGGAGGGAGGCGGCCAGAATTTACAATCTGCTGGCCACCTCTGCCCTTAAGTTTCTGCTTAATTCCCAGGATCACAGACCCAAAATTAGATTCCGGGTCTTGTTAAATTCACGCCCTTAAGCCTGACTTAACTCAACCAGATTGCCATCCGGATCTTGAGTAAACAACGCGGCCCGACCAGAAGCACTCGTCTGGATCGGGCAGTTATGTTTTATTAGCTGTTCTTTCGCCTCATCCAGATTGGCGACGGAAAAGGCAACATGGCGATTTCGGCCCCATTTTTCTGGATCTTGTAACTCGGCTGCGGGGGCAGGGTTAGTAATCAGGTGGATCTGAAACCCATCTACCTCGTACCAGGCTCCGGGAAACTTGAGGACGCGATCGACCTTTTCCAGTCCTAAAATCTGGCCGTAAAAGTGTTCGGCCCGTTCCAGGTCAGACACCAGAATAGCGGCATGAAGACAGCGGGTGATTTTCATAGGTAAAAGTGGAGCTGACGGGAGTCGAACCCGTGTCCGCCCTGGGTATTAATACATCACTCATTCACAGGTTTAGCTGATCTGACCCTCACAGCGGGAACTGTCCTTTATCCCGGACAATGGGATGCTTTGGTAAAGTCTTAGCCAGTCATTGACCAAAGGCAAGTAACTGGAGCATCCGTTGAGGTTTGGTCTGCAACTCTTAACGGAGTCGAATCACAGACGCTCGAACCAGTTAGAGGTTTTTAGGCAGCAGCGAGTGCTTGCTTACGAGCAAAAGGTACGATGTTGTTTGCATCTATTTTTTTGAGCCTGGATTCACGAGAGATGCTCACTCTCGACCTGCATCACGATGTAACGTTCGCCAAAACGTCGAAACCGTTACAGCCCCATGACTTATATTTCTATATTACACGAGGTTTTGAAGTCCTGCCGGATCAGGCCAGGGTCGCCCCCGTTTGAGCATCAAACAGATGAATTTTATCGGGAGCAATCGAGAGCCAGAGTTCTTCCCCTAAAGAAACGGGCCGATCGGGCTCAATGCGAGCCTGTAAGGTCACCGGCTCTTCCGCTCCAATCAGGCTGACCACCAGATAGGTTTCACTGCCCAGAGCTTCGACCAGTTCTACCCGCACTGGCAGATTTTTAGGAGCCGCCGCCCCAATACTGAGATGTTCGGGACGAATTCCCAGGGTAAGCGTCTGATTGTCATACCGATGTAAAAGAGCTTCCCAGGGCTCTGGCAGGGTCAAGCGGAACTGAGGGTGGGTAATCAGTAGAGGCGCTTTGAACTGTACCGGCAGAAAGTTCATCGGGGGTGAGCCAATAAACTCGGCCACAAAGCGATTGGCCGGACGGTTATACAGGGTCAGAGGCGAGGCAATCTGCTGAATCTGACCGGCATTCATCACCGCAATCCGATCTCCCATGGTCATCGCTTCCGTCTGGTCATGGGTGACGTAAATGGTCGTGGTCCCCAGTTGACGTTGTAGTTTGACGATCTGCGATCGAGTCTCGGCCCGCAGTTTGGCATCCAGGTTAGACAGGGGTTCGTCCATCAAAAATACCTGGGGGTTACGGGCCATCGCCCGACCCAGGGCCACTCGCTGTTTTTGCCCCCCCGAAAGCTGTTTGGGTAGGCGATCGAGGAGGGTTTCAATCTGCAAAATCTGAGCCACATCCCGTACCCGCTGGGCAATCACCCGTTCCCTGGGAGAACGATAGTGCAATCCCTTAGGCAACCCGGCTGTGGCACTGACGAGTAAGTTTTCTGTCCAGCTCGGCAGGGAACTTTTACCCTCTGTCTGGGCTTCCTGCATGGTTCGCCGCAAGCCAAAGGCCAGATTTTCGTAGACCGTCATGTGGGGATACAGGGCATAGTTCTGAAACACCATGGCAATGTCTCGTTCTTTGGGAGCCAGGTCATTCACCAGGCGATCACCAACCCGAATATTGCCACCGGTCAATTCTTCCAAACCGGCAATCAGACGCAGGAGGGTACTCTTGCCGCAGCCCGATGGCCCCACCAGCACCATAAACTCCCCATCCTGCACCATCAGGTTAATCGCCCGTAAGACAGACACCGGATGGGCAGCATCCTGCCGCGAGCCAACCCCTGCCTCCCGGCTTCCCTTCTGAAAGCTCTTATAGATATTTTCGAGAATAACCTGTGCCACAATGACTGATTCTGGATAGTCCGTCAGTTGACTAGCTTACAGCGATTTCTAGGGCAGTGGGGGAAGTCGATCGATGAATCACGCTAAGCATTATTCCTCAGTATCATCCAGATCTTCTGCTTCGGGCGGTTCGTTGTTTTCTACCTGAAGATTGGCCTCCGGTAAAACCATCGCTGTTACCAGTTCATCGTCGTTCAGTTGCAAGAGCTTGTCGCCTTTTTCGTCTCGACCTTTGAGCTTGACTTCTGCCCCCAGGAGACGGGCAGCTCGATTACCACTGGTCTGAACCGTCAAATCAGAATCCGTCGTTACAGCCAGCATTCCGGCCAGGGTATCTCCTTTGCGGGTGAACTGGAACACCTGGGTACCCAGATCGCCCAGATGGGAAAGCCGCAGGCTATCGATCGCCAGTCGCTTGCCATAACTTTGAACGGACATCAACAGCAAATCATCGCCTTCAAAAATCAGGGTACAACCGACCAGTCGTTCCTGCTTCCGCAATCGCATGGCCAGGCTACCCTGGGCGGTGCGACTGAGAATGGGCACCTGCTGATCGTCAACTTCCAGACGTAACAGGCGACCGCCAGAAGCCGCCAGAACCAGATGATCCCCCGGTTGAGACAACAACACAAAGGCCAACTGGTCATCCTCTTTCAGTTTGAGAACGGTTAGACCACGGCCGGTTAGCTCTGCCAACTCCTTCAAGGGCAGGCGTTTCAACCTTCCCTGTTGGGTCACCAGCAGCAGATCGCTACCCTCTAAGGTGTCAGGTAAGACAAAAACCCGAGCGATCGCCGCCGGATCGGCCTGGGCCGAAGGCGGTAACAGGGTGACCAGGGGAGTACCCCGTGATCGCCCCGTAGTCAGGGGAATATCCGCCACATCTACCGGATAAGCCTTCCCACTGCGGGTGAAGACCACCAGGGTATGGCCCGTCGTCGTAAATTCGGTCAGGGTGACCAGATCATCCCCTTCTTCCAGGGTACGGGTCGGGCGATCGCTATTTTTATTGCGGTTCTGACGCTGGAAAGCCTTGGGAGATAACCGCCGAATATATCCCCGCTGGGTCAGTTCAATCACCGTCTCTTCGACTTCGTCTCCATCTCCATCAAGCGGAAAGTCTCCCATAGCCAGTTCGGCATCCCGGCGAGATTCTCCCCCGGAAGCCGTTGCCCCCGCTTCCAGAATCCGAGTTCGACGTGGATCACCATACTTTTTCTTGAGGGCCCGCAGGTCTTTTTTCAAAACTTTCAGCAGTTCCCGCCGATCTCCCAGCAACCGCTGCAGTTCCTGTAATCGAGTGGTCAGGTCATCAAATTCGCTTTGCAGGCTTTGCTGCTCCGTACCCATCAGTCGCCGCAGGGGCATGGCCAGAATTGCGTCTGATTGGCGATCGCTGAGGTCAAATTGCTCCTGAAAAGCGGCCTTCGCCGTACTGCCATCGGGAGACTGGCGCAGGATTTCAATCACTTCATCTAGATTGGCAAGAGCCGTCAGTAGTCCTTCCAGAATATGCAGCCGCCTTTCTCCCTGGGTCAGTTCATGGCGATAGCGCCGGGTCAAAGTCTCTTCTCGAAAGTCTAAGAAGGATTGTAATAGCTGGCGCAGGGGCATCTGCCGGGGTTGGCCATTGTCCAGGGCCAGCTGGATCGCCCCAAAATTGGTTTGTAAAGCAGTCTGGCGGTAGAGATAACTGAGGATTTTGTGAGGATTACTTTCTCGTTTCAGTTCGATGACAACTCGAATCCCCTCCCGATCGCTCTCGTCCCGGATGTCAGAAATCCCCTCTAATCGTCCCTGGGAAACCAGTTCGGCAATTTTCTCAATCCAGGCGGCTTTATTGACCTGGTAGGGTAGCTCGGTCACCACGATCGCCGTCCGGCGATGTTTACCCCGTCCCACCTGAAGCTCTTCAATCTGGGCAATCCCACGAATCACAATGCTGCCCTTACCCGTCCGATAGGCTTCCCGAATCCCGGTGGTTTCAATGATTTCACCTCCGGTGGGAAAATCAGGCCCGGGAATCAGCTCAAACAACCTGTCATCGGGCAGACTGGGGTTGTCGATCAGAGCCACCAAACCATCTACCACCTCTCCCAGGTTATGGGGCGGAATGTTGGTAGCCATCCCGACGGCAATGCCGGAGCTGCCATTCAATAGGAGAAAGGGTAATTGGGCCGGTAGAACCGTAGGTTCCTGCTGAGAATTGTCAAAGTTGCCAATGAAGTCAACGGTTGCATCCCCAATTTCCGTCAACATCGATTCATTTCCGATCGCGGCCAACCGAGTTTCGGTGTATCGCATTGCCGCTGGCGGATCGTTATCTACGGAACCAAAGTTGCCATGGCCTGCCAGTAAGGGGTAGCGACTGGAAAAATCCTGAACCATCCGCACCAGGGCATCGTAAACCGCCTGATCGCCATGGGGGTGATATTTACCTAAAACATCCCCAACCACACGGGCGCACTTACGATAGGGGCGATCGGGGGTCAACCCCAATTCGTGCATGGCGTAGAGAATGCGACGATGCACTGGCTTTAAGCCATCCCGGACATCCGGCAAAGCCCGCCCGACAATCACACTCATGGCGTATTCCAGGTAAGACTGTTGCATCTCTGTATGTAAGGCCGTTGTGATGACCTGCCCGGCAGAGAGCATATTCAGTTGTTTAGCCATGAGCGATCGTCCTTGTTTCTGACTTTACAAAAGCTTTGTGTAATTTATCTCGGGTGACGTTTAGCATAATTCCAAACTCTCACCGTTATCACTTTTTCACAATACGACTACGCTGGTTTATAGAGAGCTTCATCTGGGAGGTTGGGAGGCAACCATTATGAAAACCGTTTTAATCGTGGAGGATGATCTGATTAATGCCCGAGTCTTCTCGAAGATTCTGACCAAACGAGGGGGACTGGCAGTGAAACATACGGAAAACGTCGAAGAGGTAATGCAAATTGCCCAGGCTCGGGAAGCAGATATCATCCTGATGGATGTCTCCCTTTCCCGCAGCGTGTATCAGGGCAAGGCTGTAGACGGAATTAAGATCACCCAGATGCTGAAGGATGATCCCAACACCGCCGACCTGCCGATCATCCTCGTTACAGCCCATGCCATGGAAGGCGATCGGGAAACCTTCCTGAAGCAGAGCGGTGCCGACGGCTATATTTCCAAGCCCGTTGTTGACCATCAGGCCTTTGTTGATCAAATCATGGCACTACTGCCTAACGTCTAACTCCTGTATAACCCCAACCTGATTGACAAACTACATCACCAACCTCCTGGGATTGCAACATACCTTGCAGCCTCAACAGGCCAGAGTAACCTGCAGGCACTCACTCCAGAAATTTAGTACAACAGTACCACTTTAGACGATGTTGGCTTGATTGACAGGGTAAGGCACAAATTTTACAGGGTTTCCTGGGACTCCGTTGAAGCAGAGGGAGATTCTAGAATCTCGACGGGGGAGGTCGAGGGCACCACTGGCTCTGAGTCTGGAGTCGGACTGGCTGCAGGAGAGGACATTTCAGGTTGGGTCGGTTTAGCCGGGGTTCTGGGGCCAGGGAACGATCGGCGCAACAGATTGACAAAATCTTGAGGCTTGTCAATTCGCTTGACCTCAGGTTTAGCCGGGATTTCTGGCGCTATAGCCGGGGATGGGCCAGGAATACCAACCGGAACCTGATTTGACTCGGGTTGACTGGGAGCTATAGTTTCTTCTGCGGTTTCTGGCGGGGCCGGAGACTCCAGAACTGAAGCCGGGGGTTCGGGTTCAATCTCGGGAACCAGTTCGGGACTGGGAGTGGGACTCGGAGCAGGAGTTGAACTGGGTTGGGGCTTGGAACGGAAGCGCTCTAAAAAGCTGGGTTGAGCCTCCCGAGATTTTACTTTTCTGGCTTTGGGGGCTTTAACCGGAGTGGGTTTCGACGTTTCCGGTACTGCCACTTCTGGAGGGGGTGCGACTTCTGGGCTGGCGTTCGGCTCTGGGGCAGGTACTGGGATGGGGACAGGAGTCGGTACCGTAGGCGGCGTTTCTACCTGGGGTGACGGAACGATCGGGGTAGGACTGGGAACTGGCACTACAGGTTCGGGACTGGGAATGACAACGGGCTCCGGACTGGGGCTAGGGGCAGGAATGGGCTCTGGGGGTACATAACTTGGGTCAACAATGCCACGGGCATCGGCGGCCGACAGGTCACCCCGTACCAATTTCGCCAGGGTATCCTGACCATTGGGTTCGTAGGTAATTAACCGAGCCGTGTTGTTAAATGCATTGGCAACGGGTTCACCTTTTTCATCCAGAAATTCTAGTTGGAGCCAGTTTTGACCGGGTTTAAATCCTTTCAGATACACCGGTTGCCAGCGATCGAGAATGAAGCTTTCGCCATTGATCGTGCAACGAATGCGCCAGTCAGCAATGTCATCTTTCGCATCGGCCTGGGCCACCAGATGCAGGGGTGCGTTGGTTAAATAGAAGTCGAGCATGATTGGCTCGGCTCCATAGCTACCCTGCGGCCGACTGTAAGTCAGTAGGGGCAGGTTAGGGTTAGGAGCATTCTCTTGGGTTTTAGTCAAGACATGAAAGGTAGTCTGAGCGTAGGCTCCTTCGTTCTTGAAACTCTCATGCCAGGGCCGGGAAGCAAAGACCCGCAGGGTATGGGTTCCGGGGGTTAAATCAGAGAGAGTTATAGGTTGGGTGAGATCGTAGACAGCCTGATAGGGCTGGTTATCAAGAAAGACGTGCAAATGAGGCCCCAGGCCCAATTTGGCATCTTTAAACACGGGTAAATCCCTTACCTGGAAACGGACAGAAGCCGTTGTCTCAGACAATACCTCATCAGGACGGGGACTTAGAATCGAAACCTGGGGCTGATAGCCTTCTAAAATCTGTCCTAACTCTTGAATCCCAGGCGGAGGGGAGACTTCTGACAGCCGCCCAGAAAGTTTGGTATTCTTAGCCTGCTCTACCTTGGTCGATCGGCTCCGTACAGGAGCAGCCAGGGAACGATCAGAGGGAAGCAGGCTGAAGCCAAGCAGAATGGCCAGAGCAATAGCCAAGAAGGTCTTACCAGGAATGCGCCAGAGATTTCTTGCCAACACCGAAACTATACTCCTGTAATTAAGGTGCCACCCAAACTGTCCATAGGGCACTATAGCAGTCCTGACCCTGGGTGGACGCGATAGTTTGTGTTACTGAGAATTTGAACCTGACAAGATTTCAAGAAATTCCTGGCCATCACGGAGCTAAACCAGCGTTAATGTTTCTTGGCCAAGGTGATCCTTACTACTGCATTCAATAACAAGAATCGTAAATAAATCTTTGGCAGATTGATACATAGATAAACCTTAATAGATCTCTGCAATCTTTTCTTTGATCTGCCCTAAAACCCTCTCAGAGCAGGAACATTCGTTGTTTTTTGAGTTAGATCGACGATCTAACTGAGAAATTTATCTATTTCAATTTCCAATTATTTAGCTTTGTAAACATAATTGATTAGCCCCTTGACTTTTGTAGGGGCACCTGGATTTGTAAGCTAGTCTACGGCTGTAATTGAAGGATTTTGAATTATTGTTAACCTTGACCAAATAGGGCATCGGGCAAGTCCTATAATGTCACGATGAGAACTCCTTCCAGGCTGTTTTCATTGCCTAGAGAGCTTTTCCAGCTTTTTTAGGGCAATCAGTTCATCGACTTGAGTTCATTACTTGAGCGTTACATTCAGACAATGCCTCTTAACAGCGCCTTCAACCTGGGACTCATGCAATTGATTTACCGACGTGTTTGGGCGGTTGTCCTTCCGGGCAACGGGCATCTGGCTGGCCAGAACTGTGTCTGGTGGGAGGGATTCCTCGTTCCTTGTCTAGAGAGAGGAGAGTCTCAATGACAACTACCCCACGGGAGCGAGAGCAGAAAGTGAGGGTTGTCGTCGATAACGACCCGGTACCTACTTCGTTCGAGAAGTGGGCTACCCCCGGTCACTTCGACCGCACCCTGGCTCGGGGACCAAAAACCACTACGTGGATTTGGAACCTGCATGCGCTCGCCCACGATTTTGATAGCCATACTAGCGACTTAGAAGACGTATCTCGGAAAATCTTCAGTGCACACTTCGGTCATCTTGCCGTTGTGTTCATCTGGTTGAGCGGCATGTACTTCCATGGCGCAAAATTTTCAAATTACGAAGCTTGGCTCAGCAACCCGACTGGCATTAAACCCAGTGCTCAGGTCGTTTGGCCAATTTTCGGTCAAGAAATTTTGAATGCAGATGTTGGCGGCGGCTTCCACGGTATCCAGATTACTTCTGGATTCTTTTACCTGTGGCGGGCTGCTGGCTTTACCAACAGCTTCCAGCTTTATGTCACCGCGATCGGTGCGCTGGTGATGGCAGGCCTGATGCTGTTTGCAGGCTGGTTCCACTATCACAAGCGGGCACCTAAGCTGGAGTGGTTTCAGAACGTTGAATCGATGCTGAACCACCACCTGGCTGGCTTGTTTGGTCTGGGTTCCCTGTCCTGGGCAGGTCACCAGATCCATGTCTCCCTGCCGGTGAACAAGCTGTTGGATGCCGGGGTTGCTCCTAAGGACATCCCCCTGCCCCACGAGTTCATCCTGAACTCGAAGCTGATGTCGGATTTATATCCCAGCTTTGCTAAGGGTCTGACTCCGTTCTTCACCCTGAACTGGGCTGAATATTCTGACTTCCTCACCTTCAAGGGTGGCCTGAACCCGGTTACTGGCGGCCTCTGGTTGTCTGATACCGCTCACCACCACCTGGCGATCGCTGTCCTGTTCATCATCGCCGGTCACATGTACCGGACGAACTGGGGCATCGGTCACAGCATCAAGGAGATCCTGGAAAACCACAAAGGCCCCTTCACTGGCGAAGGTCACAAGGGTCTGTATGAGGTTCTCACCACCTCCTGGCATGCACAACTGGCAATCAACCTGGCAATGGTTGGTTCCCTGAGCATCATCGTGGCTCAGCACATGTATTCCATGCCTCCGTATCCCTACATGGCTACGGACTATGCAACGCAGTTGTCTCTGTTTACCCACCACATGTGGTTGGGCGGCTTCTTCATCGTTGGCGGAGCAGCTCACGGTGCCATCTTCATGGTGCGTGACTACGATCCCGTGGTGAACCAGAACAACCTGCTCGATCGCGTTCTCCGGCATCGGGATGCGATTATTTCCCACCTCAACTGGGTTTGCATTTTCCTTGGCTTCCACAGCTTCGGTCTGTACGTTCACAACGACACGATGCGGGCTTTTGGTCGTCCTCAGGACATGTTCTCCGACACTGGCATCCAGCTTCAACCTGTGTTTGCTCAGTGGATTCAAAACCTGCACACGCTGGCTCCCGGTGCTACGGCTCCCAATGCCCTGGCTCCTGCTAGCTTGGCCTTCGGCGGCGGCACCCTGGCTGTCGGTGGTAAGGTTGCCATGATGCCGATCGCCCTCGGTACGGCAGACTTCATGGTGCACCATATCCATGCCTTCACGATCCATGTGACGGTGTTGATTCTGCTGAAGGGTGTGCTGTTTGCTCGTAGCTCTCGTCTGATTCCAGACAAAGCTAACCTGGGCTTCCGCTTCCCTTGCGACGGACCAGGTCGGGGCGGCACCTGTCAAGTATCCGGTTGGGACCATGTTTTCCTGGGTCTCTTCTGGATGTACAACTCCCTGTCGATTGCTATCTTCCACTTCTCTTGGAAAATGCAGTCTGATGTTTGGGGCACGGTGAATCCCGATGGCTCTGTGGCTCACATTACTGGTGGCAACTTTGCCCAAAGCGCAATCACCATCAACGGTTGGCTGCGTGACTTCCTCTGGGCACAAGCTACTCAGGTCATCACCTCTTACGGTTCGGCTCTGTCCGCTTACGGTCTACTGTTCCTGGGCGCTCACTTTGTGTGGGCCTTCAGCCTCATGTTCCTGTTCAGCGGTCGTGGCTACTGGCAAGAGTTGATCGAGTCGATTGTGTGGGCACATAATAAGCTGAAAGTTGCTCCTGCAATTCAACCCCGCGCTCTGAGCATCATTCAGGGTCGGGCTGTGGGGGTTGCTCACTACCTCCTGGGAGGAATTGTCACAACCTGGGCATTCTTCCTGGCTCGCACACTTGCACTTGGTTAAGCGCGAGGAGAACGAACTAACTTATGGCGACTAAATTTCCCAAATTTAGCCAAGACCTCGCTCAAGATCCCACTACACGTCGGATCTGGTACGGGATCGCCACAGCTCATGACTTTGAAAGCCATGACGGCATGACGGAAGAGAATCTTTACCAAAAGATCTTCGCTTCCCACTTCGGTCACCTGGCAATCATCTTCCTCTGGACTTCTGGCAGCCTGTTCCACGTAGCCTGGCAAGGCAACTTTGAACAGTGGATCAAAGATCCGCTCAACGTCCGTCCCATTGCCCACGCGATTTGGGACCCTCAATTTGGTCAACCGGCGATCGATGCCTTTACTCAAGGTGGCGTTAACTACCCGGTAGACATCTCTTACTCTGGTGTTTACCACTGGTGGTACACCATCGGGATGCGGACGAATGGCGACCTCTATCAAGGTTCCATCTTCCTGTTGTTGCTGTCGGCAATCTTCCTGTTCGCAGGCTGGTTGCACCTGCAGCCCAAGTTCCGTCCTTCCCTGTCCTGGTTCAAAAATGCTGAATCCCGGCTGAACCACCACCTGGCTGGTCTGTTCGGTGTCAGCTCTCTGGCCTGGACTGGTCACCTGGTTCACGTAGCGATTCCTGAAGCTCGTGGTCAGCATGTCGGTTGGGACAACTTCCTGTCGGTCATGCCCCACCCCGCTGGTCTGAAGCCTTTCTTCACCGGTAACTGGGGTGTCTATGCCGAAAATCCCGACACTGCTGGTCATGTTTTCGGTACGGCTCAGGGCTCTGGCTCTGCCATCCTGACCTTCCTGGGTGGTTTCCATCCCCAGACCGAGTCCCTCTGGCTGACGGACATTGCCCATCACCATCTGGCGATCGCGGTTCTGTTCATCGTTGCTGGTCACATGTACCGCACCAACTTCGGTATCGGTCATAGCATCAAAGAAATGCTGGACAGCAAAGCCGGTTTAGTTGGCGGTAAGTCTGAAGGTCAGTTCAACCTGCCTCACCAGGGTCTGTATGAGACCTACAACAACTCCCTGCACTTCCAGTTGGGTATTCACCTGGCTGCGCTGGGTGTGATCACCTCCCTGGTGGCTCAGCACATGTACGCCTTGCCTCCCTACGCCTTCATGGCGAAGGATTTCACTACCCAGGCAGCGCTCTATACCCATCACCAGTACATCGCTGGATTCCTGATGGTTGGTGCGTTCGCCCATGGTGCAATCTTCTGGGTACGGGACTACGACCCTGAACAAAACAAAGGCAACGTACTGGATCGAGTGTTACAGCACAAAGAAGCCATCATCTCTCACCTGAGCTGGGTTTCTCTGTTCCTCGGTTTCCACACCCTCGGGCTGTATGTTCACAACGACGTAGTTGTTGCGTTCGGCACTCCTGAAAAGCAAATCCTGATCGAACCTGTGTTCGCTCAGTTCATCCAGGCTTCCCACGGGAAGGTACTGTACGGTCTAGACACCCTGCTGTCTAACCCCGACAGTATCGCTACCACCGCCTGGCCCAACTACGGTAACGTCTGGTTGCCCGGTTGGTTAGAAGCCATCAACAGTGGCACCAACTCTCTGTTCCTGACCATTGGCCCTGGCGACTTCCTGGTTCACCATGCGATCGCCCTGGGTCTGCATACCACCACCCTGATCCTGGTCAAAGGTGCGTTGGATGCTCGTGGTTCCAAGCTGATGCCCGATAAGAAAGATTTCGGCTACAGCTTCCCCTGCGATGGTCCCGGTCGTGGCGGTACTTGCGACATCTCTGCCTGGGATGCCTTCTACCTCGCCATGTTCTGGATGCTGAACACCATTGGCTGGGTCACCTTCTACTGGCACTGGAAGCATCTGTCTATCTGGTCTGGTAACGTGTCTCAGTTCAACGAAAGCTCCACCTACCTGATGGGTTGGCTGCGTGATTACCTGTGGCTGTACTCCGGTCCACTGATCAACGGGTACAACCCCTACGGCGTGAACAACCTGGCTGTTTGGGCATGGATGTTCCTTCTCGGACACCTGATCTGGGCAACCGGCTTCATGTTCCTGATCTCCTGGAGAGGTTACTGGCAAGAACTGATCGAAACCCTGGTGTGGGCTCATGAGCGCACTCCTCTGGCGAACCTGGTTCGCTGGAAGGACAAGCCAGTTGCTCTGTCGATCGTTCAAGCTCGGGTGGTCGGTCTGGCTCACTTCACTGTGGGTTACATCCTCACCTACGCTGCCTTCGTCATAGCTTCAACCGCCGCCAAGTTTGGCTAAGGTTTGGTTAGATAGGTAAATCAGAAAAGCCCTTGTCGAACTGACAAGGGCTTTTCTATTAGGAAAAACAGGTTGATGCAGAATACCCTGATTTAAACTTCAACCTTGACCCCTTTCCAGAAAGCGATATAGCCAGCGATATTTTTTGCGGCATCCTTGGGAGTGGGATAATACCAGGCCGCATCGGGGTTAGTTTTGCCATCCACCTCGATCGTGTAGTAACTGGCAACTCCCTTCCAGCCGCAGGTAGTGTGAGTACTGCTGTCTTTGAAATATTCTCGATGGATGGCATCGGGGGGAAAGTACTGATTGCCTTCCACTACTTCACATTTATCGCTTTCCGCCAGGACGGTACCGTTCCAGATTGCTTTGGGCATAGAAGATTGATCCAGTTGTTAGGGTGTTTATTTTTCTAGCTTAAATAGCCTGGCAGGGAAAAGCAAAATTTCGCGAGGGCGAGTCAGCCTGCGTTGCCTCTTGCCTGCCATAAAAAAACCTGGCTGCGGTTGGTCAGCCAGGGGGTAAGCGTTAACTGAGTGTCGCTAGAGGAAATTCAAAGCAGATTACGGTTCCAACTTAAGCATCGGGCAGGGTGCTGCTGGTGTAGGCATCTAGATAGCTGTAAGCCGGAACCCGCGTGTTGTAGTCGATCGGGGTGCCAGTAATCGATTCAGATAATTTTTCAAAGGAAACGGAACGCCAGTTGCGCTCGTGAATCGGCTTGGACTGCTCGCCCCGAAAATAAGCCTGAGTACCCAGCAGGGCAACGGCTACCCAACCAATTACAAATAAGGCAATCAGAATAGTCATAACCCAGTCTCCATAAATTTATGTTTCGTTATGTAAATAAATATAACAAGGTATTGTCAAATTCGTCAAATTAGCAGGATGGGTAGAAACCGTCCAGTTTTGCCGGGAACCCACCCTCAGGTTAAAGAACCATGGGAAGATGAAAGAGCCTTCTTCAACAACGCTGCATGGCTGAACATATTCTCAAGGCGACCTGTGAGACCGTTCATTTAGGCGGGTTTTCCTCCACCCTGCCCCCAGCGCTGACTGTAAAATCAGGCGATCGGGTTTGGGTGGAAACCTTTACTGGCTTTAAGGTTTATGAAAAAGCGCCAGCGGAGTTTGCCCCCCCGGCCTTGCGGCAGATTTGTCAGAATTTACCAGAAGAACGAAAAGTCGGGCCGGGTTCCCATCTATTGACGGGGCCAATTTATGTGGAAGAAGCCCTTCCCGGAGATGTGCTGGAAGTCAGATTGGAAGAAATCACCCCAGGGCTGCCGATCGGCTTTAATGCGATTCGACCCGGTTGGGGAGCTTTACCCGAACAATTCAGTCAACCGGCCTTACGGTTCATTCCCCTGGACTTGCAGAACCAGGTCACAGAGTTTCCCCCCGGTAGTGGCATTAAGCTACCCCTTCGGCCATTTTTCGGAATTATGGGGGTGGCTACGGCAGAAACCAGTCGTAGTTCTATTCCCCCCGGGCAGTACGGTGGTAATATCGACAACCGTCAGCTTCAGGCCGGTTCCCGGTTGTTTTTGCCCGTCTTGCTGCCCGGTGCGTTGTTTTCTATTGGAGATGGGCATGCTACTCAGGGCGACGGAGAAGTGGATGTGACCGCGATCGAAACTTCGATGAATGGCACCATTCAACTGATTTTGCGGAAAGATTTGAGCTTTACCCACCCGATCGCTGAAACTCCCACAAACTTTATTACTATGGGCTTCGCAACCACCCTGGACGCGGCCTTTGAACTGGCCCTTCAGAGAATGATCGAATTTTTAGTGCAGTTTGTGGAGATAACCTCAGAAGAAGCCTATGTGCTTTGTAGTCTGGCAGTCAATTTTCATATTACCCAGGTGGTAAATACTCCCCATAAGGGAGTTCACGGCTTACTGCCCAAGTCCATTCTGAGCAAGACAATCACTCTGTAGCGGTGCCTTCCAAATCATGATTCCAGAATCAAGCCATTACTGGCTGACCAATGCCCATGTCCCCGCAGCTTTGCTCATTGATCAGAACGGCCTGTCGTCGGCCCCTACGGCTCAGAATTCCTTAGCTGACGAACTTCTATCGCTCGATCTGGAGATTTTGGAGGGCAACATCGCCCGTATCATCCCGGCAGGAACCCTCCCGGCCGACAACAAACCGGGGGTCGATCTACGCAACGGCATGGTACTGCCCTGCTTCAGCGATATTCACACCCACTTAGATAAAGGTCAGGTCTGGGAACGGGCTCCGAATCAGGATGGGCAATTTATGACGGCGATCGAGACGATTCAAAAGGATGCCGAGCAATACTGGACAACCGAAGATGTTTACCGCCGGATGAAATTTGGCTTGAAATGTAGCTACGCCCATGGCACTACAGCGATCCGAACCCACCTGGATGCTGGCGGAACCTTAACCGAGGTGAGCCTGGAGGTCTTCAAAACCCTGCGCCAGGAATGGGCCGATCGCATCACCCTGCAAGCGGTCTGTCTGGTTCCGTTAGATTACTTTTTAACCCCCCAAGGAGAAACCCTGGCAGACCAGATGGCGGAGATTGGAGGAGTCCTGGGAGGGGTTGCCTATATGAATCCAGCTATTGAAGCCCAGATCGATCGCACCGTTGCCCTGGCTAAAGACCGTAACCTGGATCTGGATCTGCATGTGGATGAAAACAACGACCCGGCCTCTATTACCCTGCGTCTGACCGCCGAAACGGTTCTACGCCAGAAGTTCCAGAGACAGGTGGTTTGTGGTCATTGTTGCAGCCTGTCTACCCAATCACCAGAAGCCATTGCAGAAACGATCGACCTGATCCGGCAGGCCAGCATCGGCATTGTCAGCCTCCCCCTGTGTAACCTTTATTTACAGGGACGGCAGCCAGCAGCCACCCCCCAGTGGCGGGGAGTGACCCAGATCCATGAACTGAAACGGGCGGGAGTGCCGGTGGCGATCGCCAGTGATAACTGCCGTGACCCGTTCCATAGTTTTGGCGACCATGATGGGCTGGAAGTCTTTGCCATGTCAGTCAAGATAGCCCACCTGGATCGGCCCTACGGCGACTGGATTCGCAGCATTACCAGCACTCCTGCGGATCTGATGGGGCTACCAAACACAGGCCGAATTGGAGTCGGTCTGGCCGCTGACCTGGTGGTCTTCAAAGCCCGCCGCTATAGCGAGTTACTGTCGCGATCGCAGCACGATCGGGTAGTCCTGCGCCGGGGCAAAGCGATTGACACAACCCCACCGGATTACTCTGAACTGGATGACTTAGTGCTGCTAACCGATTGAATTCGATCGGATGTTTACCCAGAGGTTCCCTTTGATTCCTCCGTTCTGTAACCGGCAGAAGCCGGATTGCATCAAAGCATACCTTCCGCAATTCTCACCTGCCGTCAGAATAAGAACAGTTTTAATTTCCAGATGCAATGGAGTGTAGCCCATGACCCCCAGCACCCTCAATTCAATCAATATGGATGCCCTGGTTGCAGAATTGGCTGGAATAGAACTGGTCACCGATCCGACTCAGCTGACCAAACTTTCTCTGGACTACTACCATTTCAGCCCTGTCCTGCAACCGTTACTGAGCGAGAAACGGGGAGATCTGGTCGTGCGGCCTGCCACAGAAGCAGAAGTATTACGAGTAGCGGAGATCTGCGTCAAACAGCGGGTTCCCCTGACGGTCCGGGGAGCGGGTACGGGCAATTATGGCCAATGCATTCCCCTTCAGGGGGGAGTGATTCTGGATATGTCCAAAATGCAGGCCGTGAAGTGGATCAAACCGGGAATGGCCTGCGTTGAACCGGGAGCCAAACTGGCGGCGATCGACAAACAAACCCGGGAAACCGGCTGGGAACTACGCATGGTGCCTTCCACCTACCGGACGGCGACGATCGGCGGCTTCATTGGCGGGGGTAGCGGTGGCATTGGCTCAATTACCTACGGTCAACTCCGCGATCGAGGCAACCTGCTGGCCTGCCGGGTCGTGACCATGGAAGACAAGCCACGGGTGGTAGAACTGCGGGGGGATGATGTTTACAAAGTGGCCCATGCCTACGGCACCAATGGCATCATTACCGAACTGGAAATTCCCCTGGCTCCGGCCTATCCCTGGGCAGAGGCGATGGTGGCCTTTCCAGACTTTATGACCTCTGCCAGGTTTGGTCAGGCCCTGGGAGATAGCGATGGCATCATCAAAAAACTGATCTGCGTCTGCGCCGACCCGATTCCGACCTACTTCGCGGCTTTGAAGAATTTTGTCCCTGCTGGAAACCACTGTGCCATGGTGCTGGTAGCCGAGTGCAGCCTGGAACCCTTTGGCGAACTGGTGAAGGAATTTGGCGGCACTGTGTGTTACCAGAAAACCGCCCAGGAAGCCAGTAAGGGAGTGACCCTGGTGGAATATTCCTGGAACCACACGACCCTCCATGCCCGCAGTGTTGACCCGACCCTGACCTACCTGCAAACGCTGTTTCCGGCAGATAAGGAACTGACTCTGGTAGAGCAGATGTATCGTCATTACGGCGACGAAGTGATGATGCACTTAGAGTTTTTCCAGGTCGGAGGGCAGACGGTTCCTGCCGCCCTCCAGATTGTGCGCTTTACGACCCCAGAGCGGTTGCAAGAGATTATTGACTACCATGAAGAGCAGGGAGCCATGATCTTTAACCCCCACACCTACATTCTGGAAGATGGCGGGCGCAAAACCGTAGATATGGACCAACTGACCTTTAAGCAACAGGTTGATCCCTACGGGCTGTTGAACCCCGGCAAAATGAAAGCCTGGAATCAGGCGGAACTGAATCCCCAGACCTGATTAGCCAGGGCTCAAAAGGTATCGGGCCGGGTTTGCAGACATGCCACAAAACCCGGCCCGATAAACTGTTGTGATAGAAATTCAACAAACAGCGCTCCGACTTTTATCTAAGCTCCAACTTCGGAAGCTTCTACCCCATTCACCAGACCGGCAGCCCGCTCCCGATCGAGGCGGCGCTTTCTGGCATAAAGTTGAATCGTGGCAGCCATGGCAATTACCATTGCCGCAATCCCCCAGGTCGTGATATCTGTGGGCAGACTGTTCTTAAACACTGCCAGCAAAACCACGATCACAAAGAACACCGTCGGAAATTCATTAAACCAGCGGAAGTGCTGCCCATTCATTTTGCACTCATCGGCGGCCAGCTTTTTCATAATCCGCTTGCAGTAGTGGTGGTAGCCAAGCAACAGGGCCACACAGGCCAGCTTGATATGTAACCAGGGCTCGCGCAAGACTTCTGGTTCAGTGGTGATCAGACCGATCGCCATCGCCACGGTAAGCAGCATGGCAGGGGTCATGATAATGCTGTACAGGCGTTTTTCCATCACCTGATACTGCTGTTTCAAAATGCTACGGGCAGGTTCTGGCTGCTCGTTGGCTTCAGCATGGTAAACAAACAACCGGGGAAGATAAAACATCCCAGCAAACCAGCAGACAATGCCAATTAAATGAAAGGCTTTGAACCAGTTGTACGCCATGAATAGCCTCTTAAAAACTTTGGATGTTAGGTTATAGATTCTAGATTAGGAGATCTGATGCCCAAGTCGAAGCTCAAGTCATGCAAACGTTAAGGTTCTTAAACTGCCTGCTTAAACAAGGCATCCAGATAAATCTGACCAGCCCGCCGATCGGTACCGCCATTTTGCAGCAGGAACAGAGACAATGCCGCCTCAAAGATTCGATCCTGATCCCAGGTCGGATGGGATTCCAGATAGCTGATTAATGCAGTATGAAGTTCCTCCGGGATCTCTGCCAGGATGCTAACGGTCGTATTCATGAAAACCTCAAGTGTTCCTAGACGGGTTAGAAAAAGAGACGGACAAACACTTCAACAGATACGCACCCTTTCAACCAGAAAGCCAACAAAACAAAAACAACGGTTAAATCTTTACAAGCCAAAACCTCAGAGACAGGCAGTAGCTTAACCTTGTTCAAACCGCCTGCATCAGGTAAGTGCCTCATTCTGTCTGTGTTCGGGCAAAATTGTCAACGACACCGACTGTTTCAAACTGCTACATAGAGAAAAATCAACGACCAGAGAATCAGGCTTTGGGGCTGATCCCCGTTACATTAATTTATTAAGCTTTGAACGGAGAAAGTTGTAGCCTCGGGCCAGGGCCAATCTAACCAGGAAGGCGGAAAACCGTAGGTTTTTAGATCAGCCTGTGGAAAACCCTGGGGAAATCTGTGGAAAACCCTGGGGAAATCTGTGGAAAGCCTGTGGAAAGTTTGTGGAAAGTTTGTGGAAAATTCAGGTTAAGAATAAGAATTGCTAAAAGCTTAAAAGTCAGAAATTTAGAACTTTTGGCTCCACGATCGGACTGATTACTGCCAGCGCTGTGGTTTTATTGCCCGGAATTTGCCTGCATCTGACTTAACCTGTGCCATTCCCGGGCCTTTGAGCGAATCGCTTCCAGTTCTTGCGGTGGCATCTTGTCTAGATTGGCGAGAATAAAACTCATGCGCCCCTGGGATTTTAGACGATCGCGGTGGCGATGGAGAAAGTCCCAATAGAAAAAATTGAAGGGGCAGGCATTGTCTCCGCTGCGATCGTTGTGGGCATAGCGACATCCCTTACAGTAATCGCTCATTTTATTGATGTAATTGGCCGAAGCAGCGTAGGGTTTGGAGGCCAGCATACCGCCATCGGCAAACTGCCCCATGCCAAGCACGTTTGTCTGCATCACCCAATCGTAGGCATCGATGAAGGCAGCATGGAACCAGGCTTCTACCTCCTGGGGAGAGATCCCGGCGATCAGAGCAAAGTTACTTAGCACCATCAACCGCTGAATATGATGGGCGTAGCCACTCTGGCGCACCTCTCCCAACACCTGGCGCAAACAGTTCATCTCCGTCTGACCTGTCCAGAAAAATTCTGGCAGGGGATGGGTGTGATTGAACCAGTTGCGACTGGCGTAGTCTTCCCCGACCTGGCTATAGACCCCATGCATATATTCCCGCCAACCCAAGACCTGACGAATGAACCCTTCTACACTGCTCAAACTCCAATGATCTTGATTGGCCAGGTAAGCCGCTTCTGCCTCTCGGACGACTTCCAGGGGGTGGAGCAGTCCCAGATTCAGGTAGGGAGATAGCAGGGCATGCCAGAGGGTGGCTTCGCCGGTCACCATGGCATCCTGGTAAGGCCCAAAGCCAGATAGACGGGTTTGCAGAAAATGATCGAGGGCCTGCAGCGCCTGTTGCCGGGTCACCCCCCAGCCAAAGGGTTCCAGTTGCCAGTAATCGGAGCGGTAACGATCGCTCTGTTTGATTTCGGCAATCACTCTCTGGGTGGTGGAATCGGGCTGAAACCAGAGTATCTGAGGTGTTTGAAGTTTACCCCTGGGCGGTTTGCGGTTGTCGCTGTCAAAATTCCAGCGACCTCCCAGGGGCACTTCCCCAGCCATCAATACCTGAAAACGCTGGCGGCCTTCCCGGTAAAAGTCTTCCATTAGCAGTCGTTTCCGTTTACCGGCCCAGGCCTGAAAGGCGGCATCTGTCCAGATAAACCGATTGCTGGGCTGAAACACCACTTCACAGGGCAGGTTCATCTGCTGGATGAGGCGGGCAAAGGGGCGATCGGTGGGCTGCATCACCCAGAGCTGACTGATCTGGTTGGCCTCAATCCACTCCAGCAGAGGCCGCTGAAAGGTTTCTGCCTGGGCGTAGTAGGTCACCCTCCACCCGGCCTGCCGCAATTCCTCGGCAAAGTGCCGCAGGGCTGACCAGACGAGCACCAGCTTTTGCAGGTGGTAAGGCCGAGATTGAGCATATTCTAGAGACTCGATCAGCAGCACAGGCGGCCGGGTCTGCAGGGCTACACCCGCCTGTAAAGCAGCCTGCTCCTGCCAGAGTTGATCTCCCAGTACCCAGATCCCGATCGTCATATTGTTTTTGTCCTGGTGGTTTTGCCCCGATGTTTCTGCCCGCTGGTTTGACCAAAAAGCTTTGTGCTCCCTTCAGCCTGGATAATAAAGAAAATTGTCTCTCTTACTGTCATGACTCAGCCCAAAATCATTGTGTTAGATGATGATCCCACCGGTTCTCAGACCGTTCACAGTTGCTTGCTCTTGACCCGGTGGGATGAGGCAACCCTGCGCCTGGGCTTGTCAGATGAGTCCCCCATTTTCTTTATTCTGACCAACACCCGCGCCCTCACCCCCGAAAAAGCAGCGGAAGTGACGCGAGAAGTCTGCCAGAACTTAAAAACTGCGATCGCGGCGGCCAATGTCCAGGATTTTTTGGTGGTCAGCCGATCGGACTCTACCCTCAGAGGCCACTACCCGATCGAGACGGATGTGATTGCCGAGGAACTGGGGCCCTTCGATGCCCATTTCTTGACTCCGGCTTTCTTTGAAGGGGGCCGGGTGACCCGAGACAGCACCCATTATCTCAAGGTGAATGGGGTTGACACCCCGGTACATGAAACCGAATTTGCCCGGGACTCTGTTTTTGCCTACCACCATAGCTATCTGCCCGACTATGTCGAAGAAAAAACCCAGGGGCGAATTCCCTTCAATCTGGTGGAGCGCTTCCTGCTCAGCGATATTAGATCGGGGGTACTGGAGCGACTGCTGCAATTGCACGATAACCAGTGTGCCGTGGTAGATGCCGAAACCCAATCTGACCTGGATCGGTTTGCCAGCGATATTCTGGCCGCCGCTGCCCAGGGCAAACGTTTTTTGTTCCGTAGTGCCGCCAGTCTGCTGACAGCCCTGGCCATGTTGCCCCCCCAGCCGATCGCCGCGGCAGAGATGGCGAAGTATGTGCGGGCGGGCAAGCCCGGAGCCATCCTGGTCGGCTCCCATGTCAAAAAGACGACGGAACAGTTAGAGCAACTGCTGCAACAGGAAGGCACCGTGGGTATCGAACTGGAGGTGGCTCGCCTGTTAGAAGAACCCAGCACCAACCTGCTAACCGAGGCGATCGATGAAATTACCACAGTCCACAATGCTGGAAACACCCCGGTTATTTACACCAGTCGCAAAGAACTGACCTTTGAAGATGCCCAGACCCGCTTAGACTTTGGAGAATCGGTGTCGGCCCTGCTGATGGATATTTTGCGCCAGCTACCATCCGATATTGGCTTTTTGATCAGCAAAGGAGGCATCACCTCCAACGACACCCTGAGCCAGGGGCTGGCTCTGACTACAGCCCGACTTCTGGGACAGGTTCTGGCAGGAGTTTCCATGGTTCGTACGGCCGCTGACCATCCCCAGTTTCCGGATTTGCCCGTTGTTTTGTTTCCCGGTAATGTCGGGGATGCCACGGCTCTGGCTACGGTGTACCAGCGGCTCCGGGCAAAAGTATGAACAGGCATGGGTCTGGTCGAAAACAGGAGAATCGGGAATGAAAGAACGGATTGGATTTATTGGCCTCGGCATCATGGGACGGGCCATGGCAGAAAATTTGCTCAAAGCAGGCTACCCCCTGGTCGTCCATAACCGCAGTCAGGCTGCTGTCGCCGAACTGGCCGCCGCCGGAGCCATCCCGGCCACCTCGCCCGAGGCCCTTGCCCAACAGGTGGATGTCGTGATCTCCTGTGTCTCCGACTCCCCGGATGTCGAGGCGATCGTCCTGGGCAGTCAGGGCATTCTGGCCGGTGCCCGCCCCGGCATGCTGTATATCGATATGTCTACGATCGCCCCGGCTACCGCCCGCAGGGTGTACGCAGCCTGCAAAGACAAGCAGGTCGCAGCCTTAGATGCCCCCGTCTCTGGGGGAGATATCGGAGCCCGGCAGGGCACCCTATCGATCATGGTTGGCGGAGATGAAGAAGCTTTTCAGCGGGCTTTGCCGATCTTGCAAATTATGGGCAAAAATATCGTGCATATTGGTGCCGCCGGAGCCGGTCAGGTGACCAAGGCCTGTAACCAGATTGTCGTCGCCCTGACCGTTCAGGCCGTAGCCGAAGCCCTCACCCTGGCCCAGCGATCGGGAGTGGATGGCGCTAAGGTGAGGGAAGCTCTATTAGGCGGTTTTGCCCAGAGCCGGGTGCTGGAAGTGCATGGTCAACGGATGCTACAAGGAGACTTTTCTCCCGGCTTCAAACTCAGCCTGTTTCGCAAGGATATGAATATCGTCACCCAGACGGGCCGAGAATTGAAGCTACCATTGTTTGGAGCCCTGCAGGCCAGTGGTTTAATGGATGCATTACTGGCCCAGAGTGGAGGGGATATCGATTTTTCGGCGGTTGTGAGTTTGTATGAGCAGTTGTCCCAGACAGACCGTTAACGATCAAAGGGACGTTTTACAAAACGTCCCTTTGATCGTTAACGTGTCAGATTCAGCGACAGTTGACCCTGAGGACAACCCAATGGAGCGGCAACTACTTGCTGCTACCGGTTAATTGTTCAACCAGAGCCATCACCTTGACCCGGCTGAGTTTTTCTTCTCCTTGGGCCAGAGCATCCAGGGTGGCGTGGGCCAGGGTAAGAGGAATCTGGCAAAAATCAAGGGCCGGTCCCAGGGGCAGGGCGCTGGTATAGGCATCGGCCAGGGCAAGATTGCGTCGGGCATAGTTTTGCATCCGCTCATCGGTCCAGCCTTCGGGGTAAAACTCGACACTCCGGGCCAGGTCTTCTGAGTGGTTGCGTAAAATGTTGACGGCCTGAAGACCGCGCCCAAAAGCGATCGCATGCATCCGGTTGGTTTGGGTGCCATCGTACCAGGCCCACAGGTCGGACAGCAGTAACCCCACCGCCCCGGCCACGCTAAAGGTGTAGCAATCGAGGTCAGCCTGGGTTTTAATCGTCCAATTGGTTACAGCCCAGTGAGCCATGCGATCGGCCATCGCTGCGGTAGCATCCCAGACCCGGGGAGCAATTGTCGAGGGGGCTAACATGGCCCATTCCCCCACCCGCACGGTGACTTCTGGTAAAAGATTGGTGTGTTTTGTCAATTCTGCGGCCAGAGCGGCCTCATCAATCCGATCGGTAGTGGATTGTAGGGTCAGGCTGATCGTTTTGAGCAGTTCAGCCTTGAGGGAATTGTCTAGGTCGGGATGATCTTCAACCTCATCGATCGCCCGCATACAGAGATAGCCAGAAGCCACCGCTTCTTGCAACCCTTCTGGTAAGCGACTAATGGGAATATAAAACGTGCGACTGGTTTCTTTTAAAACCTCTAGGGCACTCTTGCACAAATCCATGCATTACTCCTCTTACACCACCACACCAAGTTCGCTCTCACTATATAGCAAAAATCTTAATTTTTACTGAACAGAGGTATGAACGGATTGAAACCTTTAAAGATATTCAGATCAACAATCCCTTCAGAGCTACCTCCGGAAGAATGAACTGAAGTTAAGGTATAACGGCCTGAATTACTCTGTTTGCCTTACCTGGCTACTTAATCTGCCGTTCCTTCCTGCTTGTAAGGAGTTCCCAGAGCCGCCGGAGGAGTAGATTTACCCGCCAGCCCCACCATAGCCAGGAGGGCCACCACGTAGGGCAACATGATCAAGAACTGATAGGGAATATTCAGGTTAAACGCCTGGATGCGGAGTTGCAGCGCCTCCGTAGCCCCAAACAGGAGGCAAGCCAGCACCGTAGCGATCGGATGCCAGCGACCAAAAATCAGGGCAGCCAGGGCTATATATCCTTTGCCAGCACTGATATCTTCTGTGAAAAACTTGACATGCACCAGCACCAGGTAGGCTCCTCCTAAGGCCGCCAGACAACCACTGAGCATCACACTGATATAACGCACCCAAAGGACAGGAATACCTGCGGTAGCCGCTGCCCGGGGATATTCACCCACAGCCCGCAGGGTCAGGCCCCAACTGGTATGAAATAAACCGTAGGTACTCAGGGGCAGTAACACCAACAGAAAATAAACCAGGATGTCTTGATTGAACAGCAACGTACCCAGAACAGGAATCTGGCTCAGGCCGGGAATGGGAATCGCGGGCATTCCAGGGAGTTTTTGCGTGGCCTGACTGTTAAACACCAGACGGGACATAAAAGCAGTTAACCCCGCTGCTGATAGGTTGATAGCCAGACCCGATACTAGCTGGTCAACCCGTAAGCTGACACAGAGCCAGGCATGTAACAGCCCCGTCAGACCACCCGCCACCAGAGCCGCGACAATTCCGACCCAGACATTGCCCCCAGCGTAAAATGTCGCTGCCGCGCTGACAAACGCCCCAGTTAAAAGCATGCCTTCCAGGCCAATATTCAGCACTCCCGATCGCTCAGAGAACAGGCCTCCCAGGGCCGCAAAAGCCAGGGGCATCGATAACCGAACACTGGCGGATAAATAATCGGTCAGAAACGCAAGGGAAGCCATGACAGAACCTTGGAAGCTATAGAAAGAGCAGGGATAGCTCGGCTGGCCGAATTTCTGGTCTGGAGCAAAAGACCTGGAATACAGTTAGACCTGGGGATTGGTCGATCGCAGCTTTCTCTCCCAGACCAGACTGATGGCAATGAACAAAACCGTCAATCCCTGAATCGCGTAGACCACGGTTACCGGAACGTTGGCGCTGCGTTGCATGACATTGGCTCCACTCCGGAGGGCTCCAAAAAAGAGCGAGGTCAGCAACACTCCGACCAGATTACCGCGACTGAGAAAAGCGATAGCAATGGCATCAAACCCATAACCGGGGGAAAAGTTTTCAAACAGGCGATACTTCAATCCCATGACTTCTCCGGCTCCGGCCAGCCCGGCCAACCCACCGGCCAGGGTCATCACCAGCAGGATCGTGCGCTCTACGGAAATTCCGGCATAGCGAGCGGCGATCGAGTTTTGGCCGACGGTTTCAATCTGATAGCCCAGGGGGGTTTGGCTGAAGATCACCCAGAGAATGAAGGTGGCAATCAGACCCAGGAGAATTCCGGCATGGGTCTGGGTTTGGGGCAACAAAATGGGCAACTGAGCGGTAGCAGCCAGCAGGGGACTGAACGGACTGGGAGCCCCCGGTTCAATCATCGGCCCCCGATCGCTGACCAGGTAGCTGACCAGGTTCTGGGCAATGTAGTTGAGCAACAGGGTGATGATCACTTCATTCACCCCCCGCATGGCTTTCAGGTAGCCCGGGATCAGGCCCCAGAGGGCTCCCAGCAAAAACCCACCCAGCAGGGCCAGGGCAATATGAATCGGGGCAGGTAATCCCTGCAGGTAAAGCCCGACTACAGCACTACCCAACCCCCCCATGTAGATCTGCCCTTCGCCGCCAATATTGAACTGACCGGCTTTTAGAGCCACCAGCACCCCCAGGCTGGTCAACAACAGGGGAGCCGTTTTAGTCAGGGTATTACCAAAGCCGTAGTAGTTGGCCAGGGCTTCGGTAAACAGGATGCCATAGGCCCGTAAAGGATCAACCCCGGCGATCGCGATCAATCCGGCTCCCACCAGCAGAGCAGCGGCGATCGCCAGGAATGCAGACAGTACTGGTAAAACCTGATTTTTGCTAAGTTTCACAGATATCAACATCGAACGATTGAGATGAGCCACCGCAGATAACCCAAAACATTTAACAGCTATCCTTCAGGTAGTTGGCTCCAAACTCCTTCAGAGAGGCCAGGCCAACGATTTGTTATACTGCTTTGCAGAAGGCTAAATCAGCTTGCCAGCAACAAATCGTTCAGCTTGTTTTGCAAACTTGGGGATGCCATGAGCGGATTGTAAGTTTCACCCTCATAGGGTTGCCAGATATAGCCAGGGCTGAAAGGACGATAAGCTGCAGATACCCCTAGTGCTTGCCCAACCTTTTCAGCTAACACTAACCCTGGAATGGATAAATTAGGGGGTTCTTCTAACAACTCGCTGAAAGTCCTAAATTCATCAACTTCAACTCCAACCAGGGCATATCGGAAGTCGGGAGCAGAGCGTAAATGTTGGTAAAGGAGAATTCCCAATTCTGTCATCAGGTAGGCACTTTCAGGAGATACGATCCCAATCTCACTGAAATTGTTGGGACAAACCCGGCACCACCAGTTCTGATCAATATCCTGGAAAATGTCTGCCTGGCATCGGCATTGACGGTTATTTGAGAGTACCCAGGTCATCCCATCAAAATGCAGGGCAAAGCTGTTTGCCCTGGTTTTATCTGAACCACATTCTGCCGACAGACCAAACATCCATGCCATCGTAGTAGGCTCCAGGTATGATGACTATTCAACTCTTTCCCAATCGTTATGGGTCCTGGCCAAGGCTGCTTCGTATTTCTCTAGAAGCATTGTAGCGCTTGGCAAAATGCTGACATGGGTGGGACTGTCCTGAACCGCTTCCAGATCGCCAGTAATTTTGCTGTCGTCTATCTGCCAAAGCGGATCTCGCCCTGAGCCGCCAAAGGCGGGGGGTTTACGAAATGCTGGTAAGCCTTCAATCGACAGAGAAACCGACATTCCTTTCGTATTTTTGATGGCAACCGCTACAGTTTCCCCTGTATACCCACGCTCCGCTTCCGGTTTCAAATACCCTCGCTCATCGACACAGCTAGAGGGCATTTGCTCAACATCGATGTCAACATTAGGTCTAACTCCTAACAGGCGGGCGCTTCGCCCAATCTTGGGTTTACCGTCTTGCTCGGCCATACCCCGGTAGTAGAGTTTCGCCATCCGTCATTATCGATTCAAGCGTACAGAGCCATAATGCCCTTGAGAAGGTGTCGGCATAACTATCTCACTGACCAGCATCCTAGCGTAGGGACAGGGAGTTATTTGATCGTTGAGATGCAATCAGGGAGTTGATTCTGACAGGGCCAGACTGACCGGACTGGCAACCGGCACCGGACGATACAGGGTATCCCGCTGACGATGGGGACGACCCAGGGAGGCGATCGCCCCCTGCAATTCGGCAACAGTTCTACAGGTTCCGCCCTGGGCCCCGGCCATGGTCGTAATATGCTCTTCCATTAAGGTGCCACCGATGTCGTTACAGCCCCAGGTGAGAGCCTGAGTTGCCCCATCCAGGCCCAACTTGACCCAACTCGGCTGGTGGTTAACAATCCAGCGGCCCAGGTAAATCCGGGCAACGGCGGTTAACAGCAGCGCATCGGCAAGCACCGGTTGATCTCGACCCACCCGCCGCCGCAGGGGTTTGGGAGCCTCCTGACCAACGAAGGGCAGCAGAATAAATTCGCTGATCTGGGCCGGGTAGCCCTGGGCGATCGCCGTTTGCTGCAGCGATCGGAGTAATTCTAGATGGCGCACCTGCTGTTCTACGGTTTCGATATGGCCGGAGAGCATCGTGCTGGTGGTGGGCAATCCCTGGCGGTGAGCGGTCTGGACAATTTCCAGCCAGGTGGCGGTATTGATTTTTTCGGGGCAGAGTACCTTTCTCACCTCGTCATCCAGTACTTCGGCAGCGGTCCCCGGTAGAGAATCAACCCCTGCTTCCCGCAGAGCCGCGATCACTTCGGCGTAGGTGAGCCCATCTTCCCGGGCGATGAACTGTATCTCCTGGGGCGAAAAGGCATGGAGATGTAATTCAGGAAATCTGGTCTTAATTCCACTGACGATCTGCAGATAGTAGGGCAGGGATTTGCCATGTAACTTGGCCAGGGGATTTAGCCCCCCCTGCATACAAATTTCTGTCGCTCCCTGAGCCACCGCATCCGTTGCTTTGGCTAAAATCGCCTCCAGATCGAGCCAGTAGGCTCCCGTCTCCCCCTCATCCCGACGAAAAGCACAGAAGCTACAGTGCTGCTCACAGATATTCGTGAAGTTGATATTGCGGTTGATCACGTAGGTAACCAGGTCACCCACCTGCTGCTGCCGGAGTTGATCCGCCGTCTGCCGGATCTGCTCGATCGCCCGGGTATCTCGCTGTTGCAGCAGGACTACAGCCTCGGTGGGGGTAAGGTCATGGCCCTGGAGGGTGCGATCGAGAATCGTTTGAACCGTTGTCATGGTCACATCAGGTAGGGGGACTCGTCCAAACTTGATCATAGACCGATCGCCTGCCCGGCCAGATAACCGGTGGTCCAGGCACTCTGAAAATTAAACCCGCCGGTCACCCCATCTATATCGAGGACTTCCCCGGCCAGGTAAAGCCCCGGACAACAGCGACTGGCCATGGTTTTGAAATCGACTTCCTTGAGGCAAACCCCGCCACAGGTGACAAATTCTTCCTTAAAGGCTCCCTTCCCGGTGACCCAATATTCGCCGTGGGTCAGTTCTTGCAGCAAGGCATTCAGCGCCTTATTCGAGAGTTCGGCCCAGCGGGTTTCGGGGGCGATGCCGACAGCCAGGGTTAATTTTTCCCAGAGGCGACGGGGAATCGGCACAGGGCAGCTACCGCTAACCGCACGGCGGGGTAATTGGGACTTGACCGCCAGCAATTGCGATCGCAGGGTTTCGGGGTTCATCTGGGGCAACCAGTTGATCCAGAGTTTTGCCCGGTAGTCGCTGTCATGGAGAGCCCTGGCCCCCCAGGCCGAGAGTTTCAAAACCGCCGGCCCACTCAGGCCCCAGTGGGTGATCAATACCGGCCCAGATTGCTCTAAGGTGGATTTTTCGGTGGTTTGCAGGCGCAGTTGAGCAGTCGAGACGGCAACCCCGGCCAGATCCTGAAGGCGGTCATCCTGCAGGTTGAAGGTAAACAGGGAAGGCACCGGTGGTTCGATCCGATGGCCCAGGGCCTGGGCGATCGCGTAGCCCTGAGGACTGCTACCACTAGCCAGGAGCAGGCGATCAGCCAGGATCGTATCCCCCGACTTGAGGGTCAGGGCAAACTGGTCTTCCTCCCGTTCCACGGCCCTGACCGCCGCCCCCAGACGCAGGCGTACCCCAGCATCCCGGGCAGCCTCCAGCAAACAGTTGGCCACCGTCCCGGAATCATCGGTGGTGGGAAACATCCGCCCATCGGCTTCGGTTTTCAGGGTAACGCCCCGGGCCGCAAACCAATCGACCGTGTCTTTGGCCTGAAATCGGGTGAAGGCTCCCCGCAGAGCCTTACCGCCCCTGGGATAATGCTGCACCAGCAAAGCCGGGTCAAAGCAAGCATGGGTGACATTACAGCGCCCACCCCCCGAAATCAAGACCTTGGATAGGGGTTGGCGAGCTGCTTCTAGCAACGTCACCCGGCTATGGGGATGGGCCGTAGCAGCGGCGATCGCCCCAAAGAAGCCGGCAGCTCCACCACCAATCACGACAATAGTTAAGGAATGGGCAGACAAGAATTTAATCAGGTTGAAGAGAACTATCTTCAGGCTAACCGATGGGCGATCTCTGGAGCCATGGAGTTGCAGAATCAGGCAGCAGGGTTGGGAAAACTACAGCTCAGGCAACCAATCTCTAAACATAATCGGCCTCGGGTAAGAAGCCATGACACAGCACCACCGTCGAATCTTTCAATCCATTCATCGGGCATTCTCGCCGACCACAGTGACAGCAGTTCGATCGGGTCGGCAAAACCAGATCAACAGCAGGATAAATACTGATGCCCTGGTTGATAAAGCCCTGGGCTTCCAGGTCAGACAGGCGGTGGCAGATTAACACCACCGGGTGAATGCCCAGTACCTCTCGCTGGTAGTTGATCTGTCGGAGGGTTTCCCCAAACCCCTGGCTATCTGACTTGATGGCCAGCAGTACCTTTTCGGGCTGACTGGTAAAACAGGTCGGCTTTTCCTGGCCAAAAAAGTCTTTGTACTGCAGCGTCATGGTGCCATCGGCATAGCGTACCGTTCGGATGTGGCGGAGAAACGGTAAGGTAAATTCTCCATTGGAGTCGATTCCGTACCACCAGGACTTATGCCAGGCATCCCTGGGAAGATAAAGGATTTCCTCGATCTTGCGAGGACAGAAGCCCGCTTCCGCCAGCAGGGAGACGATCGGGGCCAGGGGGAAATGTTGAACCAGGGTACGCATTTCGGCTTCGTGGCAGGTCAGCCGCGCCAGTTCCCGGCTCTCCTGACTCCAGCCACCGCTCGTCGTCTGAAACTCTAAGGGTTGGTTAGCCAGAACGCAGCGGATTGACTCAAAATGCAGCACTCCATCGGCAGCCTGCTGATCCCTGGTGGGCACGCTCAACTCCGTTGAAATCGCACCAATATGACGATCCGTAGAAATGGGTGGGATCCCTCTAGTGAGCAGGGATTTCAGCATAGTAGGGTCAGCGATCGCCAGGGCAATTTGAATCTGGTCGCGCAGATTGTCTGACTTTGTCGGGTCACCTACGGAATAAAACAGAGGATTATTCGGCATGGGAAAAATCCGGCCATCGACCTGCTGGCTAATTCAAACAATTGTGGCGCAGTTTCTAGCAGGGGTTCCAGGATTTGAGCTTCTTTTAATAAATCACAATGATTTAAGTTGATAATTACCAGGTTTTGATGGAATAAAAACTATAGAAATTGAGTAACTCTCAGGAAAAATAGCAACACCAGAGAGGGTTTCAGGCATAACCAAAAAACTCTCTCCAGGCAAAACTCCAGTTCACAAAACGACCCATTTTCTGTTGCAAATCGCAACCTTAATTCAGTCTTTTCCTCGTAAACCTTCTGAGGTTAGTAAGAGCCAGTAAACCTACAATGAAGGTATCGGATGGGAAACCTGTTAACTCCAACCCTGGCCAAAATTCGCCGCAACCCCAGGGGCCGTTGGAAGGAGTCAGACACCCAATTAGGAGGCTTCTATGATTAAAACTACTGCGATCGGCCCTCACGATGGCCCAACCCATTCCTGGCATTTTTCCTTGCCAGCTATCAAAGAAACGATTCAAAAAAGCCTTTGGGCTATCTATAGCTTTGCTAAAAAAACTGGCACCAGAATTGGTAACAGTCTGATTACAGACTCAGAACCCAAAGCATGGCAAATCCGCGATCGCTCCGGCGCAACCTACTGGCGGGTCTATGACCCAGTTAGCAACCAGACCCAGGCTTTTAGCGGTGAGGCCGAAGTCCGGATGTGGTTAGAGCAACGCTATTACCGGCGTTAATAGAGCTTCTCTAAAAAGGTCTGAACCGTTCCATCAGGGCTGAGCACCAGTCGCATTCTGGCACTCTTACCGCTGGCGATCGGGCTGACAAAGGGTTCCCCAACCAGAGGAATCCCAGAGCGATCAACGTAGTCTCCCGAAACCTGTCCCAGGGGAGTGATCCGCTGGATGCTGCCATTGGGAGCCACCTGCAGAATATATTCCAGGGTTTGGGTCAGCCCCTGAGGCGGTTGCCAGCGCTGCTGGAAGTAACTTCTGGCCTCTGCCACCTGGGGAATGGTATCGAAGGCCGTACTGCCGGAAGCACTATCTGCAGCGGCCGATCGGGATGCATTCAAATCTTCCACTCCACTGGCCGCCTGGCGTTGGGCAGAACGCAGTTCTGGCTGCAGGGGAGGCGTGATTGCCGGGGCAGGGGGAGCGACAGTCGGGGCCGCTTCGCTCATGGCTATTTGATCCTGTTGAGGCTTTTTAGCCTGACTGGGGTTAGGCACCTGCACCACCGGGGGCTTCCTGGCCGGAGCCGCAGCCGGAGCGGGGGCAGCAGCATTGGGAGCCGGTTTAACCGTGGGTAGACCCGGAGCCGCAGGAACGGTAGAACCTACCGGTGGCGGTGGCGGCAGTTTCAGGTCAGAGCCGGGCAGGGGAGAAGCACCGGGAGCAGCATCCGCCGGGATCTGGTTAGCAATTCTCTGATCACTGCTACTGGCCCCCTGACTGGGAGAAGAGGTCATCACGGATTGGCCATTGTCCAGCAGCTTCACCAGGGAAGCCGAGAAGCCAACCACCAGGAGGGCAGCCGCCGCCACCTTAACCCAGGGCTGAGCTGCCAGCTTCAACCCACCCGATCGCTCCAGACTGGGTAAGGCCACCACATCGGTAGTGTAGTCATCCAGGGCATTGGCCAGGTCAAATAATTGCAGAGTACTGAGGTTGACCGTCTCCCCGGTTTCGGGAGTGGCCAGGGAACCGAGGCTGAGACTATGGGCCAGCCCCACTTGAGGCCGCAACCCCATCCCAGAGCCAGAAGTTGGAGCCAGATCGGTTTCTGCAGGCGCTGGCAAAACGGCGACCCCGGCCTCTCCCGCTTGCCGCACTAGCGGATTCCAGCGAGGGGGCGAAACTTCCAGTAACCGCTGCACGTAGGAGGAAACTATCTCACTCAGGTCTTCTAACTGGGTGCGATCGCCCTGCAACGTCACCCACTGCTCTTTAGGCAGCTTGGGGTCATCTAAATGCAACCGAAACCGTAGCTGGGTCAAGACTGGTTGACCGGCCCAACGAGACAACGGCGACCCTTTGGCCAGAATTTCTAGCGTGCAGGTTGGGGGAGTGTAACGTCGCAGAACCGATTGGGACATGGGACAGCAGCAATGAACGATGGAACCAGAAACGGAAACCAGACAAAATAATATTAAGAAGTTTTACGCAGACCGTCTCTACCTCGCCCGATCGATAAGCGCTGACCAGAGCCGTCTGGGTCCACTGGTAGCACTATAAAACAGCAGGTCAATCAGGAGCTTGAGGGCCAGATTAGTCAGCACATCGGGAGAGGTTTCATCCCCATCTTCCATGCGCTCCTGGTAGGTATTGTTGAACCGATCCAGGTAATCGCCCAGCAGGGCAACTTCGTGGGGTTCCCGGTTTTGCTCTGCCATTTGCTCTAACAGCCCCACTGCCCGCCGAATCGTTTCCTGGTGCTGTTTGGCCAGATGACAGCTAATCAGTACCAGGGCCCGGGCTTCCTCGACATCCAGCTTTTTTCGGCCTCCCTGCCCTTTTCGCAGAGGGCTAGACTGACGCAACCGCCAGAGGCCAACCCGATCGGCTACCAGAGACTCGAGCTGGAGATCGGTAGCGGCCTGCAGCATTGCTTCCGAACCAACCCCAACCAGGGTTTCTAAAGCCAGCAACACGAGGTCGAGGTGGGCTTTGATGTTGTCTAACTGGTTTGGATCGGGCTGCTCTACCAGGGAGAGACTGGCACTGGTAGCGGGGGCGGGCGACTTCAGAGTGGACGGCATAACTTCACGTTAGAGAACAAAACCAGAAATGACCTGGCGGTTACCTATCTTGAAACAGGACTGTGGAACCCCGGGGGATGTTTCCAATAAATCCAGTCTGGTTGAATTTTGCCACGGATAACCTGGGCCTGCCCTCACCCGCATGGATACCCTGAAGGAATTACCCTCGATCAAACCTATACCATCGGAAGGAGTTGCCCCAGGCCAAAGGCGATCGCCGCACTGGCTACCGGGACGGTCAAATTATCAATCCCGTATTTAGAAAAGGCTTCTAACCCGGTGGCAACCACCGCCACCAGTAGCGATACCAGCCAGGTCTGCCAAACGATTCCCTGAACACTGGCCAGAATCAAGCCAGCCACGATAAAACTGACGATCGCCATGGTCAAAGAACCTTCCCAGCTTTTTTCCATATCCCAGAGCTTGTAGCGGTGCTGGCCAAACCGCTGCCCCACCAGAGCCGCCAGCCCATCCCCCCAGGTCATCACCAGAACCCCCAGGGCAGCGTACTGGGGTTGCCAGAGCGGCCAAAACCAGGCCACCAGCACTCCAATACTGACAGCATAAAAGAACGTTCCCAGGCTCTTACGACCCACCCCATTAATGCTGGGTAAAATCGGCACCTGGTAGGAGATAAAGGTAATTGCCCCAAACCCAATGGAGGCAGCTATTCCCACCCAGGCCGGAATTTGTAACCACCAGGCCAGCAAAATGACGTTGCCGGTGCCAATATGCACCACTTTGCGTACCACTTCCGGGCTGACTCGCCCTGTACGATGCAAAACTTCGGCCAGCAGACCGATCGCCAGAATCCAGAGACCGGCGATCGCAATATGGAAGCCCAGAGGAGGAATTCCTGCGAACCAGGAGAATAACGACATGGACAGAGGGAAGGGCTGAAGGGTCTACTCTTCACTCTAAGTCATTCGGGTGCTGCAAGTAATCAGCTTCTCCTTTCCCAGGCTGTGCTTCTGTATACTGAAACCAAGAAGCGCTGGTCAAAATCATGACTGACCAATCTCCTACAATTGAATTTTTTGACGGGATTTCGGAAGAACTCGACGATGTCAGCCTGCGCCGCAGTAAAACATCGGGGGCGCGGAGTGTGCTGATGACCTTTAAGCACCTGAAGTCGATCGAGCGGTTTAATAGCTTTCGCAATCGGTTTTCGGGAGGATTAAAACTGAGCGACACAGAAGGCACCATCCAGGTAGAACCGACATCGGTACGATTTATCTTTGGGGGGCCAGAAGGGGATGATTTTGAACGTCTGGAATGCGTCTTTGAGATCGATCGGGATGATCACTGGGAGCGGTTTATGCGATTTATGAACCGCTATGCCGAAGCAAATGGGATGGGTTATGGAGAGCGTCAATGAAAGTAGCGATTACAGGGGCAACAGGGTTTGTCGGCAGTCGTCTGGTAGAACGATTGCAGGAGGCAGGGCACACCGCCGTCATCCTCACCCGTAACCCGGACCAGGCCAGGCAGGTATTCTCCCAGGCCTGCTTTCCCCAGGTGGAAATTGTCGCCTATCAACCCACGGAATCGGGGGCCTGGCAGCAGGTGATCTCGGGGTGTGATGGCGTGGTTAACCTGGCCGGAGAGCCGATCGCCGAAAAGCGCTGGACTCCTGAAGTCAAAGCCCAGGTGTTAAATAGCCGCAAGCTGGGAACGGAAAAAGTCGTAGAAGCGATCGCCCAGGCCAACCCCAAACCCGGTGTCTTAGTCAACGCATCAGCGATCGGTTACTACGGCACCAGCGAAACCACCACCTTTGACGAGGCCAGCCCCTCTGGGGACGACTTTCTGGCCACGGTCTGTCAGAACTGGGAAGCCGCCGCCGAGAAAGTAAGAGAACTGGGAGTGCGGCTGGTGATCCTGCGGATTGGGATTGTCGTCGGCCAGGGCGGAGCAATCGCCAAAATGATACCTCCCTTCAAATTGTTTGCCGGTGGCCCGATCGGCAGTGGCAACCAGTGGTTTTCCTGGATTCATCGGGAGGATCTGGTCAACTTAATTTTGCAAGCCCTGACTCAACCCGGTATGGCAGGAACCTTCAATGCCACGGCTCCTAACCCCGTCCGGATGGCGGAGTTGTGTAAGACCCTGGGAGAAGCCATGAACCGCCCTTCCTGGCTGCCCGTACCGGCCCTGGCCCTGGAAGCCCTGCTGGGAGATGGGGCGAAGGTGGTGCTGGAAGGCCAGGAGGTCATTCCTAAACGCACGCTGGAAACCGGCTTTCAGTACCAGTACCCGACGGTAAAACCGGCGATCGAGCAGGTATTGCAGAGTTAAAGCTGCAGAATACCTGAGAGCTGATCGGCAAGGGATCGGGAGATTGCTCCTGAGCAAATCGGCTCCCGACCTGACCTTTAAATCTGGCCTTTAGATTGGGACAGGCGTTTACTGACCCAACTGGTCAGACCACTGCTCAGAGCCCCGGCCATTAAAATTCCGATCGCCGGAGTAAAGACCGGTTCCCAGAGCTTATACCAGAGATCCAGACCTAAAGGTAAATTGGCAGCCCGTCCGGCAACGGCGGCGGCCAGCCAGAAAAAACTGAATAAGACAAGAAACAGATCGATCATCAGGGCGGTATTGAGCCACTGGAGAAACTTGTCTTTCATAGGGGGGAATAAAGAATCTTAAATTTCGTTTTTTAGCGTAACAAAAAAGCTGACCACATATTTCTATGCAATCAGCTCATCAACGTTACAGCTGTTGGCAAACTCATTCCTCAGGAAAACTGGCATGGAATATCCAGCTTTTTCCGCATAAGATAGGATCAAACTTCTTCTAAGCGAATCTCGATCGTCATTTCTAAATCGTCCGGGTCTACGTAATAGCAAGCGGCATCATTCAAGCAAATTAAGGCCCAACCAGAGCTATGGATATCCATTAATTTATAAGAAGCTTCTTGCACAAAAAAGCCACGATGGCTGCGGGTTCCCGGCTTAACTTCGATGGAATCGTGGAGCATAAAAACCTCAGTTTCTGATAAGAAAAGTAAGCGATGACATTTAAAATCAATTTCTTACAGAAATCCTAGCATTCTGATTCTGAGTCGCCGGTTAATTTATTTATGCAAACATGACGTTGAATCAAGAAACTTCAACACCTGTAAATCTTCCAGAGAAGGAAACTTAAACCAGGTTAAGAAGTTTTTAGAAATTTCTTACCACTCTGCTACCAACTCACCATACATTTGCGATCGTCCCAGGGCAAACTGATCAGGTAGGCGGCAGCTTATACCGAGAAAAGAACTTCTTCGCCGTGGTTAATGAACGATAATCAATCCAATCAATTTTTTACTTCCAAAGTATTTGCAGTAATCGGGGGCGGAATTTGCTGTCTGGCCCTTGGGGCATTTCTTTTAAAGACTCAAATTCTAAAAACTCAGTTTCCGTCTAATTCTTGCATTTATACAAAGGAAGAAAAGCTTTTTCCCGTTCGAGTCGGTGGGAAAGTAGGTTATATCGATAAACAAGGTCATCTAGTAATTCAAAATATCTATCAAGATGCTGACAAATTTGATGAAGGTTTAGCACCCGTTGCGATTCAATTTTTTCCCTGGAATCCTCCAAAATGGGGCTACATTAATGCCTGTGGTGAAATTGTTATTCAACCACGGTTTGATAGTGCCAGGAGGTTCCAAGAAGAGCGTGCGATCGTCACGGTTGGAGATCGACATGGTGTGATTGATAAAAATGGCACAGTTATTGTGCAGCCTCAATTTGAATTTCGTAAAATGGCTGATTTCCATCAGGGGTTTGCCGGGGTTGATGCAGGTACGGAAGCTTTCTATATTGATAAATCTGGGCATCGGGTAGGGTCTGGAGTTGTTCATCTCCCCCAGAAAGATTTAACCAGAATCAACCTGGGAAACACCTGGGGATTTGCTGATAAGTCTGGAAAAATTGTGATAGAACCTAAATTTGAATCAGTAGAAGATTTTTCAGAAGGGCTGGCAGTCGTAGAAATCAATAAAAAATTTGGCTACATCAATCAATCAGGACAGATTGTTATCCAACCCCAATTTGATGAGGCGTTTGGTTTTGAGGAAGGTTTCGCCGCAGTATCAATTAATTCTAAATGGGGTTTTATTAACAAAAAAGGGAACCTGGTTGTCAAACCACAATTTGAACGGGCCTATTATTTTGAAAACGGCCTCGCTCAAGTATTTGTAGGTACTTCCATGGGATATGTGAATACTCATGGAAAATTGGTATGGCAACCCAGTGAGTAGGGTATGTGCCATCTTAGAGAATGTCTGACAAGCCTTGAGATCCCCCCTAGCCCCCCTTAAAAAAGGGGGCACTGGATTGAAAGTCCCCCTTAAGAAGGGAGATTTAGGGGGATCGAGTCTTTGCCTGAAAGCACAATTTTTACTTCTCAGCCATCCTCTAAACAGCTTCCAGCAGTCGATCGTAGGTTTTGAGTAAATAATCAGGCTGGGCGATCGTAATCAAATAGCCAACAAAAATTAGCAATACCGAAGCGGTAGCTGCCGGAATTGCCAGAGGGAGATAAACCAAGTGGCGCGGGTCATTCCTACCCAGACGGCGGATGCGCTCAAAGAACACCGCAATTTTTCCGGCAAAACCACCCATCGACTTATGGTAAGTCTCTCGCCCTTCCTCAGGGGGCGGGGTAGCTGCCAGCCTGCGATCGAGGAGTCGGTGCTGCCAGTACAGATCGTGGCCAATCAAGAGAAACCGCCAGAAGAAATGAGCCACCCCATCGGGAGGCGCATGGTTGGCTCGGGCCAGGGGTTGTCGCCAAATTTTGTGTTGTTTCTGGGTTAGTTCCTGGGCATGGACGACACAATTTCCCCGATATAGGGGCAACTCAAGGGGAATCGGATGGCGCAGCAAAAACTCCCGCCGGAAAGCCACATTATTTAAAAAGTACTGGGCCGTCGGAGCGAGTTCGGTTTCGCCAGAATACTGGGGGAAAATGTAGGTGAGCGCCATAGCCGTTCCGTACCAACCCACCCCCCGCGTCGTCGTCTCCCCTGCAACAACCTGAATTTCAGGATTTTGGGCAAAGGTCGAAAGAATCGTGCGTAACCAGTGAGGTTCGTAAATGCAATCGGAATCACAATAAACCACCACTTCCCCGGTGGCGATCGCCGCTCCCAACATTTTGGCTTTGTAATACCCTGTAGAAGGAGGAGCCAGATGGACTTTGATCCAGGGATAGCGCTGGCAAAGCTGATCTAACAGGTCGGCTGGGGTGTCTCCACTCTCTACCAGAATTACCTCCCTGGCCTCGGTAGGAGACAGATCTTGATTGACCAGAGATGCCAGCGATCGAGATAACCCTTCAATATCTGCGTTGGCTAAGTTTTCCGTTTCCAGCACGATCGAAAAGCTGGGTAAGGTTTGCAGTCCCAATACCATCGACAACTCCTCAGCGATAACTCCTCAACACCTTTGGACGCGACGAACAGAGTCAGGAAAAGTTCTGACTATAACTGCCGGAAACGCTCTCCAGACCATTTCCAAACACTACAAACAAGCGCCAAATCACCCCAGCCAGAACCAATGCTGACAAATACGCAGCACTTAAATTATTTTGCCGCTTCTCTGTCAATTTTATGACAATTATTTATAACTAAATACCTATATAGATATAAACGAATATATATCCTGTAACAGATTCTGCCCCTGAAATGCAAAGATAATAGGACGAACTGTTTCTGAATGTAAAGTTTTCCTCCTTCGTCCCCAGCCTTCATGAACCTGATCCTATTCCTTCTCCGCTCCTCCTGGAAAATGGTGGCGATCGCCATCTTCACCGGGTTTCTCAGTGGTGGCAGCAGTGCCGGTTTAATTGCCCTGATCAGCCATGCTTTGAGCCAGCAGAGCCAGGGGTCTATGGGTCTGGTCGCGGGGGCGTTTGTAGGACTGGCCCTGATTTCCCTGGTCACCAGTATCCTGTCTCAAATCATGCTGATCCAGCTGGCCCAGCAGGCCGTATTTCAACTGCGCCTCAGCCTCAGTCAGCAAATTCTGGCCTCCGAACTGGCCCACCTGGAAGCCCTGGGCAGTGCCCGGTTACTGGCCACCCTGACCGACGACATTCAGGCCGTCACCGATGCCGTCCGGTTGGTGCCCTTTCTCTGTATCGACCTGGCGATCGTAGCTGGCTGCTTAATCTACATCACCTCCCTATCATTGCAGGTGTTTTTTCTGGTCTGCATTATGAGCGTGGTCGCCCTGAGTAGCTGTAGCTGGCTGCTCAAACGGGGACGGCACTTTCTGGCCAAAGCCCGAACCGAACAGGATCACCTGCTGAAACATTTTCGCTCGGTCACCGATGGCACGAAGGAACTGAAGCTGAACTACGATCGGCGACAGGCTTTTCTCAAGGATGACTTACAGACCACGGCAGCCATCTATCGGCGCTACAACGTGCGGGGGCTGATGTTGTTTGCCACGGCCTCCAGTTGGGGCAAACTGATCTTTTTCTTTGCCGTCGGGTTTGTGTTATTTGCCCTACCCAGGTTTATGAACCTGAGCCTGCAGACTCTCTCGGGCTATGTCCTCACCTTCACCTATCTGATGCTGCCCATGGATCGGTTGATGAATCAGTTACCGATTTTGAGCCGAGCTGGCATCGCCCTGGAAAAGATTGAGTCCCTTGGGTTGGCCCTGGCCAGTCGGGCCGAGGCTATTACAGTCCCCGCTGCGGCCCTGCAAACATGGCAGGAGTTGCGCCTAACGGGAGTCACCTATAGTTACCAGGTAGAGCGGGAAGATGCCTGCTTTGGGGTCGGCCCGATCGACCTGACCCTGCATCCGGGGGAGCTGATCTTCATCGTCGGCGGTAACGGGAGTGGGAAATCGACCCTGGCAAAACTGCTCACCGGCCTGTATATCCCGGAAACCGGAGAAATTAGCCTGGATGGTCAGCCGATCGGTGGCAGCAATCGCGAATGGTATCGCCAGCATTTTTCGGCGGTGTTCGCTGACTTTTACCTCTTCGATCGGCTGCTTGGCCTGAACCATAGCGACCTGGATCGCCAGGCCCAGATTTACCTGAGAAAACTCCGCCTGGATCATAAGGTTTCCGTGGCCAACGGCCAGCTCTCGACCACTTCCCTTTCCCAGGGCCAGCGCAAACGCCTCACCCTGCTGACTGCCTACCTGGAAGACCGGCCGATTTACCTGTTTGACGAATGGGCCGCTGACCAGGACCCGACCTTCAAAGAACTGTTTTACACAGAGTTTTTACCCCAACTGAAACAGCAGGGCAAAACGGTTCTGGTGATCAGTCACGATGACCACTACTTCTCGGTCTGCGATCGCCTGATCAAACTTGACTACGGCCAGATCGAATACAATCGGCCCCCGGCTTCCAGGCTGCTGGCCTCTGACTAGGGATTCCTCCGACCGGGTGTTTACGAATGGGTCATTTCCTGAGAATCTGAAGGGGACTTCAACCTCAGTTTCACCGTCTTTATTTTACGGATGATCACCCTTCTGGAGATTGGGCTCAGCTTACTGATTCTCGGCTCGATCGTCTTCTACCTGGCTTCTGCCCTGGTGACCCTGCGCTTCTTTAACACCCAGGGAAATCTGCAACCGGCGGCGAGCCCATCAGCTACTCCCGGTGTTTCAATTCTGGTACCCGTTTGCGGCGTAGATGCCGGAGCCTGGGACAACTGGACTTCCCTCTGCACCCAGGACTACCCGGACTACGAAGTGCTGTTTGGCGTTACCGACCCGGCTGATCCGGCGATTCCAGTGCTGCAGAAGCTGGTGCAACAATTTCCCGATCGGGCCAGTCTGTATACAGACTTAAAGCCCAGGGGTATCAACTACAAAGACAGTAATCTCAGTTACCTGCTGGAAGCAGCCCGCCACGACCTGATCATCTTTGCCGATAGCGATATTCAGGTACGGCCAGATTACATTCAGATCGTCACGGCTCCCCTGGCCGATCCGACAGTCGGGCTGGTCACCTGTGCTTTCATCGCCCACAATCCACAGTATCTGGGGGCGGCGATCGCCTCAACCGGACGTTGCTTTGACTTTATTCCCAGTTTGCTCCTGGCCCAGGTGGTAGATGGCGGCCTGCGATGTGCCGTAGGGGTGACCATGGCCACCTACCGGGAACGCTTAGCAAAAGCGGGCGGGTTACACATGAACCGAATTGGCTCCGACTACAACCTGGGGAAACGCTTTGCCGGGGCAGGCTACCGGGTCGAACTCTCCCCCTACGTGCTGGAATCAGATACTGGCGAAGAGAGCATTACCCAGGTCTATCAACGGGAACTGCGCTGGGCCAGAACGATTCGCTTTAACCGGGGCTGGCAGTACTACTCCATGGCCTTTTGCTATGGCACCGTCTATTGCTTACCCCTGCTGCTGATCTCTAACTTTGCCCCCTGGGCCATCACTCTCTCCCTGATCACACTTCTGGTGCGGTTGGGGCAGGTTTTTACTGCGATCGCCGGGATGCAGGCCCCCGGCCTGCTGACCTGGCTCTGGACCCTGCCCCTGCGGGAAGCCATGACCTTTGTGATCTGGGCGATCGGTTCCTACGGTCAGGGGGTGTACTGGCGCGGGCGCCATCTGCGGGTAGAAGGAGACGGCCTGATTACCCAGTGGGAAAATTGAATTTGTTTAAGCAAGCAGGTGTAGCTGATCTCAAACCGGTATAGTAACTCTTGCCCCGAAAGCTGTAGTTTCGACGGCTGGTTGCAGGGTATCAGGGCTGAGTTTTATGAATTTACCGTTTGTGCTGGATGTCGTGATCGGGGTGGTATTTATTTACCTGATCCTGAGTTTGCTGGCTTCCGAAATCCAGGAACTAATTACTACCCTGCTGCAATGGCGGGCTAAACACCTGAAGGAGTCGATCGAGAATCTCCTGTCAGGCAACTCTGGAGCAGAAGCAACCGGCACTGAGGCCCAGGAACTCCAGAGCCATGTCCGAGCCTTAACCGACAAAATCTACAATGACCCCCTCCTGAAAAATATTAACCAGGAAGCCCGGGGCATACTACCCATCTTTTTTCGCAAGATTACCTGGGTGATTTCTGGCCTGCTGCGGTATCTGTTTCGCTGGAAGCATGGGGTTTTTGGCAATCGGCGCAGTGGGCCTTCTTATATTGCCTCCGATACCTTTGCCACAACCCTGTTAGAAACCCTGAATATCGCCGATCTGATTGAAAAGCTGAGTCAGGCCCGATTAGAGAAATTTGCCCAACGGCTCTTAAGTGGCATGACAGACATCGCAGCCCAATCAAATCAGACCATTCTGCAACCCAGTTTTGAGATTTTGCAGGCCGAATATGCCGATATTGTGGGCGACTTTAAGACCAAACAATCGACCCTGCTGACCTGCATCGATCGCCTGTCAGAAAGCCTGGAGATTTATATTCATTCCTATCCTCCACCAGCCCCGGAGGATAGTACGAGCCAGTACTTTATTCAACGGATGCAGGCCTTTAAGCAGGGAATTTTTGGCAGGCAGAACGAACGGGCGATTTTATCTGGCGGCTTACAACCCACCATCACCGAAATCGTTAGCTGCCTTGATACGGCCAGCCAGATCCATGCAGAAATTAAACAGCAGTTTGGCGACCTCTCAAACCCGGAGAGCGAGGCATCCCGAGCCTACGACAAGTTAAAACTGCTATTAGATCAGACTCCCCAACCGGTGAAAGAAAGTCTGGCGATTCTGGCCCGTCGGGCTAAAACCCGGAAGCAACAGGCCGAGAATGAGTTTAACCAACTGCGGGAAGAAGTTGCCCTCTGGTTCGATCGCTCCATGAGTCGCACATCTGGGGTTTATAAGCGAAATGCTAAAGGGGTCGCGATTTTAATTGGGTTTGCGATCGCTCTGGCCACCAATGCCGATACCCTGCATATTTTCCATCGCCTATCTAACGATGAGAGTTTACGCCAGGTGATCACCCAGCGGGCGGCCGAGTTATCCAGTAATTACCCCAGCGGCTCGGTGAGCAATCAACAGGTATTAGAAACCCTGAAAAACGAGACAGATGCCGTCTTAAAAGATATCTCCCTGCCCCTGAGTTGGAACCCCAGCAACCTCTCCCAGCAGTTTGGCTGCAGCCCTTCCCTGAGCAGCAGCACCACTCCCCTGCCCCCGGTCAATGGGACACCGGCAGGAGAACCGACCATCAGTCGGCCCGAATGGAATACCCTGGTGCAGCAATGTCTGCAAAAACCCCTGGGCGAGCAAGACCTGGTGCCTCAAAAGGTGGCAGAAATTGCCCTGAACCGACCCTTTTCGACCCTGCGGATGCTGGCCGGCTGGTTAATTAGTGGCTTTGCCATCGCTATGGGCGCACCCTTCTGGTTTGACCTGCTAAACAAGGTGGTGAATGTCAGAAACACCGGCAGCAAGCCCGCTGCCGCCACCGAGACAACTCCAAAGTAATCTAATTTTCTGGGCGATCGGTCTATCTGATCATGGCCGCCAGGGCATTCTGCAAATCCTGGGTCAGGTCAGCTACCGCCTGTTTGGCCTGCCGCCGGTTGCCCTTGTAACCTTCCCAACGCTCGGAGACAGAAATCGGCTGGCCGATCGTCAGTAGCGTCCGTTGTTTGCCTAACTTGGGCCGCGCAAAGGGGCTATTTCCCTTAATGCGGCTGACCATATCCCACATTAACAGGGCCGTTTCGGCAAACCGTTCGGCGGAGGGTTTTTCCAGGACATACTTGCCGGTAACCGCCACAAAGCTCTCCACCAGGCGCATGTGCCAGACTCGCAGATCAGCTTCTTCGGCAATTCGATCGGCGAGGCCTCGCTCTACCGCTGGCAGGGCTTCGATCGGAGCTAAATCTTCTCGATAGATGTAATCCCACCCGGCCTGCTCCAACCGACGGCAACGGTCGATCGTGCTGCCTTTTGGCTTTAACCCAAAGTACTCTTCGGCTACGGTCAGGGCTGCATTCATCAGGGCATTCAGACGATCGGCAAACTCAGCATTGGTCATGGGCTGCTCTGCCACCGGAGTTGCGGGCAGAGGTTGGTGATAAAACCGGTGATAAAACTGCTCCATCATTACCAGGAGATGCTGGCCCAGGCCATAGAGCCGCTGGTATAAACCGGTTTCACTGGTGCGATCGCCACTTACCCGCTGATTCACCAACCCCGTATCCGCCTCCAACTCCGTCAATAACCGTTCCAGGGCAGGCCAGGGCGGGGTGATATAGCGGTATTGAATCCCGATCGGAAGAATCAGCACTTCTTCTGTCCGTCCGGCTTTCTGCAAATCTTCCACACACCAGAAGCCCAATTGACTGATTCCCGGTTCCAGGGCACTGATCACCTCGGTATGGCCATTGGTCGCTCCTTCGGGAGCCGCCACCATGGGAAAACTACCACTGGCAAACAGGTTGCGCGCCGCCCGCAAACCCTGCAGATCGATCTTGCCCCGTTGTACCGGAATTCCACCCAGACGAGAGTAGAGCCAGCCTACGGCAGAGCCAGCCCAGAGCGGAATCCCTCGATCATAGAGAAAATGGGCATGAACTGGCTCCTGCAGTTTGACCTGCCGCCGCCGAGCCTCCTGGGGTACTAACCGTGACAGAAGATAGGCAATACCCAGGGGATCATCCACACTGGGGTGGCGAAAGGCTATCAGAAAGCGGATCTTACCAGCTTGAAACCGCTGGTACAGGTCTACCAGTTGTTCAACATTCTCCGCTTCTATTTCCGCGATCGCCGAGCGAGATCGGATAATAGCAGGTAGCAGCCCCTGCGTCAGACGCAGGACGAGCGGATTTAATTGGGGTGGAATGAACTCTAACGGGGGTTGGGCTTGTTGGGTCGATCGAGGCAAGGCAAATCTCCTGAAGCTTTACAAAATTATGAACCACGGCAACCCAATGAATTCCGGCAGGGAACCCTTAAATTTAGGGTAGGCACGCGTACAATTATCGGCACTCAGCTCAGGTGAAGGGCAGAATCAAGTATGGAACATTCAAGTCAGCACCCCCCGGAAGATTTAGGTGAGTCTCAACGGCTCCAAAAACATCTGGTACAGATGGAAAAGCTGGCAGTGTTAGGGCAGATGATATCGGGGATCTCCCACGAGATTAATAACCCGATCAACTTTATTTACGGCAATCTGCCCTACGTCGAAGAGCATGTGCAGGATTTGCTCAAGGTCTTGCAGGCTTACCAATCTAGCTACAGCGATGAGGCTCCTGCCGTACAGGCAGCGCTGGAAGAGGTAGAAATCGACTTTGTGCTGGAAGACCTACCCCGGATTATGGACTCGATGAAGCTGGGAGCCGAGCGAATTCGAGAACTGGTTTTGACCCTGCGAAATTTTTACCGCCTCGACGAGGCCGAAATGAAACCCGCCGACCTGCATGAGGGGATCGAAAGTTCGCTGCTGCTGCTGAAACATCGCTATAAACAGGACATCAAGATTACCAGAGCGTTTGGCGATATTCCCCTGGTCGAGTGCCATATCAATCAGATTAACCAGGTATTCATGAACCTGCTGAGCAATGCGATCGATGCGGTAGCGGCGGGCGAAGAATCAGACAAACCCACTTCTGACCAGCCAGAAATTATCATCAAAACCCAAAAAATCGATGGGGCTCGGGTAGAAATTGCCATTAGCGACAACGGCTATGGAATTGACCAGGAAGTGCAGTCCCACTTATTTGAACCCTTCTTCACGACCAAGCCGATCGGGGTTGGTACGGGCCTGGGCCTGTCGATTTCCCACCAGATCATTACTGAAACCCACCATGGACGCATCTATTGCTGTTCTGCCCCCGGCCAGGGTACGACCTTTCTGGTCGAGTTACCGATTCAGCAACACCCTGAAAACCATGAGTCAGACCAGTAACGCCTTCTAATTGCAGCAAATTGTGAATTAACAGCACCCACCTGAGCGCCCCAGGGGAACCCTTAGAGAGCAGACTGCAGGAGTTCAAGGTCATGGGGATCACGATCGCTCAATGGAAACCCGACTATGAAAGTGGGGACAGCCTGGTGGATGAGCAGCACAAAAGCCTGTTCAGTACGATCAATGCTCTTAACAATGCGCTGCTAGAAGGGTGTGGAGAAACCTTGCTGAGGCAGACCCTGGCAAGCCTGAAGGACTACACTACAGTTCACTTTGAGACGGAAGAGCAGTATATGCTGGAGCATGGCTACCCCGGCTCTGCCGAACATCACAGCAAACATGAAGCTCTCAAGGCCAGGGTTGCCGAACTGGAGCGGGAACAACAGCAGAATCTGCCCCAGCTGACGATCGCCGTCTCCCATTTTCTGGTCGATTGGCTGATTCATCACATTAAAGATGAAGATTTCAAGATGATTCGCTTCTGCCGTGAAGGAAAATCGCCCAATGCCGTTGCCCTACCTGACCTGCCCACCCCCGATCGCCCAGGCAATCTCGTGATTGCCCAATGGCGACCGGAGTACGAAACCGGCTATACCCTGATTGATGATCAGCACCGCAGCCTGTTTCATGCGATTAATGCCCTGAATAACGCCATGATGGCAGGTCGGGCAGAAGAGTTACTCGATCGCACCCTGAAAACCCTGAGAAACTACACGACCATCCATTTTGAGACTGAAGAACAATTTATGCTCAAGTACGGCTATCCGGGCTACACCGAGCATCAGGCCAAACATGAGCAGTTACGGAATCATGTAGGGGTGTTCAGTCAGCAAGAAAAGCAACACAATGCAGCTCAGCTAACTATTTCGGTGTCTCACTTTTTAACCGACTGGTTGATTTCTCACATCAAAGATGAAGATCAGAAAATGATCCGATTTCTCCGTCAGGAACGGCAAAAAGAACAGGAGATAAAAACCGCAGCTTCTACCTAAGTACGCAGGCCGAATTGTTTGTTAAAAGGGGGGAGTGAGGGTGAAACCCCCAAAATCATCTTTAGTTTAATTGAACCCAGCTACTCAGGTATCTACTGTCGCTTTGATCGGGTCAGTTCCCCTTTTGTTTTAGGGAAAGAATGGTAGACCATTCACCCCGGTATATTCCCTAATTTTTCCTGCCAGGATTGAATCAGGCGAGCAGGAATCGGTTGCAGACAGGCAGTCACCTCAACATAGAGTGCGAGCCCACTATGCAATACCCGATCGGCCTGAGAAACGGCGGTTGGGCGATCCGGGGAAGGGGTTTTGGCGACAAAATCTCCCATAAAATTGAGGCCCTGGGTCAACCGATCAACGATGGTTTCAATCGCCAGCAAAGAATTGTCGATCGCGATCCAGCGACGGTTCAGGGCTTCTGCCACAGCAACGGTGGTACCACTACCAGAAAACGCATCTAATACTAAATCTCCCGGATTAGAAGAAGCCAGAATAATCCGCTGCAACAGGTCAGCGTTCTTTTCTGTAGGGTAACCCGTGATTTTGATATTTTGATTGTGGGCATCCTTAAAATTCAGCCAGATATCTTGCACCGGAATTCCCTGGCTGTTATCGAAATAGACCTTGCGCCGGGGGTTGCCCCTGGGCGACCAGTAAATTTCTCCCCGGGCATCCATGGCATCGAGAGTAGCGGGCGGGTATTGCCAGTGTTTGCCGGGAGGCGGTAGCATTCCCCTCCATGGCTTGCCGGTTTCACCGTTTCTGGTGCCCGGAGCATGAATCGGCACTTTTTTATAGCGTCTTCCCGTTTCGATTTCGATATAGGGATATTCTTTTTTAGCCGTGGTTTCTGTCCAGGCTTCAAATACTTGATTCCATACATAGGGTTCACCCTTTGTGTAGAACAAGATATAGTCTGAGACATTACCGTACTGTTTTCTGGTGTAGTTCTTAGGATTACATTTCTTACGGGTAATCCAGTTGCGGAAGTTTTTACTACCAAAGATCTCATCCATTAAGACCTTAATCGGAAAAGCCATCTTCTCGTCAAGATGGACATAGATCGAGCCATCTTCCGCCAGCAGTTCCTTCAATAAAATCAGCCGTTGCCGCAAAAATTCTAAATATTCAGCCCCAGCCAGAATATCTTGATAGGCAGGGTTTTGACTTCTCGACTCAAAGCCCGACCCGGTAGCGTAGGGCGGATCAATGTAGATCAACCTGACCTGACCGGCAATGGTGGCATCGGCTGCCAGGGTTCTCAGCACCCGCAGATTGTCACCGTAAATCAACCGATTTTGTAGCGGTTTCTCTGATTGGAGCAAGCATTGCAACTCTGCCCCCGCTCCGTTGAGAATTTCGTCCACGGGTAACTTCCCTTCGTACTCCAGGCGAAAGGGGGCACTATTGCCGTTGCGTTTACTGGGAATTCCCGTCGCCATCGAGGTAAATAAGGAGCACAAATTAATTAAACTCGGGGCCCTGCTGCGCTTTCAAACATTAAGTTCCAGGTTTTATTAAATTCGCGATCCTGAATCGGCTAAGCCTGGGAACGTTGTCAAATTATTTCATGAAATTCCCTGGTTGACGCAGTGCAAACTCTACCCCGATCGCCTATAACTATCCCGAAGCAGAGGGGGCTATGCTCCCCTGCCAACCCTTGATAAAAGGATTTATCTGATGTTGAAAGCAATCTATTCCAGGATCAAACTGGTCGCGACCGCCATAGTGCTGGGGGGTATCGGTCTGGTACCGGCGATCGCCACGGCGCCGGCCCCTCCCCAACTGGTGAAAGCCGCTATCAATGGTCAACCGATCCATGTGCTATACCTGACCCGCAGCGGTGATAAGGTGCTGGTACGCTGCTATCCGGGACAACAACCCAGGATGCAACTCCGTACCCGCGGCGATGGAGCCAAAGAGGGCACCGTGACCTGCGGCAAATAACCCCCGGGCCCCTAACCGGGATGATTACGGAGAAAGGTATCAAAGGTTGCCCGATCGCCCATGGCCACCTGAGCACCAATCCGGGTCACGGCTAAAGCCCCTGCCGCCGCACCCCAGACAACGGCCTGCCGCAACGGTAAGCCTTCTACCAGACCGGCCACCAGGCCACCCGCAAAGGCATCCCCTGCGGCAACGGTATCCACCGCCTCTACGGCAAACGCCGGAGTAAAAAAGGTTTCCTCTGGGGTGACACAGACGGCTCCCTGGGCTCCCAACTTGACGATCACCGTCCGCACTCCCCGGGATTGTAAGAGCCTGGCCGCCTCCATTGCACTGCTGCGATCGGTGACCGGAAACCCGACCAACTGCCCCGCCTCGACTTCATTGGGAACCAGGAAGTCGATCGTGCCATAGAGGTGAGCGATCGACTCAGGCGGCACCGGAGCCGGATCTAAAATCACCGGTACCCCTGCCGCCCTACCGGCCTGAGCCGCAGCCTGTACCGCCTCCAGGGACACCTCCAGTTGCAACAGCAGAGCCTTGGCCCCCGGTAACCGGTGCTGCAGGCGCTCCAGTTCCGTCTGGCCTACGGCCCCATTGGCACCCAAGACACCAATAATCTGATTCTCTCCGGTGGCCGCTACGGTAATGATTGCCACTCCCGAATGGTGGGCTGCATCTACTTCAATGCCGGAGGTATCGACCCCGACCGATCGCAACCCTGCCAGTAACTCCTGGCCAAAGGCATCATTCCCGACCCGACCAATCATCTGGGTAGGCACCCCCAGCTTAGCCAGGGCCACCGCCTGGTTGGCTCCCTTGCCCCCTGGGGTAGTGATAAACTCCGTACCCATCAGGGTTTCTCCGGCCCCAGGCAAGCGGGGAGTCCGGGTCACCAGATCCATGTTGACGCTACCAAACACAAGCACAGCCATCCCTTACCACCCCCAGCTACCACTGCCCCCCTTAAACGGCCCGACAATATCTTTGGTAATCCAGCCACCATAAAATTGTCCGGGTTGGGGGGTTACCTTTTCTCCATCGACGTAACACCCATCCATGGGAGCCGGATAAAAGGCCACATAGTCTTTAATCGCGGCAAAGGCCGGAGTTGGTTGGGGATAGTACCAGGCCACATCTTCTAAGCGCCGATCGCCCACTTCCAGATGGTAGTAAGCCCCCTGCCCTTTCCACTCACAAAAGGTAGCTCTGGGGCTTTTGATCAGATATTCCAGATGGATATCTTCCGGGGGAATGTAGTAAACCGGGGGATGGCTGGTTTCCAGCACCCGCCTGGCTCGCCGCGTGTCAGCAATGGTCACCCCATTAAAAACCACCTGAATCTGTTTGCTGGTATCTTCCAGACGGGGCGGACGGGGATAGTCCCAGACAGACTCTTGACCAGGTTGGGGAGGAATCGGTTGAATCACGGCAATAAAAAGGAGGGCAAAGGTTGGATAAGTCTCACTTTACCCTAACCTTTTACCCTCACTCCCACCGTTCCACCCCAGGGGAATTTAGGCTGACAAATTAATTAAAACCAAATTTTTAATTTTTGAGAGCACGGCTCCACCGTACTCTCAAAAATTAAGTTCCGGGTTTTATTAAATTCACGATCCTTAGCCTTTCTTTTCGGGCAGCATACACTTGTCGCTATCGCAGCCCGCTGGCCCTTCGGCCAGACTGAAGCCCGAATCGTAGGCACTCAGAGCGGCATAGAAATCACTGGTGCGTTGCCGGATTTTGACTTCCTGCTGCAGTCGATCGAAGGTAGCTTTGTCGATCTTCTCAAAGGGCAAGCGGGGAAAGGGCGCATCAAACCGGGCCAATAATGCCGCACTGATATAGCCCTCATCGTTGTCGATTGCCTGGTAGATGCGTTGGGCCAGGGGTTCAACTTCCGCCTCGGTCAGTTCGATCGTGGCACTGGTGTTGTGGGCCGTGTAGTATTTCTGCACCTGCAGGTAAAAGTCCATCTGGGCCAGGGCCGTAAATTTCTCGATCGCAATCTCATCGGCCCCCGGCAGGTTGGCCCAGGGTACTTCCACGGGAATTTCTACCAGCCACTCGGTACAGCGGGGATCAAAGGGATCATTCAGCAGGTTGCCAGTCTCATCTTTGTCCGACTGAGAGGGCACGATGCTATAGCCGTAATCAACGCAGGCCATGGCCACGGGATCGCCCTTGCGGAAGGTAATCCGCCGGATGTAGCGCTGGGCTTTGGGCGGATGCCAACCGGGGCTGGCTCCGGTCAGGAGGGATTTAGTTCCAGCAGGTTGGACTGTGGTACAGCGGTTGGGTCGCTTCAAACCATGGCGATCGCAGTATTCCCAGACGGTTTCATGGACAATCTGCCGCCAGCGGGTAAGATATTCCTGCTCTTTTTGGCGAAACTCCAGGCCAGCCACCGTATCGGGACGGCCTGCTTCCCACCAGCGCAACCAATCAACCCCAAAGGCATGGACAAAGAAGTCGAACAAGCCGGTGAAGGAAACACCGACGATCGGATCGAGGTCGCGGGATTTTTGATAACGCGGCTCAACGAAATGATGATTTAGCAGGGCGGCAACGGATAAGGCCCCGGCCCGAAAGGCATCGGCCTGACCGGCAAGATCCTGGGGATCAAGCTGGTTCAGGTGAACTTCGGATAAGTTGCAGTGGAAGTCGGCACCAAGAATTTCCCCGCAAGGGTTTAATCCATACCTGCCCAAACGGTGTTCTAATTCATCCGCTGGAATCTCTGGATAGCGCTGCTGCATCCAGGTTTCGGCTAATCCCTGATTATAGGCAGAGAGAAATTCAGCTTTCAGTTCAGGAGTATCTAACAAATCCTGGTTCGATCGGGCGATCGCCTCCGGGGCGTACTGAATCGCTCCTTCCCCGGAATAAAACTGCTTCCGCACCGCATCGATGCATTCCTGCTCCGTGGGTTTGTGGTGATAGACCCGGGTATGGTTAGCCATCCGCAGGGCATCCCGCTCCGGGTCGATCCGCCAGTTACCTTCCGCGTCCTGTTGCCAGAGGTTGTCTTTAGCGACGGCAAAGGGTTCATCCTCACTACTACCCTGACGCATCCCGGCCGATCGCCGGATATTACCAGCTACTACCGTTGCCGCCGCTTCATCGATCAGGAGACAGCATTCGACGGAGGTGAGTTGCCGCCCGATCGCCTGGTTTAGAATTGCCGCACAGCGTTCGTACAGAGCGGGTAGACGGATCGGGTTAGCGACGCCACCAAAGCCCTTTAACACTTCGCCCTCAGCCCGCACATCGCTCAGATCCACGGTAACTTCCACTTCCCCAGAGAAGCGATCGTCGGTCGAGAGTTCCAGTACCGCCTGGTAAGACTTGACCCAGCCCTGACGGCTGTCGCCGACATAGATTGTGACCTGATTGCCCTTGACTACCACTTCCGTCTGCTCTCGCCGTTGAACTGCCGGAGTGCTACCCAACTTACCTGCCAGCGTCACCTTGAGCCGGTTGCGAATGGCCGGTAAGCGATTGATATAGCGAGGTTCCAGAATCGCACCGGTACCGCAGCCCATCATCGCCAGATCCATCATCAGACCAAAGGCCTGCCAATCAATGACATTGGTGCTGGTGCAGTTGTAAGCCCCAGAAAAGTTTTCCGGCTTCTCGATCCAGGCGGTACCACCAACCCAGAGCCAGCGGCCAGAGGGCAGGGCTTTCAGCTCCCGCTGCATTTTTTTGATCAGCTCGGTTTCTGCCGGGGTTAGTTTCCCGAGTTTGACCAGACCTGCCGTTGTCCGATCGATCACCCCTTCTAAGGTTTCCCGCTGTTCATTGAGCCGCCGACTGTAGGTTCTGAAAAACACAGGGTTAGCGGTCGGAGCAGTTTCCGGAAACTGTCCGGAGGACGAAACAACGTCTTGAGAAGAGGCCGGACTGGCATTGAGATTATTCAAACGAACCTGCTCAAGTTCTCGAACCATAAGTTAGGCGCTCACATGATGGGAAAAAGAACCATTGGGAAATAGATGACTGGATGTCTAGATATAGGAGTTTTGCTCCAAAGTCTACACCATCCGTAGAGTTTCAACTCTGTAGAGTTGTAACATAAAATCCTTCCCCCGCACAGCCACAAACTCTTACCATAGCTTCTGATTTTCGTAAGCGAACTCAACCCAGATGAAGAACTTAGTAACAGCAATTCCCCTCCGAGAAGAATTCTTGCTGCCTGTTTGGGAATCTTTAACTTAACCTCTACGCCCCATCCCCCATGCCCCAACCCAACGCCATCCAGGAACTCCAATGCCTGCTCCTCTCCTTTCACCCCGTGATTGTGATGGAAACCCTGGAAGAAGAGCGGGTGCTGGCCCTGCTACAGAACGTGGTAGAGGATGCCAAAATGTCTCTGTTTGAATGGAGCCTGGTGCAGGGATTAACCAAGACCCACGGGGCTGTGAACCGCTGGGTAGATGAATGCGCCCCCGCCGGTAGCAACAAACCGGCAGCCTTTGAAAACACCAAAGATCCCCTGGCCCTGTTACAACATATTCAGGATTTGCCCAATAAAGCGGTTTACCTGCTGAAAGATTTTGCCAAACACTTTGATGAACCCGATGTCGTGCGGCAATTTCGGGAAGTAGCTCAGGTCTTTGCCCAGCGCCGATCGACGATTGTGATCACCGGCGACCCGATTAATCTACCGCGGGAAATCTCCCACGATGCTGTCTACTACGACCTGAAACTCCCCTCCTCCCAAGAATTACATCAGGTTGTCTCAGAAGTGATGCGATCGCTGAGTACCAAGAACCGGGTGCAGGTGCAAATTCAGGAGCAAGACCTGGGCATGCTGGTGCAGGCCCTCCGGGGCATGACCCTGAAACAGGCCCGCCAGATCATCGCCTATGTTTCCCTGGCCGATGGCAAACTCACCGCCAGCGATATCGATCAGATTTTGGAACGCAAAGCCCAGGTGATCCGGTCAGAAGGCGTTTTAGAGTACCTGGCCGTAGATGATAACCCCTTAGTATTGGGTGGCTTTAACGGCCTCAAACGCTGGTTGGCCAGAGCCAGGGTCGGTTACACTCCCCAGGCCCAGGCGCTTAATCTGAAACCACCCCGGGGCATTCTGATTGTGGGAATTCAGGGGTGCGGTAAATCCCTCGCGGCCAAGGCAATCGCCAGTGAATGGAAGCTGCCCCTGCTGCGGTTAGATGCCGGACGGCTCTACGACAAGTATGTCGGAGAGTCAGAAAAAAACTTTCGTCAGTCGATCGCCCTGGCCGAGTCCATGTCTCCCAGCGTGTTGTGGGTCGATGAGATTGAAAAGAGCCTGGGAGCCAGCAACAACGGAGATAGCGATGGCGGCCTGAGTCGGCGGATGTTTGGGTCATTTCTTACCTGGATGCAGGAAAAATCCCAGGAGGTTTTTGTGGTTGCCACGGCCAATGACCTCTCCCAGTTACCGCCAGAACTCTTGCGGAAAGGACGATTTGATGAGATCTTTTTCGTTGACCTGCCCGACCCCCAGGAACGGGCCATGATCTGGCAGATCCACCTGACCCTGCGTAAACAAAACCCGCGGCAGTTTGACCTGGCGGCTCTGGTGCATGCCAGCGATGGTTTCAGTGGGGCAGAAATTGAACAGGCAATTATTGCCGCTCTCTACAATGCCCTCTACCAGAACAAACCCCTGGACACGGCAATTTTGATCAGCGAAATCAAAAACACAATTCCCCTCTCGGTATCCCGCCGGGAAGACCTGGAACGCCTGCGGGCGATCGCCCAGGAGCGTTTTGTCAGTGTCAAGTGAGTTTTCCAGAGGCAGCCACCAGAATGGAGGCTAACTGCTTGAAAGGCTACTTTTCTTCCAGATAGATTTGCCACATTTGCTGGTAAGCAGACTCCATCGCGCGGGCAAACCGTTTGGTATTCCACAAGGGTGCTGTCTGGCGAGACTGCCATAATTTCCAGGCAATTTGTTGTCGGAGTTCGGGTTCTTTACCCAAACGAATCCCCCAATCAATATACTCGGCCTCACTGTAGGCGATGCCTTCTGTAATACCGGCATTCCGCATCATGGTATAGCTGTTACGACTGGAGAAATGATCTCCCACCCGCGTCACCAGGGGAATTCCCATCCAGAGGGTTTCCATGGTCGTGGTGGCTCCGTTGTAAGGATAGGTGTCCAGCACCACGTCGGCGATCGCCAGATTGGCTCGATGCGCTTCTTCAGAGGAAGTATCGGGCAAAAATCTCAACCTGGTTGCCTCTACTTCCAGTTCGGCGGCCAGTTCTAAGAAATATTGCTGAATCGAAGAATTGTCCGTAATACCCTTAATCAAAAAATAGCTACCAGGCACAGCCTTAATGATCCGCATCTGAGCCCGTACCGTATCTGGATGCCGCTTGTAAGCACTCTGGCCACTCCAGTAGATGACAGCATCGGCAGGAATTTCCAGATCTTCTCGCCTTACGGTAGGCACACCGATTTCAAACCCATCGACCGCCAGATAAGTCTCAGGGAGCCGCCAGATTTTCTCCGTGTAATGCTCTTCGGCCTGGGCTGGCAGAACGTAGGGATCGGCAATGTAATAGTCGATCGCCGGAATCCCAGAAGCATCCCAGCCCAGCCAGGTGACCTGAACTGGAGCAGGTTTGAGCATCATGACTTCGCAGGCAATATCCGCCGTGAGACTATCCAGGTCTATCAGAATATCGATCTCATCAGCAAAAATTTGCTCGGCTATTTCCTGGCTGTCCCGTCCTAAAAACCGGGCCGTGTGAACCTGCTGGCTAAACCATCGCTGCACATCATCCATGGCATAACCGGGCGTACTCCAGAAGTACCCGTAGAGCTGAAATTGCTGATGGTCATGGTGCATCAGCAACCAGCGACTCAGCCAGCCCACGGAATGACGACGCAAGCAATAGGAGAAGTAGCCAATTTTGAGGGGGCGATCGGCCCTGTACGATTGCCGCCGTTGCCTGAATCCTTGCTGGTAACGGGTAATTCGCTCCTGTTCGTAGACATCGACTCCGGTCTGACAGAGAGCCAGCATCCGGTTCTGCGCCTGACGATTCAGAGCCAGCGAGTCTCGAATGTAGGGTTGGTAAAAGGTGGAGGTTACCAACTGTAAAACCGTTGTCTGATCCAGAGGTTCAGTATCGGCCCGAGTCAGTTCTGCAATCAGTTGCCCCTGATGCTCAACGATCGCAAACACCTGATTCCAATAATTACCGGCTCGCATCAAAGCAGGCACCATAAGATAGGCCCCGTAGATCTGATCAGGCAGGGTCGCAGCCAGGGTACAAACTTTTCTGGCCGCTGCTAAGGCTTCTTCCTGTCGGTTCAGGGTGCGATTAAAGAAAAACAGGTGAGCCCAGATATGCAAATTGTTGGGATGAACTTTCAGACAGAGTTCTGCATACTGAACTGCCAGAGCAGCCTGACCATAGGCATTAGCCAGATCGAGGGCATAGTTGATCACCGTAAACACTACATTCACCGGATCGGCAACTCTGAGCAAACAGATCTCGGCAAACTCCAGCACAATTGGTTCAGCCCCAGCCACCTGTAGCAACTGTTGCAATACCTTTAGCAGGAGGGGCTCCTCTACTGGAATCGGTGGTTCGACTCTCAGAACGGTCAGAAGGCCACTAGCCTCGATCGCCTGACTCACGGGATATTTCAGCGTCAGGGCTAACCGCAGACTGTGGATTAGATTGGCAAGATTGGTCGGGTCAATTTCGCGAATATGTTGCCGAATCCCCCAGGCCATCTCTCCATGGGTCAGAGTTTCCTGGCGATCGGCAGCGGCCTCCAGCACTCCGACCAACTCTGCCGTCCATTGGCTAATCTGGTCAGAGCTACCCTCTACCATGGCCAGCATCCAGGTGGCCTGGGCTTCTGCTTCTTGCCCCTGAAGTAACAGGGCCAGACCTAAATACCAGTAGTGAGATTTGACGGTCGGTTCAGACTCGGCCAGAGCCTGGAACGAAAGGATAGCCTGCTCATAGTCTCCCTGCAAAAGAGCCTGGGCAGCCTGGGTCAGGTCAGGTATATCGGTAAAGCTATTGGTCATAGCCACTCAATCTATGCTGCAAATCGAATCCAAACATGCCACTCTGGCGTAAGCGCTGAATCACACAGTTTTTTACATCGACTCAAACAATTAAGAGTGAGTAGGCAGGCTACTCACTCTTGATGACAACTTACGCAGTAATTTCTACCCGAAGTAACCGAAGGTTACTTATCGAGGGATTCAAAACCGCTACCGCAGGCGGGCTGTTGACCAGCAGCGGAACCGGGGAAGTTAACACCCGCAGCGTCACCTGCAGCAGGCTTGGTAGACTGACACAGAATTGCCAGGGTTGTAGCTTCGTTCGCAGAAGTCAGAGCCGTTTGAACGCCACCGGTATGAGCCCGCAGGTTGTTGGTGTTCTTAGGATAGGAAACGTTGGCAGCAGAGCTGGTACCAGCAGCAGGAATGTTGTAGGTGTAGTTGCTGCTGTCGGTCTTGATACCCAGACCAAGGCTGGGAACATCGGTGGTGAAGCTGTTCTTCTCCAGGAAGTAAGCTTGCTGAGTCCGGTTCATCGAACCAACATACTGCTTGGATTCAGACTCTTTTGCTTTGTTAGCCTGGTTCAGGAAAGAAGGCAGAGCAATCGCAGAAAGAATACCGATGATGATGATAACTACCAGCAGTTCGATCAGGGTGAAGCCCTTGTCTTCTTTCTTGGCGATCATGTGTTGCAGCAGCTTAGCCTGAAATTCGGATTTCATGAAGTTCTCCTTAAAGGTGTGGGGTACTTGGTTTCTAACTCCTGGATGTAACTTTCCCTGTTTTGATCGGTTTCCGCTCACCTTAGTCAAAAGTTTATAAATCGGAATCCGCAGGATGGGTAGTTTGAACCAGGAAAGAGGGGGTAACAGGCTGAAAACACAGGGAAGTAATGGCCTCGATCGAGGCCATTACTTCTCTAACCATGGCCTCTCTACTCAGGGCAGAGAACTATTTTGATTAATTACTTATCGAGGGATTCAAAACCGCTACCGCAGGCGGGCTGTTGACCAGCAGCGGAACCGGGGAAGTTAACACCCGCAGCGTCACCTGCAGCAGGCTTGGTAGACTGACACAGAATTGCCAGGGTTGTAGCTTCGTTCGCAGAAGTCAGAGCCGTTTGAACGCCACCGGTATGAGCCCGCAGGTTGTTGGTGTTCTTAGGATAGGAAACGTTGGCAGCAGAGCTGGTACCAGCAGCAGGAATGTTGTAGGTGTAGTTGCTGCTGTCGGTCTTGATACCCAGACCAAGGCTGGGAACATCGGTGGTGAAGCTGTTCTTCTCCAGGAAGTAAGCTTGCTGAGTCCGGTTCATCGAACCAACATACTGCTTGGATTCAGACTCTTTTGCTTTGTTAGCCTGGTTCAGGAAAGAAGGCAGAGCAATCGCAGAAAGAATACCGATGATGATGATAACTACCAGCAGTTCGATCAGGGTGAAGCCCTTGTCTTCTTTCTTGGCGATCATGTGTTGCAGCAGCTTAGCCTGAAATTCGGATTTCATGAAGTTCTCCTTAAAGGTGTGGGGTACTTGGTTTCTAACTCCTGGATGTAACTTTCCCTGTTTTTGGCACTTTCATATCACGTTGAGAATTTTTTTTTGGTAGGTGCTGAAGTGACGACTGGGAGGCGAAATGACAGTAAAAAAACTGAGAAATTTTTGAGGGCAATAGGCTCCTGGAAAAAGGTTCAGGAATCTTACGGTTGTTCTTTTTGACGGGCTAATGGTCTGAATTCCACAAGACAACAAACCCTTGAATTTTGGGCAAGATTAAGTAGAGCCGGTTTCAGCTTCAAGGCAGGTACGATGGCAGACCAATCGCAAATCAGTCCCTTAAATCCTGAGCAAGAGGGTGACCGCCCCTGGATCCCCAGATTTCCTATCCCATTTCCTATTTCAGAGTCGATTCAAACCCTGGCCAGGGAACTGGAAGTTGAAAAACTGGCGCAACTGTTACAACTTCTCCATGGAGTGGTTGATGCCCTGCCCCCCGATCGGGTTTATTGCCAGATTGGCTGGTCAGAAGTAGCCCTCAGAGCGGCCCTATTACGCCATCCCGATCGCTCTGCTTACCTGCTGGGTGCCTTTACGGGGAAGGAAGCAGACCAGCGGGAGTCTTTACGGGTACGTCTGGAAGACCTGGGCCTGGGGCCACGGGTCACGGTGATTTCTGAATGGCCACCCACTCTTCCGGAGGGGATTGGGGTGCTTTATGTTGCAGTCACCCAACCGGAGAATTTACTACCGACCCTGGAGCAGACCGTTGCGGGATTAGCCAAACAGGCGTTGTTGCTGGTTAATCAAGGGAATTCCATGCTTGTTCGGCGAGCCATCTTAACTTTTCTGGCGCGACACAAGCAGGCTTCCCTACTTGTCGATTTATCCCAAACTGGGCTCTCTGCAGCAACGGCAGAAGCAGGATTTCTGATATTAAGCTGGAATGCTCTGTTGCCCCGAGGTATGCAGATATTCTCAGGCAGGCCTGCGGGAGCGACTCCAGAGTTGCAAGCGTTAATCCACTGGCAGCAGCAACAGGCAAACCAGTTAGACAAGGTGCGGACTGAAGCAGTACAGAACCATGTAGAAGGGTATCTGGATCGAGCGGAATACGGCTATCAGACGGTCATTCTGCATCAACCAGATAATGGCGAACTCTGGCTCAGGCTAGGGATGTTGCATTACCTGCAAAACCAGTACGAGCAGGCGATCGCGGCGTTGCAGCAGAGTTTGCAGCTGGATACTAATAACTTTTTAACCCACCATATCCTGGGTCTAACCTGGCAACAGATGCATCAGATACCCGCTGCCCTGGCGGCCTACAGGCGGGCGGTAGAATTAAATCCATCTTACCTGGACAGCCTGACAACCCTGGCCCAACTATTGACCGAGCAGGGCACCTGGGATGAGGCAGAAACCGTTTGCCAGCAGACTCTCATTTACCATCCAGACAATTTTGCTTCTCACCTTGCTCTGGGAGATATTTATCTTGCCAGAAAACAGGCAGAACCAGCCCTGAAGCACTACCGCCGGGCTCTTTCCCTAAGAAAACGAGATCCAGAGATTCTACAAAAAATTGGCAGGGCCTATGAATTAGCCGGAGATTTAGCCAGTGCTTATAACTATTTTGGCTTTTCTCTATATCGCCAACAGTCCTACGCTGCCGCGATCGAACCCCTGCTCAAATCCCAGGCTCTTCAGCCTTTTAACAGTGCCTACGATTACGAGGTGTTGTCCCATTGTCTGGCCCTGGTTAACCGAATGGAAGAGGCGATTTTTTATCACCAGGAAGCTGCCAAATTCTCTCCTGAGGATGCCTTCATGCAAATCTATGCATCTCTCATGTTGCCTGTGTTTTATGAAACGGCAACAGAACTGGCAGCCTATCGCCAACGCTATCAAGGAGCGCTGGAATCCTTGGCCGATCAGGTGGAGGTTGCCATTCAGCAGTCGAAATCGATCGCAATCAGGGCGATTCATGGTCTGATCAATTTTGCCCTGTCTTTTCAAGGCCAGAACGATCGACCGATCACAGAGATTTATGGCAGGTTATTGCACTTTTCAATGAAAGGCACTTACCCGGCCTGGGTAACCGATCTGCCGATGCCATCCTTGCCTGCTTCGGGCAAAATTCGGATTGGTTACATCGCGAAGAATATTGGCAATAACAGTATGACCCGCTGGGCGACGGGATGGGTGAAAAACCACGATCGCAGCCAGTTTGAGATCTATGCCTATAACTTGAGCGGTCACCCAGATAGTAAAACCGAACATTTTCGATTTATCACTGACGTCTTTTATAATCTGCCGACCGTGGAAGATGCCTGTCAGCAGATTCGAGCCGACCAGTTACACATCCTCGTATTTCTGGCGCTAGGTACCGATGCCATCGTAAATCAGGTAGCTGCTTTGCGATTGGCTCCGGTACAGTGCAGTGCCTGGGGGCATCCGGTAACCTCTGGAATTCCCACCGTCGATTATTTTCTGTCTGGTGATCTGATGGAGCCAGAGAATGCTCAGGAGCACTACAGCGAAACCCTGATTCGGTTGCCTAATATTGGAATCAGCTATCCTAAACCAGTGATTCCTCCGGTCAGCAAAACTCGGGTTGATTTTGGCCTGCCAGAAGATGCGGTACTGTACCTCTGTTGCCAGTTAATTGGCAAGTATTTACCCCAGCATGACTACATACTGCCAGAGATTGCCCGTCGGGTTCCCCAGGCCAAGTTTGTGCTGGTAATTCGGGTGTTTAATGATCAGACTGCAACAGAAGTAAATCAGCAGTTTCAAGAGCGCCTGAAAAAGGCCTTTGCCATTGCAGGTCTGAACCTTGCAGATCACTGCATTTTTATCGATCGCCAGACCTGGGAAGGCTACACCAGCCTGCTCCGCTGTGTGGATGTGTTTCTGGATACGATCGCCTTTTCCGGGGGACATACCAGCTTTGATGCGATTGCCTGCAACCTACCGATCGTCACCTGCGCCGGCGAACTGATGCGGGGACGGCAATCGAGCGGCATGTTGACCCTGCTGGGCGTGCCGGAAACGATCGCCCAGAACGAGGCCGAGTATATCGAGATTGCCACTCGCCTGGGATTAGACCCGGCATGGCGGCGGTTGATCGCTCAGCGGATGAGCCAGAACCACGATCGCCTGTTTGATGACACCGCGTGTGTCGTCGGGCTGGAGGCGTTTTATCGCCAGGTGGTACAGGAACGGTTAAACCTTGCCGCCGCCCATCAGAAACAATAGAGCCATTCGGACGGCCACTCCACTCGTTACCTGCTGGGAGATCAGACTGAATTGAGGGTCATCCATCAGGTCAGAACTGATTTCTACCCCCCGGTTGACTGGGCCGGGGTGGAGAACTTTGACCCCCGGGTGACATAATTTCAAGCGATCGCGGGTAATGCCAAATTGCTGGTGATACTCTCGCAGACTGGGCAGCAGATGACTGGTCATACGCTCTTTCTGCAGGCGCAGGGTCATGACAAAATCGGCATCTCGCAGAGCCGGTTCCAGGTGCCAGTGCAGGTACAGGGAACCAGAACTGGCAGGTACCAGATCGGCAAATAACTTGGGCACCAGGGTAGGCGGCCCGGCCAGATGAACTTCTGCCCCACTGGCGGTGAGGCTCCAGATGTTAGAGCGGGCTACCCGGGAATGCAGAATATCTCCAACGATCGCAATTTTCTTGCCTGCGAGCAAGGAAATCCGGGGCTTTTCGGGATCGAGCAGGGTACAGAGAGTAAACAGGTCAAGCAACCCCTGAGACGGATGTTCATGCTGACCATCGCCCGCATTCAGAACTCCTACCCGTACCCCCAATCGTTCCATCTCACGGGCGATTGCCTGGGGCACCCCTGCTTCCCGGTGACGAATCACCATCATGTCAGTGCCCATCGCCAGATAGGTCTTGGCCGTATCCAGGATGGTTTCGCCTTTGGTAAGGGAGGAGGTACCCGGAGCGAAATTGAGAATATCGGCAGAGAGACGCTTGGCTGCCAGCTCAAAACTGCTGCGAGTGCGGGTGGAAGACTCAAAGAACAGGTTGGTGACCACCTGTCCCTGTAAGGTAGGAACTTTTTTAGTCCGTCGTGATAAGACCTCCCGGAAGCTGTTGGCGGTCTGAAGTACCATGTCGTACTCCAGAGGAGTAAAGTCTTCCAGAGACAAAATATGACGGCGAATCCAGGTACTCGTAGGCATACAGACGAAAGAAGGGTAGCTGCCTTCAGGGTACATGAATTGATCCGTCCCAGGAGATCGATCCCGATCGAGAAACATAGAAATCATGCAGAAAGGGGATACCCACTTCCTTCAAGGGATTTCTCCAATTTCAGGACTGTAGATTCAAAACATTCAAACTGAAGGTGACCAGCGACAGAAACAGGATAAACCCGATCGTGTCCAGCATGGTGGTGACCAACGGCCCACTCACCAGCGCCGGATCGAGCTTCAGCCGTTTTAGCCCCATAGGCAGCATCGTTCCCAGGGTGACGGCCACCAGAGTATTGGTTGCCATGACCAGACCGGCCACCAGGCAGACCCAACGCTCGGCGGGAGAAGTCCAGATCATCGCCAGCAGCACCATGGTAATACCCAGGGCCAGGGCCGTTCCAATTCCGGCCAGCAACTCTTTCCGCAGGATTTTGAGGGTATCTTCGGGGGTCACTTCTCCTACCCCCAGGGAACGGATCGTCACGGTCAGGGCCTGAATCCCGACGGTGCCCCCGGTGTTAGAAAACAGCGGCATAATCACGGCCAGAACCGGCACCATGGCGATCGTCTGCTGAAATGGAGCAATCGCACTGGAAGCCCCAATATAGAGGGCCATAATGCCCAGCAGCCAGGGCAGACGGTTTTGCAGTTTGACCAGAGGATGGGACAGGGAAGATTCATCCCCGCTACCTACCCCGGCCAATCGCTGAATATCTTCCGTGGCTTCTTCTTCCAGGATGTCTACCATGTCATCAATCGTGACAATCCCCACCAGGCGATCTTCCCGATCGACCACCGGTAACGCCAGCAGGTCATAACGCTTCATTAACTGAGCGGCTTCTTCCTGGGGCGTATCGGTTCGAACTTTCAGTACCCGATCGCTGGCAATATCACCCAGCAATACATCGGGCAAGGAAAATACCAGTTGCCGCAGGGATACTACCTGGCAGAGTTTGCGATTGTCATCAGTGACGTAGGCGTAGTAAACCGTTTCCTTATCCTGGTCATTCAGACGAATTTTGCTCAACGCCTGGGAAACCGTCAATCCCTGACGCAACCGGACATACTCAGTGGTCATCAAGCGGCCCGTCGTGCCCTCTGGATACCCCAGAATGGTGGCGGTGGCCTGCCGCTCTCCCGGACTGAGTTGCTGAATCAGACGGCGCACAACTCCGGCAGGCAGTTCATCAAACAGTTCGGCCCGATCGTCGGGGCGCATCCGCTCTACCAGCTGACACACCTGGGCATTATGCAGGGAGCCAATCAGTTCCTCTCGCACCTCTGGATGGAGGTATTCAAATACATCCGTAGCATGATCTTTACTTAACAGGCGAAAGGCGATCGCCCGTCGCTCAAACGGTAAGTCAGCAATATAATCGCCCACGTCTACCGCAGGCATTTGATTTAACTCAAATTTGAGTATATTCAGGTCAGAAATATCCGACAGTGAAGCACGACCTTCCTGGGTTAGCATAACGTCTCCTTGCCCTCCCCCGCGCTGGGAGGCAGACGCTACCAGGCTAGGGGAGAATAGTACTGTAAGGGGATGGACTTGTGTCCATGAGTTCCGCAGAATTCAACATCGATACCTATTACCGGCACCGCTAGCACTATGCTAACCCCAACCCGTTCCGTAGACAATGTAAAGATTTGTACTTCATCAAAAATCTATCCTTGGAGCCACCCCTACCCGACTATGAAATCGCTGCGTCTCTACCCAATAGCCTGCCTCTTAAGTCTGACTGCGGTTGGGATCAGCAGTTGCAGTTCTCCTCCTACCCCTGTCGTTGAGAATTCCCCCAGTCTGAGCCCCAGTCCCACGGTTCCGGTGTCGCCACCGCCACCGCCAAGCCAGCCCCTAACTCCTCCTAAAACCCCACCCTACCCAACGGCAAACCAGGTCGTGGTCAATGTTTACCGGATCGATAACCAGTGCCAGGAACTGTTGCCAGAAAAAACCACCCTGGCCAAAGACAAGGCGATCGAAGCAGCTATCTCCAAACTGCTGGAAGAACGAGACTCTGCGGACTTTCGCCTCTCTGGCTACCGGCTCAATCTGCAAAATGGTGTGGCTACGGTAGATTTGCGGGTGGCCCCTGAGTCTAAACGAGACTTTAATTCCCTCTCCAGTTGTGAACAGTTGGCTCTGTTTGGAGGCATTCGCAAGACCCTGACCAGTAATCGCCAATGGCAGGTCAAGTCTGTCCGGTTCACCTCCGATGGCCAGGAGATTGTGTTGTAGTAGCTATTTACCCAATAACTTGACCAACCCCACGCCGCCAAAGTACAGCCCCACTACCGCTCCTCCCAGGAGACTCTGGGTCAGGGGATCGGTGGAAGGGGTGAGGACGGCCCCCAGAACGGCGGCTCCAATCAGGATATAGCGCCAGCCAGCCAGCATTTGCCGGGAACTGACAATTCCCAGCAGACCCAGCAAGGCCTGAATCACAGGAATCTGGAAGGCCAGACCAGTGCTGAACATGAGCAGCAGGACGAACTCAAAATAGCGATCGATCGACCAGAGCTGCTCGACGACATCTTCGCCGTAGGTAATGAAGAAGTTGAGGGCAGCCGGGATCAGGGCAATGTAGGCAAAGGCCAGACCGGCGACAAACAGCACACTGGAACCCAGGACGATCGGCCCCAGCAGGCGACGTTCGCGACGGGTCAAACCGGGCAGGACAAAGGCAATAATCTGGTACAGAATCATCGGACTGGCTACCAGCACACCACTGTAAGCCGCCACCTTGAGGGAGACGAAGAAGTATTCTCCCGGAGCCAGTTGGAGAAACTTGACTCCCTGGGCCGGAACTTCTAGCAGTTGAACGATCGGCTTGACAACGGTGAAACAGCCTACGATGCCTACCCCAACCGCAATCAGGGCATAGAAGATACGCTGCCGCAGTTCTTCCAGGTGGTCAAACAGGGACATCTCCAGATCATCGGGGAGGTCATCTGTGTCGTCGAGATCGCTGGTAGGGGCAGCACTGATTTGACCGGAAGTAGAAGCACTCGACTCCAGGCTGAGATCTGGCTGCGCTGCGGTTTCGAGTTCTGAAGGAACCGTCATGGGTTAAGCGTCTATCCAAAGATTCGTTCTTTACATTGTAAGGAGTAGAAGCACTTCCTTGAATCGGGTTAATGCAGATCGGCATCCCAAACGCCGATATAGATCCGCCCCTGAGGATTCCGCTGGATGATGCCTTTGAGGTTTCCTTTAGAGAAGGAATACTCGTCAAGCTGACGCTGATAGACCTTCTCCAGGCCCTCCAGGGCAGCTACCGGAGCCTGGGCTGCCATCATTCCGTTCAGGGTTACCTGCATTTGCATGCGATCGACGGATTGGGCAAAGGAAGCCTCGGTCTGACGGACAACCCCCGATTTGCGATCGTAAATGTAGGCCAGGGTGATTTCCCCCGGACGAATATCGTAAAGAGCGGTGCGGGTATCTTTCCAGATTCCCTTGTTGGTGGAGTTGGGTTCTCCCAATTCGGCCCGAATCTGAGCTTCGCCGGTTCCCGGTGGAAAACCCGGTACCTTGCCGACCTGCCCCGGTTGGCTGGGGGGGCGATCGGGAGCTGGCTCGGCCTCCGTTGATTCTGCTGGCTCCTCGGGAGGGGGACTGGGGGAAGTGGCCGGGGTAGGGCTGGGCCGGACTGGGGCCGGACTGGGAGACAGAGCCACTGGCGGCGAAATCGTAATAGAGGGGCTGGGACTGGGAACTTCAGCCACGGGTTCGGTCACCTGGCGAGAGCGGTAAAAGAACGCTGCCGCTGTCACCCCTAACAGGGTCAGCCCCATCAGGCTCAAGATCAGCGCGATCGCCCGCTTTCCCCGATTGGGTTGGGCCGCCGGGGCGATCGCCGCCGGGGGTTCATGTCTCCGCTGCGGATTGGGTGGCACAACCGCCATGGTTGCTGCCTGGGAAAGGGGAGCAACGGGGGAGGCAGTAGCTACCGGCACCTGAGCATTATTAGCATCGGGCAGCAGGGCCAACCATTGATCGACGGTGGCAGGTCGGTGTTGAATGTCCAGGGCCATCCCCCGGACAATCGCCTGGTTCACGGCCGCGCTCAACTCCGGGCGCAGGTTGCGGGGTTCGGGCAGAGGCTGGCGATCGCGCAGAATCGAGGCGATGGGTACCTGGGCAGTCAGGAGAGTGTAGAGGGTAGCGGCCAGCCCGTACACATCGGTAGCCGGACTGCGCTGGGCCTGGGCCATATACTGCTCGATCGGTGCGTAGCCCGTCGAAATTAGATTCGTGTGGGTCTGCTGGGAACCGGGGGTAAATTCTCGGGCAATACCGAAATCAATCAACACCACCTGATCGCTGCCCTGACGCAGAATGATATTTTGCGGTTTGATATCGCGGTGCAGCAGGCCATTGCGATGGACAACATTGAGGGCATTGCCAATCTGCCGCAGGTAGTGGATGGCAACGGCCTCTGGCAGGGGATTATTGGGGAGTACCAGAGCATCCAGGGTGGTGCCGGGAATATAGTCCATCACCATGTAAGCCTGGTTGTCTTCCAGAAAAAAGTCGCTCACCCGAACAATATTGGGGTGAACACAGAGGGCCAGACGACGGGCCTCATCCTGAAACTTCCGCTGATAATCGGCAAACTGGGGGTCAGAATGCAGCGCTTCGTTGGGGGTCTTAATCACCACGATTTGCTGCAAGAAGTGGTGAGTAGCTTTGAAGGTGATGCCAAACCCGCCCCGGCCCAATTCCTGATCCAGGGTGTATTTACCAGCTTGAAGGGTTTTGCCAACTAGCGAATGCATAGACTTCGAGGTTTAACTTGGAGATCCTGACCGTCGAGGGTTGCCTCGGCGGATCCTTCCAACTCATAGCGCAAAACTGGCTCTCCGGCATCTATCAAAATTGCTGACCAAAGCCGAAGTGGAGACGGGTGCCGCCTTCTTTATTCACACCAAAGTCAAGGCGGATGATGCCGATCGGGGAGTTGATTCGCAGGCCAAACCCACCACCAAAGCCGCTTCCTGGTTTGCCCCGCTGCACTCCCGGTTCTCCCGGTACATCTTTACTGGTACCCAGGTCTGAGCCATAGTCGAAGAAGGCAACCCCCCCAATGAAGCGGTAAATAGGAAACCGATATTCGGCGGAAGCCAGCATATAGCTGCGGCTGGCGGCCACTTTATCTTCCCGGTAGCCCCGGATGGAGTTGGTACCCCCCAGGGTAAAGGCACTGTAGGGCGGCAGATCTCCAAACACCGTACCGGCCTGCAGGTTAAAGCCAATCACCTGGGGATGTTCCTGGTTATCAGATTTAATTAAATCGATGGGAAAAAACTGGGCGTAGTTGGCCCGCAGACGGTTGTTCAGAATATTGCCATTGCCGATCGGAATCGACTGCTCGCTGCTGAGGGCCACCACCGACCCTGTAGAAGGCCGCACCGGATTGTCCCGCTGGTCGCGAGTGGCCGTAAAGGAAACAGTGGTCAGGTCATCAATGCCCGTGCCACTGAAGGAGAGCTGATTGCCCCGTTCATCTCGCCGCACCACATTGCCCTTACGATCGCGGATGCTGGTTCGGACATAGTTGACCCCGATCGCCCCGTTCCACTCTGGACTAATTGGCCGATCCACGCTGATTCCGGCTCCCAGACGACGTTCCCGAACCCGATCGCCATTCGGGAGTTCGATTTCATCGGTAAATACCCGCGATAACCCCTGCCGCCGAAAAGCATTGGCTCCGTAGCCAGGAGTGGCCGGGTCAGTATCGCGGTAGGGGCTGACAAAGCGGGCATCGTACTGCACATCCCGCGTCCCTACCTGGACGTTGGTTCCTACCCGTTGCCCTAACCCGGCAAAATTGGTGTCCTGGTAGCTGAGGGTGGCAAACAGACCCAGGTCATCGTTATAGCCACCGCCAAAATTGAAGCCCCGGGCGGTTTTTTCGGAAACCGTGTAGACCACATCGGTGCGACGGGCATCTCCTTCAAAGGTAACGGTGACCGTTTGAAAAATCCCCAGGTCTACCAGGCGCTTCACATCCTGACGGGCGACATCTTCGCGAAATACCTGCCCCGGCTGGAGTTTGATCTGCTGCCGGACAAACCCCGGTTGGGTGCGTACCCGAATCGGTTGGCCCTGGGCATCTACAGTCTGCCCTTCTTTATTGACAAACCGGACTTGAATATCGTTGACCAGCCCTTCTGCGACTTCAACGGTGATTAACCCTTCACGGGTGGGCTGTACCGTTAACACCCGGGCCAGGGTATAGCCGTTCTGGGCATACCACTGATTCACCCGCTGCACACTCTGAGCCAGCAGGCTGGGACTCACGGTTTTGCCCAGTTGCAGCTGGAATAATTGATTGGCCACCTCCGGGGTCAAGACGATCGCCCCAGACAGTTGCAGCGATCGCACCACAATCGGCTCTACCCGAAACACCACACCCAGGCCGTTGGGGTTGACCTTACTGCTGACACTGGCATTGGCAAACAAACCGGTTTCTAAAATGGCAGCGACATCCTGCTGCAACTGAGTCTGGCTGGTTTCTCCCCCGGGCTGGGTTTTGATGGTTTTGCGGATTTCTGCTTGCAGTTCAGGATCAGCCCCGATAATCTGCACATCGGTAGCGGTCACCACCAGATCGGAGGAGGTAGGCAGACCACTGGAGGGGCGGGGAGCTGGCGTACCAGAAGTTGGCCTGGCAAGGGAGGGAACCGCCACCTGACTGTTCTCCCCGGCGGGAGAGGTAGCGGGCAAAACCCAGACGGGTTCTGACAAAGAGGTTGGCTGGGCCGGTGCCGGCAGGGACTCGGGAGCAGGGGGGGCGGCAGCCGGAGCGGGCTGACTGGCGGCTACGGGGCTGGGTTGGTATTCCTGATAAAACTGGATACTGCTGGTGGGAACCGATTGGGCCGTAGCACTCAAACTCCAGACGATCGCCAGACCCGTGCAACCGGCCAGAAGCGGCAGGCCTCGCAGGGGCAACAGTTTAGGGGCGGTGGATGGGTTCAAAGCAGTTCAGGAATGAAAAGTAGACTGGCAGCGGGCAATCAGAGCCAACAGACGCGTTAGAGTGCTTTGATTCTGCCAGGGAAATAAAGTTCCCAGGATTGCACCATTTATTTTGCACCGTTGTTCCAGAAACGCCGCTTTATTTTTAAAGTTTGACCCTGGCTATCCCAGAAAGAGGGTGATACTTCTGGGATAGCTCTGCTCAACCGGGTTAAGCAAACACCTGACGCTGGGCGGTGAACAGTTCCTGAATTCCAGTTTCCGCCAGGTCAAGAATCTGGTTCAGTTGAGCCCGACTAAAACTCCCGGCCTCGGCGGTGCCCTGCATTTCAATCAATTCCAGTTTTTCGTTCATCACCACATTAAAGTCAATCTCAGCGGCTACATCCTCCGGGTAGTTGAGGTCAAGCATGGGCTGGGACTCTAGCAGACCCACGGAAACGGCAGCCACTTCATGGATCAGGGGCGATCGCTCCAGTTCTCCCCGGTCAACCAGCTGGTTGAGGGCATCTTTCAGGGCCACGAAGCCACCGGTAATGGAGGTGGTTCGGGTACCGGCATCGGCCTGCAGGACATCCGCATCGACAACGATGGTGCGTTCGCCCAGGGCTGTCATATCCAGGGTCGATCGCAGACTGCGACCAATCAACCGTTGAATCTCCTGGGTGCGACCAGACAGCTTCATAAATTCTCGTTCCTGGCGTTCCGGGGTGGCTCCTGGCAGCATCCGGTATTCGGCGGTCAGCCAGCCCTGACCCTTGCCTTCCAGAAAGCGAGGCACTTTGGGTTGGATAGAGACGGTGCAGAGAACGCGAGTTTCACCGCAGGATGCCAGAACAGAAGCGGCGGCAAAGCGGGTGAAGTTGCGTTCAAAATGGACAGGACGAAGTTGATCCGGTTGTCGGCCATCGGGGCGCTGCCAAACCATGAAGCTTACCTCAAGATTTCCTCAGCCAGAATACGCGATTATTGGGGTCTGTTCATCCTTCTAGAGAATTTTGGGTAGGGAAACCTGGGGTCTGCGATTTTCGGCAAAGCACCCTATTAGAGAAGACTGACGCGTTTCGATGACAGACCTGTTTAAGCCTGAAGCTTCTGGAGAATTTCCTGCTGAACCTCGGCGATCGCCTGATCACCATTGATCCGCAACAGCCGATCGCGCATTTCGTAGTATTCCAGGATCGGCAGGGTGCGTTCCTGCAGGGCGGTGAGGCGGCGCTGGATGGTTTCGGGCGTGTCGTCGGGGCGGGCCCGATTCAGAGAGCGTTCGACCATGACAGGTTCGGGCACATCGAGAAACAACGCATAGCGGAGATGCTGATTCAGTTCTTCCAGCAAAAAATCCAGTTCTTCTGCCTGAAAGGCTGTGCGCGGGTAGCCTTCCAGAATCCAGCCCTTAATCACATCGGGTTGCAACAGGCGTTGCCGGATAAATTCAATGATGATTTCGTCAGGCACCAGTTCTCCCCGCTCGACATAGGCTTGAGCCTGCCGACCCAGTTCAGTCTGACATTCGCCATCGGAATCTCTACAGGCGATCGCGGTTCGTAAAATTTCTCCCGTCGAAATCAACGGAATTCCGAGTTTGAGGCTCAGCTGTGCTGCCTGTGTCCCCTTTCCGGCCCCCGGCCCACCCAAAATTACCAGTCTCACACCGCAACTCCTGCTCAGTAGCTCAAGGCTATTCTGCCATTAATAGGGAAGGAGAAATGAATCCCCCAGAATTAAGCCGTTTATATTCTGCAGCTCGCCAAGAAATCAGTCGGGTTCAACCAGCATGAAGCTTCTCCCCCTATCTAGCGTAAAAAAGTTGGAAAATTCAAAAAGTACGCTATATTTTGCCTATCTAAATTCTCAAGCGGATCGCTTTAATTTAGCCATTAGTACATAAGATAGTACTAATTTTTCCCTCACCGAGTTTCCCAGGCAGCGCCCATGGTTTCCCAAATCGAAACCCCTTCGATCGATACCACTCACCACCTCACTCACCGGATTGAGGGCCTCGTCCAGGTCTTTACCAGTTCCCATCGCAACTTCTTCACCAACGTCATGGCCCAGGCCCTGCGAATTGCCGGTCAGGGAACTCCAGTCCTGGTGGTGCAGTTCCTCAAAGGTGGCATTGGCCAGGGCTACCAGCGGCCCGTTCAGCTGGGGCAAAACCTCGATTGGGTACGCTGTAACCTGCCCCGCTGTATCGATACGCCCCACCTGGACGAAGAAGAAGCCGATTCTCTGCTTGATCTCTGGCGCTATACCCAGGAAGTGGTTTTGAGTGGCAGGTATGACCTGGTAGTACTGGATGAACTGAGTCTGGCTATCAACTTTGGTCTGATTTCCGAAACGGAAGTGCTGGCCTTTCTGCACCGTCGCCCCCGTCAGGTAGATGTCATTTTGACCGGGCCAGAAATGCCCCGATCTCTGTTAGATATTGCCGATCAAATCACCGAACTCCGCCGCAGCCACCAACCCTGAGAACCCACCATGCTAAAAAACGATACCTGGATTACTGAAATGGCTCAGGGTGGCATGATTTCGCCCTTTGAGCCCCATCTGGTGAGAAACACTGAGGGTTTGCCCGTCATTTCCTACGGCTTGAGTAGTTATGGGTATGACCTGCGGCTTTCTCCTTCCGAGTTTCGCATTTTCCGCCATATTCCCGGTACGGTGATTGACCCCAAGCACTTTAACCCGGCCAATTTAGAACCGGCAGAGTTGCACAGTGATAACAACGGTAGCTACTTTGTGCTGCCGGCCCATTCCTACGGTCTGGGAGTCGCCCTGGAACGCCTGGCCGTGCCCGAGAATGTCACTGTCATTTGCATTGGCAAATCTACCTATGCCCGCTGTGGCATCATTGCCAATCTGACTCCGGCAGAGGCCGGCTGGCGAGGCTACCTGACCTTAGAGTTTTCCAACTCCTCCAGTGCCGACTGCCGCATCTACGCCAATGAAGGGGTGGTGCAACTGATCTTTTTAGAGGGGGCACCCTGCGCCGTCAGTTATGAAACTCGCCGGGGTAAGTATCAGGACCAGCCAGAAAAGGTGACCCTGGCCAAGGTCTAATGGAGGGGGGCATTCCCCATCGCTCTGATCTTTTTGATCGTTGTAAGCCATTACCGCCGATTCCTGCCGAACGATAGTAATCAGTGCTGCGATCGTCTGCCATTGAGCCGTTTCCAGATCAGAACCTCGACCAACAAAAACCAGGGTTAGAACGATGCCGATCGCTCAACCTGGTAATTTTTTTGCAAACCAGAAAAGTGGGGGTTTAGGCCATAGAAGACTGGTTCAGATCCACCACAAAGGTTTCTCCCATAGCTTCTACCCGATCGCCGGTCACCAACTTGCGACCCCGTCGGGTTTCCACTTCACCATTTACCAGAACTTCCCCATCCTGGATTAATAGCTTCGCCTGCCCTCCAGTCCCAACTAAACCCTGGAGTTTGAGAAATTGATCTAACTTAATTGTGTCAGTCGTCATTAGCAAAAAGGAGCAACTTACTCTAGCCTAGGGCAAGCAGGGTCAGGTCACAGGTTGGAGGTTGCTTTCAGGTCGAAGCGATAGTTTTCAATCACTGGATTGGCCAGCAGTTCGTCACAAACCCGATCGAGCTGCTGCCGGGCCGCTGCTTCGTCATCGGCAGTCAGGCTGACTTCTATATATTTGCCAATTCTGACTTGTTCGATGTTGTCGTATCCCAGGTGCTGCAAACCAGCCTGAACCGCTGTTCCCGCAGGGTCTAACACGGAAGGACGGAGGGTAACATAGATCTGAGCCTGGTAGGTTTGAGTCACTGGTCTGTTTAGGTCGAGAGTGAATGCCGGTCAAGATTAGCTTATCAGGTTGTTTTCGGTTCGCGATCGTTCTCTGTCAGGGCACCGCTATGATTCAACAATAAATTCCTGCCAAAAGTTTTTAATCAAACCTGATTTTCCTTCGCTTCGCTGCCACCACCATGAAAGTCCGCCGCACTCGCAGTCAAGAACGCATCCTGAATATTTTAAAGAGCCTGAATCGGGCAATTTCGGCTCAGGATTTGTTTGTCGAGCTTCGCAGCCGCGACCAGAGTATGGGTCTGGCTACGGTGTATCGGGCTTTGGATGCCCTCAAACTGGAAGGGGTAATTCAGGCAAGGGCCGTAGCCGGAGGTGAATCCCTCTACAGCCTGATTCAGGAAGACCGGCATCACCTGACCTGCTTACAATGTGGCGGTTCGATTCCGATCGACCAGTGCCCGGTGCATGAATTAGAAGAACAGTTAAACAAGTCTTACCAGTTCAAAATTTACTACCACATGCTGGAATTCTTTGGTCTCTGTACTCAATGCCAGACTCGAGAAGCACCTGCTGACTCTGACCCCTGACCTCAATCATAATGACGCTGCTCCAGCCAGAACCGAACTTCCGCTTCTGAACTGAGGCTGGTGCTGCGATCGGTAAGGCGATCGTAGGTATGCCAGTGGGGCCTGCCGCTGCGATCGCAGGTTTTCCAAATCTGAAATTTTACTTCTCCGGTAACAAACTGGGTCAGCGATCGGCTGATTCCGGCACTCCAGTGTTCTAACCAACGAGCAACCTCCGACAGCATGGCATCCTCCTGGGTGAATGAAATCCTGAAGTAAGACGGATCTCGATTCAGGATGTCCTTACAGTAGGATTGACCAGGATGCCCTCGACTCCCCTGACCGTGTCCCCTGATTGGATGATTGTTTGCATTCAAACAATTTGTTGTCAGAGAATTTTATTTACCCAGAACAATGTCTCAAGACCGCTCTCTCACCGAACTGGCTCAAACCCTTCAAACCAGGTTGCACCAGGCCGCTTCCCTACTGGTTTACCAGGTAGTTTTGCAGGATGCCGTGGGTCAGTCCTGGTTACAGTTGTTGCAAACCCTTGATCGCGCCGTCTCCAATTCAGGCTCTCAAGTAGAGGTACTCCAGGCTTACGGGCGCTGGTTTGCGGCCCTGGCAGCCAGCGGTCAGTCGTTTCAGAGCCACCTGATAGAACGGATTTTGCAGGCCGACAATCCCTTTAGCCACCAGGCTCAACGGCAACCCTACTCAGACCTGCCCGAGGTGCTACGTAGCGCTGCCTGCCATGATTTGAGCCTGCTTCAGGAGCTGGCTCGATCGGCGGAAAGGAACCTCAGTGAGTGGGTGCAACAGGTCTGTGAGTTAGGGCAACTACCCCTGGTCTGGCAAGGGCCAGAAGCAGGCTCGCCCCTGCCTCTACTGGAGTCAGACTCCTGGGCAGAGGCCACCGCTACCCTGGCAGACTACTACCGGCACCATGGCGTAGGGCTGTTTGCCGAATTTCGGGCTTTACGCTGGCAGGCCGGGAGCCTGGTGGGAATTTCTGTCCCCGATCGGGTTCAACTGGGGGATCTGGTAAGCTATGAAGGCCAGAAGGAACTCTTGATTAAAAACACAGAGTTTTTGTTGAATGGCTTTCCGGCCCTGCATGTCCTGCTCTACGGCAGTCGCGGGTCTGGTAAGTCGTCGCTGGTCAAAGCCCTGCTGAATGCCTACCACGATCGGGGCCTCCGCCTGATTGAAGTGACCAAGTCCGAACTGGGGGAGTTACCAGCGATCGTCGAACACCTGCGGCACCTGCCGCAAAAGTTCATTATCTTTGTGGATGATCTTTCCTTTGAAGAAGATGAGGCGGCTTTCAAAGCGTTGAAGGTGGTGCTGGAGGGCACCCTGACCGCCCGCCCAGAAAACCTGGTGGTCTATGCCACTTCTAACCGGCGGCATCTGATTCGGGAGTTTTTTGGCGATCGCCCCCGTCCCCAGAATGGCGATGAGATCCATGCCTGGGATACGGTGCAGGAAAAGCTCTCGTTTAGCGATCGATTTGGCTTAACCCTCACCTTTGAACCGGCGGATCAGACCACTTACCTGGAAATCGTGCATCATCTGGCCCACCAGGCCGGCATTAGCCTGACTCAAGCAGACCTGGAATACCGTGCTCTGCAATGGGCTACCCGACATAACGGGCGATCGGGTCGGACGGCCCGCCAGTTTGTAGATTTTTTAAGGGCAGACCTGGCCCTCGCCTGAACAGGCCCTCTGCCTCAATCTGCCCAAGCAAGCTCTGGGAAAAAGATAGGGCCTTTAGAGACCTGCCAGGCATGCCCTGCCTCAACCCCTGCTGGATTACCCGATCGTCGGAGAATGGTACAATGCCAACACTCCGTTTCAAGAGGTCAGGCGTGGTTCAAGCACCATTAACAATCGGTTCTGCTCCATCCAACCCTGTAGCTTTGGCGCAGGTTGAGCAGTCGTTAGCAACCTGGTTAGCTGATTTGGCTACCGCAATTATTGCCGGTAAGCGGCTAAACCGGGAAGAAGCGATCGCCCTCACTCAGATTGCAGGTCAAGAAAACATTTTGCTCCTGTGCGAAGCCGCCGATCGCGTCCGGCAGGCCTGCTGCGGTAATACCGTTGACCTCTGCAGCATTGTCAATGTCAAGTCTGGGGCCTGCTCTGAAAACTGTTCCTTCTGCGCCCAGTCAGCCCACCACCCCGGCGTAGATTCACCGATTTATGGGCTGAAAACTCCCGAAGAAATTCTGGCCCAGGCCAAAGCGGCCGAAGCCGCCGGAGCCAAACGGTTTTGCCTGGTCAGCCAGGGCCGGGGGCCCAAGTATGGTGGCCCGAAATCGACCGAGTTTGAGCAAATTTTGGCCACCGTTCAGCAAATTGTCAGTGAAACCAATATCAAACCCTGCTGCGCCTTAGGAGAAGTCACTCCCGAACAGGCTCAGGCTCTCCGGGAAGCCGGGGTGACTCGTTACAATCACAACCTGGAAGCCGCCGAAAACTTCTTCCCCCAGGTGGCTACTACCCACTCCTGGCAAGATCGGGTAGAAACGATCAAAAACCTGAAAGCCGCTGGAATTCAGGCCTGTACCGGTGGCATTCTGGGCATGGGCGAAACCTGGGAAGACCGGATCGATCTGGCCCTGGCCCTGCGAGATCTGGAAGTAGAATCTGTTCCGCTGAATCTGCTCAACGCCCGTCCCGGGACTCCCATGGGCGATCGTTCCCGGCTTGACCCCTACGAAGCCCTGAAGGCGATCGCCATCTTCCGGTTGATCCTGCCCGAACAAATTATTCGCTATGCCGGGGGCAGAGAAGCCGTTATGGGTGAACTGCAAGCCCTTGGCCTGAAGGCCGGCATCAATGCCATGCTGATTGGTCATTACCTTACCACCATGGGGCAACCTCCAGAGCAGGATCAGGCCATGCTAGAATCCCTCGGTTTAGAGGGCGGCGAGGCTCCTGTTCCCGGTTTTGCCAATCAACCGTAACAAGCACCAGAAACGGGAATAAGATTAAGCCTTTAGCCTCTTTCTTGTGCGATGGGAATTCTGAATACGCTGTTGTGGGCTTTCATTGGACTTCTGCTCACGATCGCAGGCACTCTACTGGAAGCGTTTATCGCCACACCCACAGGTAGCTGGGGAGCCCAGGCCATTCAGGTACATACCCTGGGTGTGAAATACCAGATTGGAGCGGTTCTACTGGTGGGTTGCCTGGGTGGTAAAAATGCAGCGTTGATCTCGCAAATCGCTTATCTGCTCCTGGGATTGGCGGGGTTTCGCGTGTTCGACCAGGGGGGCGGGTTTCGCTATCTGATGGAACCCACCTTCGGTTATTTGCTGGGCTTTATTCCGGGGGCCTGGGTCTGTGGTTATCTGGCATTTAAAGCCGCTCCCCGTCTAGAATCCCTGCTGTTTAGCTGCCTCTGCGGTTTATTCAGCGTTCATCTGGTGGGTGTGCTGTATCTTCTACTCACCCATACCCTGGGCTGGATAACCCAAACGGGGATGCCCCTACTCCAGGCTTTAATGAGATACTCGATCGGCCCCCTGCCAGGACAACTGGCTATCACCTGTGCTGTCACCGTCATCGCCTTTACGCTACGTCACCTTATGTTCTATTAATGATTTTCCACAACCGCTTTTTCTGGATTGCTGCCCTGATCGGGTTAGTTCTGGACCGGATCACCAAGTTCCTGACGGTCTACACCTTTGACCTGACAATTCCACCCCAAACCCTGCCGATCATTCCCGGGGTATTTCACTTCACCTATGTGGTCAATACGGGGGCAGCCTTCAGTTTCTTTAACCAGGGAGTTAGCTGGCTACGCTGGCTCTCCCTCGGTGTGAGTATTGGTTTAATGGCGCTGGCCTGGTTTGGCCCGCGACTGGAACGGTGGGAGCAGACCGGCTACGGCCTGATTTTATCGGGGGCGCTGGGTAACGGCATCGATCGCTTTGTCCTGGGCCAGGTTGTTGATTTTTTAGATTTTCGCTTGATCAACTTCCCGGTTTTTAATCTGGCCGATGTATTCATTAATGCCGGGATTGTTTGTCTGCTGATATCTGCCCTGCAACGATCGCCCCGGCCAGGCAACGAGCCAGATAAAAAATGAACAGGCAGAAAAAAAGGTTGGTTTGATAGAGTACTAGCAAGACCTCACGTTTTTTTGCCAGTAACCTATGACAGATCAAATCAGTGAACCCAAATCTAGCGAAACCGACCAGGAGTTGACCGGAATTCGAGTTCGACCCTGGGGCACCGTGACCCTGCTAGAGGAAGGCCAGTACTACCGGATCAACCGGATTGAGTTAGCCCCAGGGCACCATATCTCGACCCAGATGCACTACCACCGGAGTGAACATTGGGTAGTTGTCTCTGGCACAGCAAAGGTGATTTGCGACGGCAAAGAAACGACCCTGATTCAAAAGCAATCTACCTACGTGCCAGCCTGCACCGCCCATCGGGTTGAAAATCCCGGTGTGATTCCCCTGGTGATGATTGAAGTGCAAAACGGAGAATTTTTGGGGGAAGAAGACATCACTCGTCTGGAAGATCAGTCTTAACCCTAAAAAAACGAGGTCAGGGGGTTGAGGCAGAGTTACTTAATTTTCTGCACCTTCCCTCTCCGGTCTCACTTTTTCTGGTTAGCAGATACCTATTGCTTGATCCTTTAGCTTTTCTCCCGCGTCCTTTCTATATCACCTGTGTTAGGATTTGTAAAACTCCTGTTTCAACTGAATCATAATGGGCAAAGTGCTGGTGCTCAATGCCTCCTACGAGCCACTGAACATTACAAGCTGGCGTAGGGCGATCGTCCTATTGATCAAAGGCAAAGCAGAACAGGTTGAACATAACGGCAAATACGTCTACTCAGGCTTCCCGCTGCCGACGGTGATTCGGCTGCGTCATTATGTCCGGGTGCCCTACAAGGAAATTCCTCTGACGCGCCGCAACCTGCTCCATCGAGATAGCCACTCCTGCCAGTATTGTGGCTACACCGGAGAAGACCTGACCCTGGATCATGTGATTCCGCGATCGCGGGGAGGGGGAGACACCTGGGAGAATATTGTAACAGCTTGTGTACGCTGCAACGTCAAAAAAGGTAATCGCACTCCCAAAGAAGCGGGGATGGTTCTGGCAACCCCTCCCCATAAGCCCTACAGTGGCCTTTACTTTGAAGTGACCAAGCATGTTAAGAATGGCGTAAATCAAGAATGGCGCAAGTATGTGATCGGGATTTAACCCTCTGTAGCCTGTAGCAGAGGGTTTTTGACTAAAGGTGCCAAACTATTCCATGGTCTACAGATAGACGGCCAGATATCCCGCGTTTGGCCTATGCTGTTTTCTGCTTTTTTTGCGAAGATCGAAAGACACCTCCTATTCGAGTGCTGGTTTCTACAAGTTGATCGCAGCAATTGAGTAGAACCTCTCTCCTCTAAACAATTCACCGATATGCATGACTCGCTTAAATCCCTTGATAGTGTGCTGACTGTAACGGAGGTCAACCCGCCCAATTCTCCGGTGGCTACAACTGCCCTGGATTACCCCGATACTTCCCCAGTGGTCACTTCTATCGTGTCTCCGCCCCCCATGCCTGCGGTACAGCCCTTCGCCTACGATGTTCCCCGATCGCAGGAACAAAGCCAGAAGGTAGAAGCCCTGCGACAGACCCTGGAACGCCATCGGGGAGAACGCCAGCTCCTGATTTTACAGGACTTTCCCGACCCGGATGCCCTGGCTTCTGGCTGGACCTACAAGCTGATTGCCCAGAAGTACGACATTCAGTGCGATATGGTTTATGCGGGTACCCTGAGTCATCAGGAAAATATTGCCCTGGTCAAGCTGACCAGTATCCCGGTTCAGCGCTGGGCTCCCCCCACCTTCAAGAGCCGCGATTTTTCGGTGTACCAGGGTTGTGCTCTGGTCGATAACCAGGGAACCACCAGCCAGCTCCTGTCGTCCCTGCAACAGGCTGGAATTCCAATTACGGTAATTATCGACCATCACAGTATGCAGGGAGACATCAAAGCCGAGTTTGTCGATATCCGTCCCTATACCCGGGCTACCGCCACCATCCTGACCCAATACCTCCAGGCCGGGTTGCTCAAACTCGATAACAACTCCAGCGAGCATATCAAATGTGCGACGGCTCTGATGCACGGGCTGCGATCGGACACCGATGCCCTGCGACAGGCCCAGGAAGAAGATTTTCTGGCGGCAGCCTACCTCAGTCGCTTCTACGATGCCCAATTGTTGAATGCTGTTTTACAGTCCTCCCGCTCCAAGCAGGTGATGGATGTGATTGAGCGTTCTCTGAAAAATCGCATCGTGCAAAACAACTTTTCCATTGCCGGGGTGGGTTATCTGCGCTACGACGATCGGGATGCCATTCCCCAGGCTGCCGATTTTCTGGTAACGGAAGAGAACGTCCATACGGCGGTAGTTTATGGCATCGTCCACGACGACGATGAAGAACTGGAAATTGTGGTCGGTTCCCTCCGCACCAATAAAATTACCCTGGATCCCGATGAGTTCATCAAAGAAGCCTTTGGTCAGGATGCCCAGGGCCGCTTCTTTGGCGGTGGCCGTTCCCAGGCCGGTGGCTTTGAGATTCCGATGGGCTTTTTGTCTGGCTTTACCGACAGTCCGGAGTACGCCAAGATGAAATGGAATGTTTTCGATGCCCAGATCAAGCAAAAACTGCTGCGCCTGGTCAACCCAGAACACCACTATCCCAATGGTGATAGCTAGGGATCGGGAATTTGATAAAACCCGGAACTTACTTTTTGAAAGTACGGTGGCACCGCACTTTCAAAAAGTAAAAATTTGATTTTGATTAATTTGTAATCCTGGGGGGTGAAGGGTGGCTTCCCTGTTTCTGATTCGTCATGGCCTGGCCGGTGAGCATGGTTCCTACGCCAACGATGCCGAACGGCCTCTGACCAGGGAGGGCCAGCAGAAAACGCGTCAGGTGGCAAAACGCCTGCGAAAGCTGGATCTAACCTTCGATCGCCTGCTGACCAGTCCTCTGGTGCGGGCCAGACAGACGGCGGAAATTCTGCTGGAGGCAGGACTGGCAGAGCAACTGGAAGAAGTTGCCTACCTGGCTCCGGGGGGCGACCTGCAAGCCTGGGCAGAAGCATGGCAGACCGGAACCTTTGGCCCGATCGCATCCCTGGCTCTGGTGGGCCATGAACCCGACCTCAGTACCTGGGCCGAAATTTTACTCTGGGGCCAGTCTCAGGGGATTTTTACCTTGAAAAAAGCCGGGATTATTGGTCTATCCCTACCGCAGGCCGGTAGCCCGATCGGCCAAAGTCAGCTTTTCTGGCTGACTCCTCCCCGTTACCTGTTAGATTAAGCTCAAATTCGTATACCCCTACCTGCAGTTACGGCTTTCCGCTTGTTTTAGCTGACCTGGCAGAGTATCTTTAAGAAATAGTAAGCACGCTAAGTAAGCTGGGCAGGTTCTATGGTGACCCATCCTTCTTCTGACACTGTAACCCCCAAAGATTGGCAGGCAGTCTTAGCACCCCACGGCATGGGTTATCGAATTAAGCTGCTATCCCAGTTACTGGCCCGCAAGTTTCAAGAGAGGCTCGACCCCTTTGGTCTGACAATTTTTCACTGGGTGGTTCTTTGTTGTCTCTGGGAAGAAGACGGGTTGGCAATTTCTAGCATTGGCGAAAAGCTGCACCAGGTAGGCGGTACCCTGACGGGAGTTCTGGATCGAATGGAAAGCCGGGGCCTGATTCGACGGGAACGAGATCTCCACGATCGCCGGATCTGGCGAATCTGGCTGACCCAGGAAGGCAAAGACCTGCAGGAGATTTTGCCACCGATCGCCCTGGAAGTGCGGGAAAGTGCCATGCAGGGCATCTCTCGTTCTGACCGGGAACGGTTCTCAGAGATCTTGAACCAGGCGATCGCCAATCTTGCCTGAGTGAACCCTCACCCATAAGCATGACTCCTGCCGGAGGAAGCCTGCGGGCCGACATTTTCTTAAGCTGAAATAAGTCAGAAAGTAGAGCCCCGCGCCCCGCAAGTTCTTTCATCGGTACTACGCCTGCCAACTAAAAGTTCGCTAACCTTTTGAGCATTAGAAACTACGCACACTAACTATTTTTAGTGAATTACCTATCCCTCTTCGTTACCAGTTTAATACCAGTGAGATTCCGGGTACCCGCCATGAAACCTTCCGACTCATCAGTCAGGCTCGCTTCCCAGGACTATCAGGTGAAACGCCACCAGGCCCGGGCTAACCTGGCCGCAGCTCAACAAAAATCCAACATGGCCCGGGTCAACGGTTATGAATCCCTGAGCGCACCGGGAAGGTCGGCAACGGTAACAGTAACGGTAGCAGTCGGGAAATAAGTCATGAATTTTGGAATGGGTGGGCGGATGCAGCCCATGCTGCGAGCTATGCGATCACGGAACTACCGCCTGTTTTTTATCGGCCAGGGCATCTCCCTGGTAGGTACCTGGATGACTCAGACGGCGGCCATCTGGTTGGTCTACCATCTAACTAACTCGGCCTGGTTGCTGGGAGTAGTTGGCTTTGCCAGCCAGTTTCCCAATTTTCTGTTGACTCCCTTTGCCGGAGTCATGGTCGATCGCTGGAGCCGCCATCGAACGATCGTGATCACTCAGGTTCTGGCCATGATTCAGTCGTTGACCCTGGCGACCCTGGTGCTCACCGGAACCATCCAGTTCTGGCAGATTGTCGCCCTGAGTGTTTTTCAAGGCTGTATCAACGCCTTTGACATGCCGGCCCGGCAGGCTTTTGTGATTCAACTGGTAGAACGACCGGAAGATTTGAGTAACGCCATCGCTCTGAATTCTTCCCTGTTTAGCAGTGCCCGCCTAATTGGCCCGGCGATCGCGGGCTTAGTGATTGCAACGGCGGGGATCGGAGCCTGCTTTTTGATCGATGGCCTGAGTTACATTGCCGTCATCGCCGGACTGCTGGCCATGCAACTGACCCCAGCTCAAACGCGTTCTCAACTGAAGCACCCCCATCTCTGGCAGCAACTACAGGAAGGACTGAGCTACACCTTTGGCTTTCCCCCGATTCGGGCCATTTTGCTGTTGATTGCCCTGGTCAGTTTTGTCGGTATGCCCTACATGACCCTGGCTCCCATTTTTGCCCAGGAAGTGCTGCAGGGAGACGCTACTACCCTCGGCCTGCTGATGGCGGCCTCGGGCCTGGGGGCTTTGATAGCAGCGGTGTACCTGAGTTCTCGATCGAACATTCTGGGTTTGGGCCGAGTGATTGCCATCGCCCCGGCGATGTTTGGTTTGGCCCTGCTTGTGTTTGCCCGCTCTCAGGTACTCTGGTTATCGGTGCTGGCCATGATTTTGCTGGGAAGTAGCCTGATCCTGCAACATACCTCCAGCAACACGATTCTGCAAACCATCGTGGAAGAAGACAAACGGGGACGGGTAATGAGCTTTTATATGATGGCCTTTACCAGCATGTCTACCTTTGGCAATCTGCTGGCCGGGGCGATCGCCAGCCGGATTGGAGCCCCGGATACCCTGCTGATTGGCGGTGGGTTCTGCATTCTGGGATCGGTGCTATTTTACCGCCAGCTCCCCACCATGCGCCAGTTCATCCATCCGATCTATCGTCAGATTGGGCTTTTACCCCGGGCCAAACCCGGTCTAGGTTGAAGCCGCGATCGCCGTTCTGGCCTGTTGCAGCAGCAAACCATACTCCAGACCTTCTACCACCGCCTGGTAGGAAGCTTCCAGAATGTTGCCGGAAACTCCTACCGTGGTCCAGCGCTGCACCCCGTTACTCGATTCGATCAGGACGCGGGTTTTAGCCGAGGTACCGGCGGCTCCATCCAGAATCCGGACTTTATAGTCGGTCAGGTAGAAACTGGCAATTTCTGGATAGAAGGTGATCAGGGCTTTACGCAACGCTGCATCCAGGGCTGATACCGGGCCATTCCCCTCCGCCGCTTCCAGAATGTCCTGGCCGTTGACTGTCAGCTTTACGGTGGCCAGGGAGTGGATCGACTCTGCCCCCGGCACCATGTCATCATGCACCTGAAACCCCCGAATGGTAAAGGGCCGCGATCGCTGCCCCAGGGCTTCTCGCATCAGCAGTTCAAAGCTGGCCTCCGCCCCTTCAAACTGGTAGCCTTCACTTTCCAGCAGCTTCAGCCGTTGCAAAATCTGGCGGCAGGTCGGATCTTGCTTATCGAGGGTAATACCGAAGCTTTGTGCCTTCGCCAGGACGTTACTCAACCCGGCCTGATCGGAGATTACAATCCGGCGGCAGTTCCCCACCTGGTCTGGGGGAATATGTTCGTAGGTCAGGGGGTTGCGCTCGACGGCACTGACATGAATCCCTCCCTTATGGGCAAAGGCCGATAAACCGACAAAAGCGGCATGGTCATCTGGGGCCAGGTTTACCACTTCACTGACAAACCGGCTGGTTTCCGTCAGTTGGGCCAGTTGAGCCGGACTGACACAATCAAACCCCAGCTTCAACTGCAAATTGGGGATCAGGGAACAGAGATTAGCATTGCCGCAGCGTTCGCCATAGCCATTGATCGTACCCTGCACCATTCTGGCCCCCTCCATCACGGCGGCCAGGGCATTCGCCACGGCGGTTTCGGAATCGTTGTGGGTGTGAATTCCCAGACGCACCGTTTGATCTCCCAGGGAATGCCGCACTTCCTGCACAATTCGGGCGATTTCATGGGGCAGGGTGCCCCCATTGGTGTCGCAAAAAACCAGCCATTCGGCTCCCGCCCCGATCGCCGTTTTCAGGGTTGCGAGGGCGTAGGCGGCATTGTGTTTGTAACCATCAAACCAGTGTTCGGCATCGTAAATCACCCGCCGCCCCTGGGCCCGCAGGTACTCGATCGTGTCTCGAATCATGGCCAGGTTTTCGTCCAGGGTGGTATTTAAGCCGGAGGTGACATGCAGATCCCAGGACTTCCCAAAAATGGTCACCCAGCGGGTTCCGGCCGCCAAAATCGGTTGCAACAGAGGTTCTTCAGCGGCGGTAGTGCCGGGTCGGCGGGTTGAACAGAAAGCCACCAGTTCGGCCTGGGTCAGGGGGACTTCCTGGAGTTGCCAGAAAAACTGCACATCCTTTGGGTTGGCACCGGGCCAGCCCCCTTCGATAAACGGAATCCCCAGGCGATCGAGGCGACGGGCGATCTGTAACTTATCGTCGATCGAGAGAGCTAAACCCTCCCGCTGGGCACCATCCCGCAGGGTAGTGTCATAAATCCAAATTTGTTGAGCGCTGGAAGAATCTGAGGTCATAGCAACAACCAACGGAGTAATAGCAGCAGAGACAGCCGGAGACGATCGCAGAAGAGTCTGTCAGAATGGGACTGAAACCATTGGATGCGATCGTTACCATGCCAACCGTCAAAGCCCAGGGAAAGATTTTTACCTGCGAGACAGGAGCCAACCTGCGTCGAGTTCTTTTACAGAATGGCGTAGATCTCTACAATGGTGCAGCGGAAGTAATCAACTGTCACGGAATTGGCACCTGTGGCACCTGTGCAGTCCAGCTTCAGGGGCAGGTTTCTAACCCCGGTTGGCGAGAGATGACCCGCCTATCCCTGCCTCCCCATTCTCCTACGCAAAACCGCCGTCTGGCCTGCCAGCTTAAAGTTTTGGGAGATGTAGAAGTGACCAAGTATGATGGGTTTTGGGGCCAGGGAACGCTTCCGATCTGGACGGCCAGCAGCATCGAGTCAGAGGCTGGTACCTGATTACCCTTCCTGCGATCGAGATCAAAACTCTACCAGCCACCTATCGTAAGAGCAGGAGCTTACCACGGGAGATAAGACTATGGGTCGTTTGATTGTCGCTGCGCTGATCTTAATTGGCATTCTCCTGGGGTTGCGGGTGGCCACTTCTTCTCTGTTCCAGAGAAACACCAGTCAAACCGCCAGTCGCACTACCAACACCACCAATCAGATCCAGTCTCCAGCCGACACTCGCACGACTGGCTTTAGCACCCAAACTCCGGCCAATCAGACCGTGACTCAGCCCTACAATCCCGCTCCCGGTTCCAGTCCCCCGGCGGAAACCAGCACCCCAGAAACCAGCACCCCTCTCCCTCCCAGCAATACCTCCCCCCCGGCCCCGGCCAATTCCTTACCCCCGATTCGGGGAGGCTGGTAGCCTATGAAAGCGTTAACTGGCATGGGGCTTCTATCCCTGGCCCTGGTGGGGATGACGAGCTTACCCCCACCTGCGATCGGACAGACCAGCACTCCAGAAGTCAGCTCCACCCGAAATCAGCCCAACCTGAAGGCATTAGTCGATGAAGTCTGGCAATTGGTAGACCGATCCTACGTAGATCCCGGGTTCAATCGGCAAAACTGGCAATCCGTCAGACAAAAGTATCTGAGCCAGACCTATGCCTCTCCAGAAGCCGCCTACCGGGCGATCGAAGAAATGCTGGCCCTGTTGGGCGATCCCTTCACCCGGTTCATGGACCCAGAGAGCTTTAAGGCGATGCAGGTAGATCCGGGCACCAACACCGCCGGAGTGGGACTGCAGGTTTCCCGGGATAGCAAGACCCAAACCATCATTATTTTTGCCCCGATCGATGATTCTCCCGCTGCTGAAGCCGGTCTTCAGGCGGGGGATGGAATTACGGCGATCGACGGTAAGAGTACAGCGGGGATGACCGCCAACGCCGCGGCCCAGTTACTCCGGGGTCAACCCGGTAGTTTTGTTCGGCTATCGCTACTGCGTGATGGCCAACCGCAGGAAGTGCAGCTGCAACGTCGCCGAGTTGTGGTTAAACCACTGCGTTATCGCCTGCAAACGACTCCGATCGGGCCAATTGGCTACCTGCGTCTGAGCCAGTTTACGGCCGAGGCCGTCCAATCCCTGCGAGCGGCCCTGCTCGACCTGGAGCGGCAAAAGTCGATCGGCTATATTCTCGACCTGCGAGCCAATCCCGGTGGGTTGCTCTACGCCGCTAGCGACATTGGCCGCCTCTGGTTATCGAAGGGCACCATTTTTACCACCGTTGGCCGCAAGGGTGAGATCGATCGATTTCAGGCCGATCGGCGGGCCGTGACCAATAAACCCCTGGTGGTATTAATTGATGGTGGTTCCGCCAGTGCCAGTGAAATTGTGGCGGCAGCCCTGCAAGAAAATCAGCGGGCCACCTTAGTCGGCACCCAAACCCTGGGCAATAATCTGATTCAGTCGGTACGCATGTTACAGGAAGGTTCTGGCATTGCTGTGACGATCGCAAAATGGTTAACGCCGCAAGGAAAAGATATCAACAAAGTCGGGCTGAAGCCAGATATAGTCGTGGCCCTGACCCCTGCCCAAAAGCAAAATTTGACCAGGAACCGCGATAAAATTGGCACGCCCGCCGATCCCCAGTATGTTGCAGCCCTAAATGCCCTGTTACGGCAGATCCAGACCGCTAAGGAACACAAGTAATTAAAACCAAATTTTTAACTTTTGCAAGTGCGGCTGAGCTGCACTTGCAAAAGTTAAGTTCCGGGTTTTATTAAATTCACGATCCTAAGAAAGATCTATGACAAGTGATGTTTTGATTTTGGGAGGAGGGGTGATCGGCCTGGCGATCGGCCTGGAACTTTGCCAGCAGGGAGCCAGGGTCAGCCTCCTGAGCCGTAACTTTGGCGAAGCTGCCAGCCATGCGGCGGCGGGTATGCTGGCTCCCCAGGCCGAACAAATTCCGCCGGGAGCCATGCTCGATCTCTGCCTGCAAAGTCGTGACCTTTACGCCGAATGGAGTCGCAAACTGGAAGCCCTAACCGGGATGGAAACGGGCTATTGGGCCTGTGGGATTCTGGCCCCGACCTACAGTGATGAAGCAGCAGCCTACCCTCCGGCTTTATTAGAGTCCTCCCACTGGCTCGATCGCTCGGCTATCCAGCAGCAGCAACCGGGCCTGAGTCCGGAGGTGGTCGGGGGCTGGTGGTATCCCCAGGATGCCCAGGTAGACAACCGTAAGTTGACCCGGGCCCTCTGGACAGCAGCCCAGGAAGCCGGAATTCGGGTGCAGGAAGGCGTGACCGTCCAAGAAATTCTGTACCAGGGCGATCGGGTGTCAGGGGTAGCCACCTCCGCCGGAGAATTTCGGGCAGACCATTACATTCTGGCAACCGGGGCCTGGTCCCAGGCGTTACTGCCGATCCCGGTGGTGCCCCGCAAGGGTCAGATGCTCTCAGTACGAGTTCCTCAAGGCCAGGAATTGCCCCTGCGTCAGGTACTGTTTGGCGACATCTACATCGTCCCCCGCCAGGATGGCCAGATTGTGATTGGGGCCACCAGCGAAACCGTTGGCTTTACCAGCGGTAATACTCCTGTCGGAGTAAAATCTCTTCTGGATCGGGCCCTGCGCCTGGTGCCGGGGTTCCAGGAGCTTGAGATTGAAGAAATCTGGTGGGGGTTCCGGCCTGCCACCCCCGATGAGTTACCCCTGCTGGGCAGCAGCCCTTACAAAAATTTAACCCTGGCTACAGGACATTACCGCAACGGCATTCTGCTGACTCCGATCACCGCCCAACTGATTGCCCGCTGGGTCTTACATCAACAGCCAGAACCATTATTAGAAGCCTTCCACTGGTCGCGGTTCCAAGCCCAGCAGTAGAGCAACAATAGTCGCAGGGGAGCTATCTCAGGCATAATGAAAGTCTTGCAATTGCAGGATTGGGTCAGGGCTCTACGCTAACTGGGAGAAAGGTTATGGCAGCAACATCCAACCCGGCGACTTATGCAGACATGGATGGGTTGCCAATGGCAGACAGCACCGTCCAGTTTGAGTGGATTGTCTATATCAAGAAGGGCCTGGACTGGCTGTTCTCCGATGATCCCCAGGTGTTTGTGGGGGGCAACTTACTCTGGTACCCGATCGAAGGTGATCCCAAGCGCCGACAGGCTCCCGATGTCATGGTGGTGTTTGGTCGTCCCAAGCGCAACCGAGGTAGCTATCAGCAATGGTTAGAAGCAGACATTCCGCCCCAGGTGGTATTTGAAGTGGTGTCCTACGGAAACACAATTCCCGAAATGACCTGCAAGTTTCAGTTCTACGATCGCCATGGGGTAGAGGAATACTACATCTACGACCCCGATCGGGCCAGTCTGGGGGGCTTTATCCGCCAGGATGGAGAATTTGAAGCGATCGATTCGATGGATGGATGGGTCAGCCCTTACCTGGGGGTGGGCTTTGGCCTGCAGGATGGGCGCTTAGAACTGGTGCGACCCAACGGACAACCCTTTGAAACCTACGAGCAACTGGCGGCCAGAGCAGAAGAAGAGCGGGAGCGGGCAGACCAGGAAAGTTTGCACAACGAAGCGGCCCAGGAGCAAATCCTGCAGTTAGAAGAACAGTTAAACCAGCAACGGGCAGAAGTGCAACGGTTGCGATCGCACCTGAAGCTACTGGGTGTTGACCCCGACCAGCCCCCGGCCCCCGAATCGACGAGTGAACTGCCAGCGAGTGAACCAAGCCATGAATAGTCAACTTTTAGAAAAGCCTTTGAATCCCCTGACCGGTGATGTTCTGACGATCGCCGGTCGTCAATTTCAGTCTCGCTTAATGACAGGGACGGGCAAATACCGCAACTTTGACGAGATGCGCCAGAGTCTTGTCGCCAGTGGTTGCGAGATTGTCACGGTAGCGGTGCGACGGGTGCAGATGAATGCCCCTGGCCATGAAGGTCTGGCGGAAGCCCTCGACTGGAGCAAAATCTGGATGCTACCCAATACCGCTGGTTGTCAAACCGCCGAAGATGCCATTCGAGTCGCCCGTCTGGGCCGGGAAATGGCCAAACTTTTAGGTCAGGAAGACAACAACTTCGTCAAGTTAGAAGTGATTCCTGACAGCAAATACCTGTTGCCCGACCCGATCGGTACCCTGGAAGCCGCCGAAAAACTAGTACAGGAAGGGTTTGCCGTTCTGCCCTACATTAATGCCGACCCCCTGCTGGCCAAACGCCTGGAGGAAGTGGGTTGTGCCACGGTGATGCCCCTGGGTTCTCCGATCGGCTCGGGTCAGGGAATTCGCAACACCGCCAACATTCAAATCATCATCGAAAACGCCAAAATTCCGGTGGTCGTCGATGCCGGAATTGGCACCCCCAGCGAAGCCGCCCAGGCCATGGAAATGGGAGCCGACGCCCTGCTGATCAACACGGCGATCGCCCAGGCCCAGAATCCGGCAGCCATGGCCACCGCCATGAATCTGGCCACCACCGCCGGACGGTTAGCTTACCTGGCCGGCCGGATTCCGGTGAAGAGTTACGCCAGTGCCAGTTCTCCACTCACCGGCACGATTACCGGCAGTTAAACACCTCCCAGAGTTCGGGGGCAGCAAAATCAGGCACCACCAGAAAGGCTCCCAGGCCGAGCAATACCTGGGGATCGTGGGTGGAGGCAATTCCAACCGTAGGAATCCCGGCAGCAACCGCCGATCGCACCCCTGAAGGCGAATCTTCAAAGGCGATCGCGGCGGCAGCCGGGATTTCAAACTGTTCCAGGGCATGGAGGTAGGGAGTCGGATCCGGCTTGCCAATTCCCAACAGGTCTGAGATCACCACCTGGTCAAAGCTGGACTCGAGAGCGAGGGCCTGCAGGGCATGGTGGACATTTTCCACCGGGGCATTGGTGACTACAGCCTGTTTCAACTCCCGCCCCCTGGCCCATTCCATGACCCCGCCTAACCCGGCCATGGGAACCATCTGGGGAGTCAGACTCCGGAAACGAGCTTCTTTTTCTGCAATAAATTTGGCAGCGGCACTCTCATCCAGTTGGGGCAGCAGATCGGCCACAATGGCCGGGTTCAATCGGCCACTGATGCGGGATTGGTAAAAGGCTTCATCTACATCCAGGCCATAGTCGCGCAGCATCTCCTGCCAGACCCGAAAGTGATAGGGGTCGGTGTTGACCAGGGTGCCATCCAGGTCATAGAGCAGGGCGGCCAGTTGGGTTTGTGGGCCAGCCAGGGTCGGGGTATCGGATTGGGTTAAAAGCACGATCGGGGTAGGTAGTTTACAATTATTTACCTAAAGTAGCATCGATCGTTCTACCCCACATCCCAAATCGGGAACGTTAAACCTTGAGTAATGCCATCCCAGCCTGAAGAAGTTATGGTATTAATTACTGGTCAAAACTTAAAAAAACCTATGCATCTCCCTTTAGTCGCTGCGTCGATCATCACCACTCTGGTTACGGCAACAACGGCTCTGGCAGAGATTCCTATCAATCAGAGCAGCAATTCAATCACCCAACCCGGTTCCGCTACTCTGATCACCCAACCCGCCTCAATTAATTCTCCGGCTCCTAACCTGCGGTTTACCCAGTCTCCTCTCTCCCTGGAACGCCTGAATAATATAGCCGGTTCTTTGGGAAATCGTTCCGGCGGAGCCGCTAAGGTAGCTCCCAGATCCCTGGATACCCCTTCCAACCCTGCTACCAAAACAGATCCGATCGAGTTTTTTAAGGTGCCACCCCTCAACGGCGGAGTCAAACTAAACGTTCTGGAAAATTAAGCTCTCTCCATGCCCTGATCAACTACGGATCTGCACAGGCATGACCAGATAGGTTAGCTTAATTCCCCCGACGGGTGAGATGATTGCCGGACTGGTGGCCGTATTCAACTGCATCTGCACTTCCCCGGTGCTGACGACTTTGAGGCCATCCATCAGGTATTTCACATTAAAGGCAACATCCAGGTCATCTCCGGTGATTTGAGCTGGCATCGTCTGCTTACTGCTGCCCACATCCTGAGCATCCACCGACAGGCTCAACTCCTGCTTGGTGCTGTCGAGGCTGAGTTTAACAATATTGTTCTTCTGGTCTGCCAGGACAGCAATCAGTTCCAGGGCACTGACAAACTGCCGCCGATCGACGGTCAACTGCCGCGAGAACTGGCGGGGAATCAGCTGGCGATAGTTGGGATACTGCCCTTCTAACAATCGGGTCGTCAACCGTTGCTCTGTCCACTCAAATACCGCCTGCCCCTGGTCAAACTGCACCGCAACTGAACTGCCAGCCTGCCGCTCTAACATTTTGGCCAGTTCTTGCAGCGCTTTGGCCGGAATAGTTACATCCAGTTGTTTGCCTTCCCCGGTTGTGGCCGCGCCATCGGTTTCTGCATCGATCGTTTGAACCACTGCTAACCGGTGCCCATCCGTAGCGGCAAATTCCAGGCCATCGGGCTGAATGGTCAGATGAACTCCGGTGAGTACCTGCTTGGTTTCATCAGCACTGGCAGAAAACAACGAACTCCGCAACCCTTCGATCAGACTCTCCGCCGATAGTTGGGTCACTTCCCCCTCCTCTACCACCGGTAGCTCCGGAAACTCTGAAGCATTCAAACCGCGAAACTTGCAATGACCAGAACCAGAGGTCAGGGTGATCAGGGATGAGATATCTTCGCCATCTTCATCCCCACTTTCCAGGGTGATGTCACCTTCCGGCAGACGCGACACATAATCGCTCACCAGACGAGCCGGGAGGGTCAGTTTTCCACCGACTTTAACCTCCGCCGGAAAACTGGTCTGAATTCCCAGACTTAAATCAAAGGCACTGAGGCTAACCTGCTGGGTCTTTTTATCTGCTACCAGTAAAACATTGGCCAAAACCGGATGGCTGGGACGAGATGAAACCGCACGGCTGACCAGAGACAGATTGGCACTCAGATGGGATTGGGAGCAGACCAGTTTCATAGCAGTTCGACCTTTGAGTTGAAGAGATTGCCTGGGGAAACAGTTGTGTGGCTGGAAGGGGAATGACGCTAGGGCTAGTGTCTGAGGTATTGCTTGGGTATAGTAACACCCTTACTTTGAACAATCCAGTCGATCTTTTTTGATTTTTTTGCCTGACCAAAAGATCGATCCATACTTTAGAAATTCTTATTTAAACAGTAGTAGTAGGGCCTGTGGAAAATGTGGAAAAACTTGTGGAGTATCCTCCGCTCTTACTTTTGAGAAAGTTTTAAACCTGTGGAAAACCTGTGGAAAACCAGGGGTTTTTTACACAGTGTATTTATACCTACTGATCTTTTCCACGATCGCCCAGAGGTTATTTACAGGTTTTCCACAAAGTTTTCCACAGAATTACCCAGGCTTTTCCACAAGGATTCATAGCTTAACATTTCTTAAAATTTGCTTGTGATAAAAATTATTGCCTGGGGAAAACGGGTGAGCTTGTGGGCAGATCTTTTCCCCAGGTAAGCAAACTATTGATAAGCCAAGCTGATCAAAACCGGCAGCGATAGATTTACCACTGCCGATCGTCAGGCTATTTAAATGAAAAAACTTCCCCCAGGTCTGCTCTATATCTGGGGGAGGGCTGACAGGGGATGAAATTCCCTAGTTGCGAGATTGGCTGGAAAGATTGATGCGATCGCTCAATTGTCTGAGCGTATTGGCCATTGACACGTCATTGTCCTTGAGCTGGGCAATTTTGTCACAGCTATACATCACCGTCGTATGGTCTTTACCACCAAACTCCTCTCCAATCTTCGGCAGGCTCAGATCCGTGTGCTGGCGCATCAGATACATCCCTACCTGGCGGGCAATGCTGATTTCCCGGCGACGAGAGTGGCCCTTCAGGTCTTCCACCGGTACGTCAAATGCCTCTGCTACGGCCATAATTACCGCCTCTGGGGAGGCTTCCACCTTTTCTACAGGAGGATTCAGTACCGGAGCAATATTCTCCACGGTCATGGGCAGGCCCGAAATGGAGATATAGGCTACAGCCCGAATCAGGGCTCCCTCCAGTTCTCGAATGTTAGAGGTGTAGCTGGAGGCAATGTACTCAATCACCTCCCTGGGCAGGCGCATGTTCTCGTACTCGGCCTTCTTTTGCAGAATGGCCATCCGGGTTTCCAGGTCGGGGGGCTGAATGTCGGCGATCAGGCCCATGGAAAAGCGAGAACAGAGCCGTTCCTGCAGGCGGGGAATCTGGTTGGGGGGGCGATCGGAAGCCAGGACAACCTGCTTTCCGGCTTCATGCAGGGTATTGAAGGTGTGGAAAAACTCTTCCTGGGTATATTCCTTGCCTTCAATAAACTGAATGTCATCAACCAGCAACACATCGACTGCCCGATACAACTCCCGAAAGCTCTGCATACTGTCCCGTCGGATGGCTGCAATCAGATCGTTAGTGAATTGCTCGGTTGAAACATAAAAAATCCGGGAGGTCGAGCAAATCTCCAGTCGATAATGGCCGATCGCCTGCATCAAATGGGTTTTGCCCAGCCCGACCCCGCCGCAGAGAAATAGGGGATTGAACTCTCGGCCGGGAGATTCGGCTACGGCCAGGGAGGCCGCATGGGCCATCCGGTTGTTAGAACCGACGACCAGTCGGGAGAAGACATACTTGGGGTTGAGTTCGCTACGAGTTCCGCCGCCATGATTGCCATTGCTAACCGGGGCAACCGCCGGAGGCGGAGGTGCGGCAGCGGGTTCTGTAAAGGCAGAAGTCGGGGGTGGCCAGAACATCTCCGGGTCTACGGTGGCATCATCTCCCTGGGCGATCGTGATGTGGATGTCGATCGGGTAACCCAAAATCTCCTGGGCCACCTCCGTGATGGTCTTGATGTAATACTTTTGCAACCAGTTACGGGCAAAAGGGTTGGGGGTGCGGATCACCAGACAGTTGTTGTCTAGCTGCTCGGCTACAGCCGTCTTAATCCAGGTTTCAAAGGTGGGACGACTGAGCTGTAGCTGTAACCGTTCCAACACCTGCGCCCATAGATTTTCCAGCGTAATTTCTACCACTAACTCTTAACTCCCTCGCCGGACCCAGTGTTCAGTTCAGCTAACCAACAATAAAAGAGCAGTCTACCTGATTTTCCCCAGGCTCAGGGTGACGATCGGGGTGTTTTTAGAATTTCATCCCGATTTAAACCCTTAACAAACAAACAAACCCATCCGAGAGACACCAAATTAGCATCTCTACAGGCTGAGATTGCCATAAAAAATTTCCTCGTTCAAAAATACTTTCACGAGGTTTGGTGATGACTCTGAAACTTGGCTATGTCCCTGACCTGTTTTACTTCTGCGCTCAAGTTTGAGCGACTTCCGGCAAACTGGCTTCAAGCTTCAAGCAATTGAGCCCGTCAATTTGCAACTGGTATTCCACCCGATCCATCAGGCGATTTAAGATCAACCAGCCATAACCACTTTCCTGCTTGGCTTCTGGGGTGGGAGGGGCGTAGGTATTGACATCGTACCCTTTCCCCTGATCCCAGATTTCCAGGGCAATGTCTCGATTCTGGAGTTCCAGACGAATCAGGATTGGCAGATTGGGCTGATCCTTATGGGCATGACGCACCACATTAGAGTAAGCCTCTACCAGTACCAACCGTAATCGATTTGATTGTCGGGGCCAATCAACATGGCTACCAAGTTCGACTTCCAAACTACCCAAGAGCCAATTTTCGACAATTGACAAAAACTTCAGGTCGCTGGGTACGTGAAGCTCAGTTCTCATTGACTACAGAACCTCCAGAGAGAGAATGGTTTGGTCGTCTTCTTGAATTGTATTTTGGGAGCGAATCCGGGAGAGTAACTCATTCAAGTCCAGAGGGTTCTGTTCTTGAATCAGGAGTTGCCACAACCCGGTCTGTTGCAGCATGGATGTGGCCGCCGGTTGCCCACCGTGGGAACCATTGGTGCTGGTGACTGTGGCTTCGGTGATGCCATCGCTGGTGAGTAACAGCACTTCACCGGGATTTAGCTCCATACTACCGGACGCAGCCTTCCAGATGGGTAGGATACCGAGGGGCACCCCCCGAACTTTTAAATAATTGGGTTCGATCGTATCAGTCGTGCCTTCGCTTGTCGCCGTAGCCACCGATCGACTCGACCATACCAGCGGGTAAATATGACCTGCATTGGCATAGACCAGTTGGCGGGTGGTAGGGTTATACCGGGCCAAAACCATTGTAATAAAACAGTTTGTACTGACCAGATCCTCAGACAGACTGCGATTCAAGTTTTGCATCACAATATGAGGTTCTGGCGGCATCTCCTGGGATAGTTCGCGCCGCAGGACAGAGATGGCGCTGGCCATAAATAGGGCAGCGGGCACCCCTTTGCCGGAAACATCTCCGACGGCCAGCCAGATGTCACCCTGGGGATGGGCATAGACTTCAAAGAAGTCTCCCCCCACTTCCCGGGCCGGATAACAGCAGGCTTGCACCTTCATGCCATCCAACTCTGGCCAACTCTGGCGCAACAGGTTGCCCTGAATTTGCCGGGCTACGGCTAACTCGGCCCGCATTTGTTCGGCCTGTTCCTGACTGCGCTGGTAGAGTTTGGCCTGGGAAATGGCCAGGGCAGCCTGGTCAGACACCCCCTGAATCAGATTGATGTCTTCTGGCGACCAGGGGGTTCCTCCCGGGGGCCGAAATAGGGATAGCACTGCCAGAAAATCTTGCTGATAGGTAAGGGGAATGATTAGACGGGGATTTTCACCGGCAGCGCCGGGAGTCACCTGAACCTGCCGATCGCCGATTGCGGACAGCAAAAGGGGGTCGTCGTTGCTGGACTCACTGGTGCGATGGGGGGTATCTGGAGTCGGATATTCGTAGGCAAAGGCATCGGGCACCAGTTGATTGCCGATTACCGGATAAAGCACACAGCGACTGGCCTGAAAGGTATTGCCAATGGTAGCGGCGATCGTCTGGAGCATACTGTTGTAGTCCAGGGACTCGCGAATGGCCGTTGTCATGGCATTGAACAAAGACTCTCGCCTCAAGGCCCGCTGCAGTTCGTTGGTGCGTTGCTTCACCACCTTATAGGTTTCAGCGGCCTGCTGTACCACCCCCTTCAACTGTTCTGGGTTCCAGGGTTTGGTGATGTATTTGAACACCTTACCGGAGTTGATCGCTTCTACCAGATCTTCGACATCCGTATAGCCGGTTAAGACAATCCGGATGGTGTCTGGAAACCGATCGACGGTCTTACTCAAAAACTCGGTACCCAGCATTTCTGGCATCCGCTGGTCGGAGATGATGATTGCCATTTCTCCCTGGTCGTCCAGAATTTGCAGGGCGGCAATGGCGCTTTCTGCTTTGATAACGTCAAATTCGCGCCGAAATGTACGATACAGCAAATCGAGGTTGTCCGGTTCATCATCGACAACCATCAGCCTGAGTTTGCTACTTGTTCCTTGAGCCATGCCCCACTCCTACCGGCTGCTGGCTTTCTGACCGGATCCAATTCTTACTGTAAAGTACCCTATCTCGGGTAGTCCGTAACAGGGGGCGGGCAAGATTGGCTCAGGGGTTAAGGGCTGGAGAAGGCTGGCGGAGAAATTGATAGGCTTCGGTCTGGGCTCCCCAGACCTGCTTACCCGTAGCGTCGTAGCCCCGATCCCAGGTGGTCATACCGGTCTGATGCAGGACAATATGGTTGGTGATTCGCACCGCGCCCCGCACCTGAGCCGGACAGCCATCGATCGGGGTGTTGCCCACGTAGTCTGGGCCAACCTGACGCAGGAAGACGCTACAGATGGGGGTACCCAAATCTCTCTGGGAAAGGATGCGATCGCGGGTGGGGCGGTTACAGAAATTAATCCACTGATTGGGATTGCTGGGGCGAAAGGCCAGGGATCGCACACTCTGACTGTAGGGACTGGGGCCGATTTGGAGAAATCGTTGCCGGTAGGGCTGACCCAACTTGGTGCTGAGGGCCTGTTCTTGATACATCAGGATCGTACTGGCAGGCAGATCTCCCGCTCTAGATAGGCTGACCCGACAGGTGACCATTCGGACATGGGAAAAATTGGGATTGGCTCTGGCCTGGGCAGAGGTGTCCATCACCCCTTCCAGGCGATCGGCGATGGCGGTGGCCTGTTGCTCTAAAGTAGCCGCAGTGGCCAACTCTCCGATGGCCCAGCAGCCACCTGCCAGAATCAATGCACAGTAGTTCATGGATGGGTTAAAGGTTTTGTTCTACTGTAAAAAAGCGGCGGCTTCCTCAGTGCTGACCTGGGGGAATTCTTGATAAAACCGACTGACGCTGTAGAAGGGATGGGGAGTTTCCAGAATAATCGCCCGATCGCCCAGGTGATGCAGAAACGGCATGATTTCCTGCGGTGCCACGGGGGCGCAGATCCAGATCTGATAAGGATTTTGGGCCTGTACCGCCTGTACTGCTGCGGCCATTGTCATACCGGTAGCGATGCCGTCATCTACTACTAAGGCGATGGCATTGTGGGCTGATACAGGGGTGGTATGGGCAGTCAAATCGGCCAGTTGAGCCTGGGCATGGTTCTGGGCCTGCTCCATGGCCAGTTGGGGCAGGCGGTTGGGGGGCCGATCGGGGGCGAGGGCGGCAGCACCCGATTTTTGGCTGGGTGGGGATGCCCAGACCACATGACCATCTGCGGTTACGGCTCCAATCGCCAGTTCGGTGTTGTCAGAGCGAGTAATTTTCTTGGCAACAATCACATCCAGAGGGCAATGGAGTGCCCGGGCGATCGGTGCGGCGATGGGTAAACCACCCCTGGGCAGGGCGTAAACGACAGCAGGATAGGCTGATAGCGCCGGTTCACGGTTAAACTCAGCCAGCACTTCCTGGGCCAGTCTGGCTCCGGCTTCGCGCCGATCGGTGAAGCGAATCACAGAATCGGAATTGGGAGATGGTAAGGGCAGCATAATTCCCCCACAGTTTTAGCAGGGAACACCTTCATAATCTCTGATTTCAGCAGGCTGGACTGGTTTTGGAATCTTTCTTATTACTGAGATCCATTCCTTGATCGCTGTCGATCGCCGACAATTCCTCCTAAAATCTAGGAGAGGTTGCCCCAGGTATTTTACTCAGGGTATTTGCCGCTCTTGCTCACGATTTGTAAAGATTCATGGCGACGGAAGACCAAATTAGTTTGTTTGACCTGAGTGCCGATAGTGGTTCGGCAACTCCCAGGGATTACAACCCGGATTTAATTCCTGCGGACGTTAAAATTCCGATCCTGCCTGGTACTTACCAGACAATGGATCAAATGAAGGTGCATTGTAATCAGTGCTACCGTTGTCCCCTGGGTCAGACCCGTACCCATGCGGTGATTGGGCGGGGCAATTTGCAGGCTCCGATTATGGTGATTGGAGAAGGGCCGGGGCAGAATGAGGACGAAACCGGCATCCCCTTCGTTGGTCGGGCCGGACAACTGCTGGATAAAATTCTCGCTTCAGTCGAACTGTCGGAAGCGGAAGTTTTTATTTGCAATGTAGTCAAGTGTCGCCCTCCCGGCAACCGGGATCCGGAAACCGCTGAGATCGAAGCCTGTAAGGGCTATCTGATGGAACAAATTCGCATGGTCGATCCGCAGATTATTTTGCTGACGGGTAAATATGCCATGCTAACCATGCTGGGGATCAAGCAAGGGATCACCAAAGTTCGCGGCCAGTGGACTGAAAAGGATGGTCGTCTCTATATGCCGATCTTTCACCCTGCCTACCTGCTACGGAACCAGTCCAAGGAAAAGGGCAGTCCCAAATGGTTGATGTGGCAGGATATTCAGGCGGTGAAAGCGAAGCTGGAAGAGATTCGCGGAGTCAGTGCTTGAGGTAAATCCAGTCGCCATCTACATGGGCGATCGCTCCACCGGGGAAAGGATCGGTCTGGGAACGGTTGGGGGCCGGAATCAGGGCTACCAGCTTGGCAATATGGTCAAATTCTGGGGCCAGGGGGAGTATTTCCTTCAGGAAAGAGCGGGCAACTCGCCGTTGCAGGGCCAGGGGAGCGGAGCGGAGAAGCACGCGGTTGAGCCCGGTCTGGTCTGGGTGGCGGGATGCCTGAAGTAAACGGTCTGCTTCTGCCTGCAAAAATGCGACCTCCGCCTCGAGCAATTCTGCGGTCTGGGCTAGCGTCTTCTCGATCTGGGGGTTGAAGTGGGTTTGCAGGTAGGGAAACAATTCCTGGCGAATTCGGTTGCGGGTGTAGGACAGATCCTGATTGGTGGAGTCTTCCCAGGGAGTCAGGTGTCTGGCCTGACAGAAGACGGCGGTTTCGGCTCTCGTCTGATCTAATAACGGGCGTACCAGACTAATTTCCGGCTGGAGGGGGCGTTTCCAGGCCAGGGCGGGCAACCCATCCATGCCACTTCCCCGCAGCAGGTGATGGAGCAACGTTTCGCTGCGATCGGTGGCGGTATGGCCGGTGGTGATGGCTGTCAGATTCTCGGTCTGAGCGATCTCAGTCAGAACTCGATAGCGCCAGTCCCGGGCCGTTGCTTCCGTGGTCAGGGCTACGGGGGCCGTAACCAGGTGAAAGGGGAGTTGCCAGGAATCCGCCAGATCCCTGACATAGGCCGCGTTGGCTGCAGAATCGAGTCGCCAGCGGTGGTCACAGTGGCCGATCGCCAATTTCCAGCCCCATTTGGGCTGGAGATCTAGCAAGAGTTGGGTTAAACAGAGGGAATCTTGCCCGCCGGATACTGCCACCAGAATGCCCTGCCCCGGCTGGAGCAACTGCCGCTGCTTCAGGGTACGGTGCAGCTCAGCATGCAGCAAGGTCCAGGGCGGGCGATCGACCATGGAATTTAGTAGTTGTCTGACTCGAAGTCGGTTTCAAAGTCGGGGTCTGGTTCGTCCACGGCGTAAATATTGTCAATCCGTGGGTCTGGCTTAAGCGGGCGGCGAATCTCTTCCCGTCGAGGGTCTTCCCGTCGGGTATCTTCTCGTCGAGGGTCTTCCCGTCGGGTATCTTCCCGTCGGATCTCTTCTCGTCGGGTTTCCCGCCGACCTTCCAGGGCCGGGGGCTTATTATCTGTCGTTGGGCAAAACTCCAGGCGGATTCTCACCTTGCCCCGTTGCCAACCCCTGGTACCAAACCGCAGGGACTCACACTCTAAACCTTCACCAAACCAGCCCTCGTTATCATCGGACCAGTCATCTTCTCGATCGCTGATGGCCTGAGCCAGAGCATCGATAAATTCCCCAACTTTGAAAGTGGGGTTGCTCATCAAAACCCGACCGACGCTGATAAACAGGACTTCATCGTTATCCAGGGGTTCAAATTGCTCGTCCATGGCCAAATACTCTATCCACTAAGGATCGTGTTAATAAAACCCGGAACTTAATTTTTGAAAAGACGGCTCTGCTGCCCTTTCAAAAATTAAAAACTTAGGTTTAATTAATTTGTATTCCTAAAGAAACCAACCGTAGCTGTGCAGCCCCTTACCCAGCAGGTTGACCCCCAGGTAGCAGACCCAGACGACTACAAAGCCGGTGGCTGCCAGAATTGCCGGTCGCCGGCCCTGCCAGCCCTTAGTAATGCGGGCATGAAGATAGGCGGCAAACACCAGCCAGGTAATCAGAGCCCAGGTTTCCTTTGGATCCCAGCTCCAGTAAGAACCCCAGGCTTCGTTGGCCCAGACCGCCCCGGCGATAATGCCGATGGTCAACAACGGGAAGCCGAGACCAATAATTCGATAGCTGATATTGTCGAGGGTGTCGGCCAGGGTGAGGCGCTGGGGAGATAGGGGTTGAGTTTCAGGGGTGACGGTCGGGGAGGCCAAAACCGCAGTACCGGTATTGCCAACTTCCACAGTTGTGGAAGTTGAGGTGGCGAAGGCAGAACCAGTCGGCTCGGGACGGCGCTGCAATTGATAGCCCCGATCGCGGTAGGCTCCAGTGCCAACGGAACTACCCCGCAGTTCGATCGCCTGCCCCCGGGTCACCACCAGAAACGCAATGGCCAGCAGGGAACCGACCATCAGGGTGGCATAACTCAGCATCATGACACTGACATGCATCATCAGCCAGTTAGACTTGAGAGCCGGTACCAGAGGGGCAGAAGCCTGCATATCTGAAGGCAGGGAAAGGGCCGCAAAGGCGGTAATGGCCATTGCTACAGGTGCGGTGACCGTTCCTACCAGACGGCTGCGGCTCATGGTTTCGGCTACCAGATGAATCGCCGTAATTCCCCAGGTGAGAAAGAACAGCGACTCGTAGAGATTGCTCAGGGGAAAATAACCTGCCTCCAGCCAGCGGGCCCCGAGAAGTGCTGCAATACAGAGGTTGGCGATCGCCATGCCGGTGGTACTCAGGCTGGCCAGGTAAGGAACCCGGGGAAAAGCTGCCCCAACCCAGTAGAGCAACATTGTTATGAACAGAAGGGCAAATGACCCATTATCTAAGAGGTTCTGAAGCCTGACCAGATCCATGGCTTTCTCCGAATTTGCTGCAACGCAGATGAATATCTTTCTCTATCCTACGATTACGCTGAACCGTTGTGGTTTTGGCCCACCGGATCCGCGGGAAATTGATCACGCTCTCCCACCTAAGGATTGGGGGTAGGAGAGGGCAGGGGCGAATTATTCTCTCCTGCCGGTTGTTTGGGGCTGGGCAGGGGATTGGGTTTGTTGCCCTTTTGCAGGAGTACGAGAATGTCGTAGCGGGTACTGCGTTCGTCACTGATAGCGGCAGTTACCCCGATCGACTTGACCGCCGCCACTAATTCTTGATTGCCAGGAGGCAGTTGCAGCAGGGGAAGTTTGGCATTGCTGGCTGCTTCTAGATTGACAAAGAAATGGCCATTCCTGGGGTTTGGCTGATTGGGAATGGTCGCCTTAAATGCCTGGTTGTCGGCCAGGGGATTGGCCGGTTTGGGCAGGATCGTATTGGCAATCGGGGCTCCCATCATTAAGAAAGCCACATCTCCCGGTAGCCAACCATGGCTGATCGTCGGCCCGCCGATCGGTAAGGCCCAGTTGGTCACCGGTTGATCGCCTACCTTGCTCTCTTCGACCTTGAATTTATACTTGCTGGCCACGGCCTGATCCAGTTGTTTGAGAGATTGTTCGGCGGCCCGCCGATCGTTGGTCTTGACCATGAACAAAATGCTGAAGGGAATGGTAGGTGCTTTGCCCTGGGGAGCTGCCACCATGGCCAGACTAAATTCTCCTTCCATCCAGGAGATAAAGTCTTTGTCCAGATCCATGCCAATGGTCGATTTCAGCCCATTTCGCAGGCCATCGGGAGAAATCGGTAACACCAGACTGGTAGCGCTGGCTCCCTGGCTGTAATCTTGCCAGAGTTGTTTCAGGTTGCCATCGGAGGCCATCATAATCGTCTCAGAGGGCAGCAGGGAAGGCATGATTTTGGCGTTATTAGACACCTTATGGGTGCGCTGGCTGTCGGGCTTTAACCAGGAAACGCCCTTAAACAGAATGCCATCGGACTGTAATCCCGCCGTAAAGGCGACTCCCTGGCTCTGTTGAATCTGGGTCTGACTCTGGGGCGAAATCGGTCTGCCAGAAATCGCCGAGGTGAAATTCATCGCCGCCGGGAAATTAATGTAAAAACTGCCCAGGGGTTGGCCAGTCTGAACCTTGCCGAGAGCCTGGGCAAATCCCGGAGTTTTGGCCAGGGAAGGTTGTCCCTTGTAGGTGTCGATCGCCCGGTTCATGGCTCGGGCATCGGTAGCCACAACCAGGAACTTGCCATCCAGGGCTGTGACAGAATAGTTGCGAGCCGCCCCCTGAGTCTCTTTGATCTGGAACCCCTGATAGGTTCGGTCTACCAGCTTGCCACTGGTTGGGGTACGGGGTTTTTCCAGAATTTCCTTGGCCTTGAGCGGGTCTTGAATTGGCAAAATTACGATCGCAGCGGTTTCCTGGCCGGTTAAAGGAGCGGTTCCCGGGCTGGGACTGGGACTGGGGGTTGTTGCCTGAAGGGACAGGATCGCCATGCTGACTTCTTTGCCGACCCAGGGTTGAATGTCTCTGGCGTAGTCCAACCCATTGACCGTCAGCAGGCGATCGCGCAGGTCAGCCAGATTTTGATCAAAGGCGGCCTGACTCTGAGGTGTGCCAAACTCCCGGAGTTTTTGCCACTGGTCTGGAGCTGTGGTGACGGAAAGAGTCATCAAGGCATCCTGGGGAATGGCCTCTGCGCCGACGGGTAAATCTCCCGGGCCAACACCCCGTTGAGTCAGGAACCAGGCAGCACCTCCTCCCGCTACTAAAGCACCAGCGGTTCCCAGGGTGAGCAGTAGAGACGACTTTTTCTTCTTGTCCAGCATGGGGGCAGAGTTTTTAGGGTAAATACAATAGTGAGCAATTGAGACAGGTGATGCCCTTGTCACTTTAGCAAACTGCAAGCCTAACCAGGGCAGTTTGGCGATCGATCCGCGAGGGTGGTATAGAGGCAATGCAAACCGCTCCCAACCCCTGGAGTCCCTGCCTGAAAATTGCTGCTGAAAGTAAAATGAATCCACGTTGCAAGATCGCCCCCCTTGCCTCGCTGAATTTAGATTTGTTGCCTTAGAGGAGTCAGCCTCTACCAGAAGGGTGGATCAGACAGAAGAGCGGATCAGATTCCGGCGATCGCTTCTTGGGAACTTGTCAGCCCGGAAATGCTACTTTAGCTCTGGGTCTTACTTCAGGAGCGAAAATTGCCCACCCAAAAGCAGGCATTCACGGCAATTTTTCTCTGCCAATCGCTGTCCAATCTCTGCCAGCCGATCCAGATCTTTCGCTACGATCGAAAATTGCAAACAATTTATATTCAGGCTGGGGAAAACGATGAGATTGCGATCATAATTGATCAGGATGGCCGTTGGGAGTTTGTCTGGTGATGCCAAATCTGAACGGAATGACCAATAGAGAATTGAAGCAATATCTTGCGGCCCATCGCAATGACGATTGTTCATTTAGGGCTGCCCTGACGGTGCTGATGACTCGCTGTAATCCGGCAAATCGGCATCCCTACCCTTTTGACCTGGCCAACCCGGAGAACGAAGTAGAAGCAATCTTACGGGAAAAATTGCATCCCGATGATTAGTCCTGATCTGCTCAGGTCAAAAGCTTTTGGAGTCAAGAGAGTTTGAGCGCAGACCTTTGAGCCAGGTTACCCTGGGCCGGTGATGAGCGGTTAGAACGCCGGTTGCCCCAGGGTTATTCTTCTGCGGTTAAATTAAACGATGCAGGGTTTCTAACAGTACTTCCTGATTGAAACTGCCTTTAGTAATGTAGGCGCTAGCTCCGGCCTCGGCTCCCCGCTGTTTGTCTTCATCGCTGGCCAGGGAGGTCACCAGAATGATCGGAATTTCGTTAAATTCCTTATGCTGGCGAATTCTGGCAGCTAATCCCAGACCATCCAGGTTAGGCATCTGGACATCGGAAATTATCGCATCAAAGGAACGGGACTGGAGTTTGTTGAACCCATCCAACCCATCGATTGCCGTCACAACCTCATAACCTGCGCCTTCCAGAATCCGTTTTTCCTGGGTGCGGGTGGCGATCGAGTCTTCTACCAGTAACACCGCTTGCTTAACGGGAGCCGTATAGGAGGTCAGGGTGGGGGAGATGGATACGGCCCGCCGTCGCACCGACTTAATCAGATCCGTCGGGTTGAGGACGGTACAGACTTCTCCCGTACCCAAAATCGTCGCTCCGGCCACATTCCGAACTCGTTTGAGGAGCTGGCTCTGGGGTTTGATCACGACATCCTGTTCATCCACCAGGGCATCGACAATCACTCCCAGTTGCTCCTGGCCTGCCTGAAGAACAATGCAGGCTAACTGGCGTTGCTGGTTGCGGGAGCCAGCAGCAGGAGCCGGAAGTTCCAGCAGATCGGACAGATGGGCGATCGACAGGGGCTGCTCGGCGTGCAAAATTGTATCCCGTCCTTCCAGGGTAAAAATTTCCTCTGGTTTGACCAGACAGGCCGTCCGGACAAACTCTACCGGAATGGCGAACAGGGTTTCCTGCACCTGCACGATTAAAACATGGGCGGTGGCCAGGGTGAGAGCCAGTTGCATCTGAATTGTGCAACCCTGGCCGGGGGTGGACTCGACCTGAACAGTACCCTTCAGTTTTTCGACATTGGTCTGCACGACATCCAGACCGACACCGCGACCGGAAATTTCGGTGACCAGGGGAGCGGTGGAAAATCCCGGGGCAAAGATCAGCGCCTGGATCTGCTGGGGAGTCATGACAGCCAGGTCTTCTTCCCGCAGCAAGCCCCGTTTCAGGGCGGTATGTTTGATTTGTTCCAGGTTTAACCCCCGGCCATCATCGCTCACCTCGATCGTGATATGGGTGGGAGTCTGGGCGGCCCGCAGGTGAATTCTGGCCAGGGCCGGTTTGCCCAACCGTTGCCGCTCGGCGGGAGACTCGATGCCATGGTCGATCGCATTTCGCAGAATATGCATCAGGGGATCTTTCATCCCTTCCAGAACCCGCTTGTCGGCTGGGGTTTCGTCACCTTCGATGATCAGCTCCACCTGTTTGCCCTGCTGTCTGGCCAGGTCTCGCACCATGCGAGGAAATAGCTTAAAGATCGTAGACAGGGGTAGCAGGCGTAGCGTCCGGATGCCTTCTTCCAGTTCGTGGCTGATCACTTCCAGACGGGTGCTGTCTTCGTAAAGAAAGTTATGCAGGCTTTTGACCAGGCTGCCCAACTCTTCCAATCGTTTTTGATTGCGATTGTGTAAACCGGCCAGATTTTGCAGGGCTGATTCATGCTGCTGCACCTGTTCCACCGTAGACCGGTTTAAGAACAGGTCGCGGCTCCACTCTTCCCAGAGATTTTCGATCGCCTCCAGGTCGGCCAGACGATGGGCAATCCGGATTTTAGTTACCGTTAGCTCTCCGGCCTGGGTCATCAGGGTGTCCAGGTGTTGGGTGGCGACCCGGATGGTTTCGATCCGGTAGGTGGCAGCGTTAGGGGTATTGGGTGTAGACGGGCTGGCAATCAAGTCTGGGGGAGCAGCAATCTGGGTCGAGATCACTGCCTCTGAGGGCTGAGGTTCTGCCTGCTCCTCCGGCAGGTCTGTCTCGGCTGCTTCCACTTCTACGGCTTCTGCCCTGTCCACTTCTATTTCCGCTGCCTCAACGGTGGTGGTTATCGCAGTTCCCGGAGTTGGCTGAGCGGTGGCCGTTGCTCCCATCAATTCTGCTAACACCCGAAACGGATCGACCTCTGCCGGTTCTCCGGTGACTGCTTCTCGCACCAGGCGATGCAGGGCAGCGATCGCATGGGCCAGGCGATCGCTCAAATCTGAGGAAAAGGTTTCTTCCTGTTGTTTGAGCTGGCCCAGAATATGTTCGATCTGGTGGGCCAGGGTGCCGACATCCTTCACCCCCAGCATGTTGGCATCCCCCTTCAGGGAATGGGCTTCCCGCAGCAGGCTTTCTAGCAGGGTCGAGTCTTCTGGTTGTTTTTCCAGAAGCAACAGCCCATCATCCAGGTTTTGCAGGTGTTCTTCGCTGGCGGTCTTAAATATCGCCCGGAGTTCTTCATCTTCGATCATCATGGTCTTAACCCTTGCGGCGATCGCCAACTAAACAACGGCTTTTAAGTCCTGGGCTGCATCATTTAAGCGTTGGGTGCCTATCTTGATCTGGCCAATCCCGGCAGCCGTTTCCCGGGCCGCAACGTTGAGGGAGTTCATGGCTTCTACCACTTGCTGGATGGCGATCGCCTGCTGCTTGACGTTCAACGAGATTTGCTGGCTGTTGAGAACCACGTTGTTGACGGCATCGGCCACTCCGACAAAAGACTCAGACGTTTCCTGGGCAACCCGCACCCCTTCTTCTACGGTTTTGGTACCTTCATCGGTCACCATCACCGTTGAGTTAATCGCTCCCTGGATATCGCTGACCAGGGCATTTATCTTCTCGGCAGACTTCTTACTCTGGTCGGCCAGCTTCCGGATCTCAGCGGCTACGACGGCAAAGCCTTTGCCATGCTCCCCGGCCCGCACGGCTTCAACGGCAGCATTCAGAGCCAGCATATTGGTCTGGTTGGCCAGGTCGCTGACCAGGCCCGAAATACTGCCAATCTGGTTGGTCTGTTCACTCAGGCGCATGATCTGATCGGCGATCGCCCCCACCTTCAGGCGCAGGTTTTCCATACCATCCATAGTGCGCCCGACGGCCTGAGTTCCACTGCTGGCCAGGGTGAGAGCCTGTCTGGCTCCGGCGGCGGCGGCTTCTGCCTGTTCTGCCGATTGCCGGGAGGAAGCTCCCAATTCATCCATGGTGGTGGTGGTTTCATTTACGGAAGCGGCCTGCTGGTTGGCGGTGCGCTCCTGCTGTTCGATCGTTGTGGCGATTTCCGTGGTAGAAGCGGCGATCGAACTGGCAGACTGATTCATCCGGCGAGAAGTCCGGCTGATTACCCAGAAGCCAATTAAAAGCGAGAGGGTGAGGGAGGTTGCAGTAGCCATTAACAGGGTAAACTTCAGGCCATTCAGGGCTTCCTGCTGTTTCTGCGTGTCGAGCTCGACAATCTGCGTTTCCCGGTCTTGCAGCTTGGCCAGCAGGTTCGTCAAATTTTGAATTTTTTGTCGTCCGTTGTCTTTTTTCCAGGCCGTGATCGCTTCTGGCGTTTTTCCCTGATTCACCAGGTCGAGCAACGATTGGTTGAAGTCGAGATATTCCTTAAAGCTGCCATTTAATTTTTCCAGAAGTTGCTTCTGGTTTTCATCCCTGAGCATTTCCAGCAAGCGGCTGAAGGCTTTGTCAACTCTGGTCTTGGCAGATTCAAAGGACTCGATCGAGGTTTCGTTTTTTTCCAGCAAGTAACCTCGGGTTGACCGGGAAATGATCTGAACGTTGACAGCCATCTCACCAACTTCGGCATCAATGTCGCGGGATACTTTTAAGTGATTAGCCCGTTCGTTAACGGTATTGACATTGGCAATGGTGACTCCGGCGGAGGCGATTAGCGCGACCAGGGGAACTGCATAGCCAGCGATGATCCAATGTCTTAATCTCCAATTGACTTTACCGCTCATAGTTAAATGTCTCCCGCTTAACTGTGTACTAAATAGATGCTCTGAAGGTGATCGCTGGTTGCAGAGAGTCCTAAACTTCTTGATTGACGACCAGAGTGTCTGCAGTCAGGATTTTGGGTAGATTAATCACACTCATCAGTTTGCTGCCATAGGCTGCAACTCCCTGGAGATAGTCGGCTTCCCCGGATCGCAGGGCTACGGGCGTAGCGGTAATGGCAGAGGGATGCACATACACCACATCCAAAATTTCATCTACGGTAATGCCTGCGACCAGTTGCCCCAGGCGCACGACGATCGCCTGTCGGGCCAGTTCTGTCTTAGTGCGAAGCAGGCTCAAGCAACGGGTGATATCGACCAGGGTAATAATTTCACCACGCAGATTCATGTTGCCAACAATGTGAGAGGGGCAGCAGGGAATGGGGGTTACCCGCTGCACATCAATAAATTCCGCCACGGTTTCCAGACTGATGCCCAGGTATTCATCGCCAATCCCGACGACGGCCAGAGGCAACATTTCTTCGTTGTCCTGGGTATCCAGGGATTGCCGCAAATTGTCTGCCCGCTCCCTTAAGCTTTGTTGCTCTGCTTCCGAAAAATGGACAAACAGGTCAGTTCTGCTTGCTCCTGCGGTATCGCCAGGGATTGGGTGGCCTTGCCGAAGTTGCATCAAGGGTTCGGGATCTAACAGGGTAATTACCTGTTCCTCAAGCCGGGCCAACCCACAACTGAGGTGGGATAATGCCTGGGCAGTCTGGGGCTGGGGGTTGGTTCTGGCTGTAACCTGTTCTGGGGAGATAAACTCGACATCATGAATTTGGTTCACCAGGAGCCCGAGATCACCCCCGGGGGCTTTCAGCACAATCACACTATCTGTCACCCGGATTGGAGTAGGCTGGCAACCCAGCGATCGCTGTAAATCAATCACGGGCAAGAGTTCGCCCCGCAAATCGATCACCCCAAGTACCTGGGCCGGGGCTTCTACGATCGGGGCGATTTGGGGTACAAAAAATAGTTCTTGAACCGCAGTGGCGGCAATACCGTAGCGCAGATTGCCGAGGGAAAAAATTAAATAGGGTTGATATTCCATAATCTGCTAGATGGCGTTGGAACAACAATTAAATTGCTTTATAAAAGACGGAAATACTGATAAAAACGATGCTAAACCTTTAGCTTTTATCTTTCTCCTTCTGTAGTTTTCCCATTTGTCTGAATCCCTAACGGAATTGAGAAAAACTTAAAACTTAGAGCGTTAAATCATGTCCCTGTTCAGAGGTCATCCTACTTTTACAACTCTTGCCCTAAATCCTTTTTCCAGAACGGGAGGGAGCCTTTGATTCTGTTTCCCCCTTCTCCGATTTGGGGAGAAGGGGTTTGGAGAGAAAGGGCGACTTTTAACCCATGAAATCTACTCTTAACAAGCCCATTTATGGTTTAAGCAAGCTTTGTTTAATCCAGCTACGCAGGTCTTCAACTGTTAAATTTTCCTGAAATTCTACTGGTTGTTCTGAGGCCATGCCATTGAGGAGAGCCTGGGCCGATCGCCATAATTTTTCGGCCTTGGCTCGGTTGCCTTCCGCTGCATAAAGTTGGCCCAGTTCCCAATAGGAAAATACGGATTTCGGGGCAAGGTAAATAATTCGTTTCAGCAGGGTTTTCGCCTGTTCCAGGTCTCCCCGTTCTTCGGCAATTTGAGCCAGTAAATAGTAAGGTTCGCTGGCCAGGGGGTTAAGGGCGATCGCCTGCTCACAGGCCTGAATTGCCTCGCTATAGTCCGCCAGATTCGCCTGGGCTTTGGCCAGCCAGCAGTAAGCCTGAAAATGTTTGGGCTGCTCCTGCAACAACTGGCGAATCTGAAGAATCGCTGCAGGATAGGCTTTTTGACTCAACAAGCTGAGAATGACTGCGGTTTCCTCGGGGGCGGCCTGGGGGGTTTGCTGGGGGGCAACTGTAGGTGGGGGTGAGACTAGCGTTGTCCGGCCCACTGAGGGAACTGGTATCGTTGCCAGAGTGGGTTGGGGCAGGGGTAGGGGCGATGTCAGTGGTGGAGTCAAGACAGGTAGAATCGGTGCTGGTGCCGGTTGACTGGGCCGCTGGTAGAGAGCCGACTCAGGGAAACTACGCACCTGAAACCCATCGATCGCCTGTCCATGCAGTTCTAAATGGCCGGTCATCAAGTATCCGCCAGGACTCAGGGTGGCGTAGAACTTTTTCAACACCTGATCAATCGCCTGGGGTTCAAAGTAGATGAAGACATTGCGGCAGATAATTAAGTCCAGGTCATGGAGTTCTGCATGAACTTCTGGGTAGCCGTCTTGTACCAGGTTCCCCGGTCGAAACTTCACCATCTGACGAATCGGGGCGGCGATTTCCCATCCTTCCCAGTGCCGCCGAAAATAGTCTTGCTGCACTTCTGGGGCCACCGCTCGAAATGACCAATCACTGTAAATGCCCTGACGGGCGCGAGTGATGGTGCTGTGGTTAACGTCCGTACCCAGAATCAGAATGTCCCACTGCGATCGATCGCTCAGCAGTTGATCCAGCACGATCGCCAGAGAGTAGGCTTCTTCTCCAGTAGAGCAGCCAGCACTCCAGAGGCGTAATTGGGGCCGGCAGGCCGACTGAGTTGCCAGGGCCCGTTTACGGCTGATCAACTCTGGTAAGACATAGTTTCTGAGCAAAGAAAACTGCCCACTATCCCGAAAAAAATAGGTTTCGGTGGTGGTAATCAAATTGGCTAATTCCCGCCATTCCGCCCGTCCGGGGGCAGATTGACTCTGGTCCAGGAGCTGGTAGTAGGCTTCTGGGGAGGGTAAACTGAGGGCTTTGACCCGCGTCAGTAGTTTTTTCCAGAGTGTCAGTTGATCGGACGGGCGAATGTGGATGCCCAGAGTTGTGGCAATTAAGGAAACAAATGGCTGCACAAGCATGGTCTGCATAACAATGCCCAACTGGATAAAAGCGTCGGCATTGTTAGCGTTCCCGATTTCCATTTCCAGGTAGGGAAGCCGCTTACAAATCTACAAAGTTGTCTAACTCTGCACAAATTCCAGATAACTGTTTGTCAAGTCTTTCACTGCCAGGTCGTAAAACTGTTTGCCATGGTCGGAGGTGGCCAGAGCCGGGTTTGACCCCATGCGGCCATCGGGATAGCGGCGGCGAAAGTCGGCAGCTCCGTAGATCTTGTGGTCTTTAGAGACTTCCGGGCTGAGGTTAGCCTGCTTGATCGCTTCCGGGTAGATGTACTGGGTCAGGGCAACCTCACTGGGGGTGGCATGGGAGCCTTCCTGGTCGCCGTACAGCTCCTTAGCCAGCCGATACACAGAACCACACATATACCAGTTATTCACCTGACACTGCACCCGATCGGCCTGGGGCAGTTGTAAATCGGCCAGAACTGTATAAACTTCGGCAAAGGCGGCTTTCAGGGTGGCCACATTACCGCCATGGCCATTGATAAAGAAAAAGCGGGTAAATCCGGCCCGGGTGAGACTGGTGATATAGTCGCGAATCACCAGAATCAGAGTGCTGGGACGCAGGCTCATGCTACCGGGAAAGGCCGTGTGGTGCAGAGCCATCCCAACATTAATCGTGGGAGCCACCAGGGCCTGGGTGGCTTCGCCCACCCCACGGGCGATCGCCTCAGCACAGATGGCATCGGTTCCAATCAGGCCCGTGGGGCCATGCTGCTCAGTGGAGCCGATCGGTAAAATAATGCCCTGGGACTTTTCCAGGTAGGCTTCTACTTCTTGCCAGGTACTCAGGTGCAGCAGCATAGTCCGATTCTTGCGGTTACCCCTTCATGGTAGACGGTTCTTCCCACTAGGCGGATAGCCGGGGGGAAGGTGTAGGGTGGGAGCAACAGGAGACTGTGATTGAGAATAAGGACGTAATCATCATGCAACAGGGATCGAGCTGGAAAACTACTCTGGCGTTGATTTTAGTGGGTCTTGTAGCGCTGATCGGGCTCAATTCCTTTGTCATCATCAATCCTGGGGAAGCAGGAGTGATCAGCATTTTGGGTAAAGCCAGGGATGGTGCACTCCTGGAAGGGTTTCATATCAAGCCCCCCCTGGTTTCTAAGGTGGATGTCTATGATGTGACGGTACAGAAGTTTGAAGTGCCAGCCCAGAGTTCGACCCGCGACCTGCAAGATCTCTCAGCCAGTTTTGCGATTAACTTTCGGCTTGACCCCACCCAGGTGGTAGATATTCGTCGCAGACAGGGAACCCTGCAAAATATCGTGGCCAAAATTATTGCTCCCCAGACCCAGGAATCCTTTAAGATTGCCGCTGCCCGCCGCACCGTAGAAGAGGCCATCACAAAGCGAAATGAGCTGAAGCAGGATTTTGACATTGCCCTGAGTGAGCGCTTAGAGAAGTACGGGATTATCGTTCTCGATACCAGTGTGGTAGACCTGGCCTTTTCGCCGGAGTTCTCGAAGGCCGTCGAAGAGAAGCAAATTGCTGAACAACGGGCCCAACGGGCGGTTTATGTGGCCCAGGAGGCGGAACAGGAAGCCGAGGCCAACGTGAACCGGGCCAAGGGTCAGGCGGAGGCCCAGCGCCTGTTGCGGGAGACTCTCACCTCAGAACTGCTGCAGAAACAGGCGATCGACAAGTGGGATGGCAAGTTTCCCCTGGTTATGGGGGGAAGTAACGCCCTGCCCTTTATCGATCTGAATGGGGTCAAAGCTTCGGCCAAGTAAGGAGTCTGGGCCGGATAGCCTGAAACTATCTGGCCTAAGATCTAAAACAGCACCCGTAACCTGGCTGCGATCGTGAAAATTGTTGCCTATCTGTACAGTGACCCGCTGCTGGAGCCAACCCCTGACCCTACTCTGTGGGGCTGGGAGGTGGATCAGGTCTATCAGGATCTGGCCCTGGCTCGCAGCAGCCAGCGGGGGAAAGAACCCGATCGTCCCCAGTGGGAGCAGTTGCTCCAGGATAGTCAGGCGGCGGCGATCGACTACCTGCTGGTGCAACGGCTGGAAGAACTGGGAGATTCTGTGGTTGCGATTCAGGAACGGCTGGCGCAACTGGAGACTCAGGGAATCCGGCTGGTGGTGCTGGAAGCTCCAGATCAGGAATTACCGGCAGGCTCGATCGTTGGGGGTTCTGACATTCAGGCCGAACTGCTGAAGTTTATCCAGCAACTCCAGCACAACCAGCGCAGTCGGCGGATTCGCCAGGGCTATGCCCGCAACCGAATTCAGGCTTTGCCCCCTCCCGGTCGGGCTCCCTACGGCTACCGGCGCAGTAAGAACCGCTACCTCGTCGATCGCAGCACTGCTCCCGTCGTCAAAGATTTTTTTGAGCAGTTCTTGCTCTATGGCTCCCTGCGGGGAGCTGTCCGTTACCTGGCCAAGAAGTACGGCAAAAAGATCTCGCCTTCCACGGGCCAGCGCTGGTTGACCAACCCTGTCTACCGGGGCGATCTGGAGTACGGCAACGGCGAAGTAATCCCAGATACCCACGCGGCGATTATCTCCCGGGATGAAGCGGCCCAGGTCGATCGCTTGCTGCGTCGTAACCGTCGCCTGCCGCCCCGCTCTGCCAGTGCCCCCCGTTCCCTGGCCGGGTTGGTCATCTGTGGCACCTGTCAGTCGGGCATGACGGTGACCCGGGTGACCACCCCCCGGCCCCCCAGAGAATATCTTTACCTGCGTCCGGTGGCCTGCCCGAATCGGCCCAAATGTCGGGCCATCGTCTACGACCAGATACTTGACCAGACCATTCAACGCATCTGTGAAGAACTGCCCCGGGCTGTGACCGGAGTACCCCTGCCGGATATGGATCGGGTGAAGCAGGGAATCGCCGGGGCGATCGCGGCCAGACAGGCCATTCTCGACCAGCTACCCGGCTTAATCGCCAGTGGGGTGCTCGACCAGGAAACCGCAGATTTACGGGCTTATAAGGTGCGGGCCGAAATTGCCGGGTTGCAGGCCAGGCAGGCCCAGCTACCGCCGGTCAATTTGCTGGCGATTGCCCAGACCGTTTCCCTGCCCCAATTCTGGTTAGACCTGTCAGAAACCGAGCGGCGGTTTTACCTGCGAGAATTCATCCGTCAGATCGAACTGCAGCGGCAGCCAGAAGGCTGGAACTTGAAGTTGCAATTTATCTTTTAGGTCAAGGCCGGTTGCTCTGATCTCGATCGTTTGATCTCCTCTGGGGCAGAGACATACGCTAGAGTCATTGAAGATTTTCTGCGTTACCTGCTGCAATGACAGACTCTGCATCGGCTCCCGACCCCACCCTTGGTCTGCCAGAACGACTGATCAAACATACGGTGCGTTACGCTGACCATCGCACCGTCGATCGGGCCTTACTGACTCCCATGGTGCGGCACTATGTCGATCTCAAGGACGAGTATCCCCACGCCCTTCTGTTGTATCGGGTGGGCGACTTTTTTGAAACCTTCTTTCAGGATGCCATTACCGTGGCCCGGGAGTTAGAGCTGCTCCTGACTTCTAAGGAGGCCGGTAAGGAAATTGGGCGGGTTCCCCTGGCCGGCATTCCCCACCATGCCCTCGATCGCTACTGTGCCCAACTGGTGGAAAAGGGCTATGCCGTGGCCGTCTGTGACCAGATGGAAGATGCCTCCGAGGTGCAGGGGCGGCTGGTGCAACGGGAAGTCACCCGGGTGATTACCCCCGGCACCGTCTTAGAAGAAGGCATGCTGAATGCTCGGCGAAACAATTACCTGGCCGCTGTCGTGATTGCCGCCAACCACTGGGGGCTGGCGATCGCCGATGTCTCTACCGGCGAATTTCTCACCACCCAGGCAACAGACCTGGAGCAACTGACCCAGGAATTAATGCGTCTGCAGCCCTCGGAAGTGCTGGTGCCCACCAATGCCCCCGATCTGATCAGCCTGCTCCGTCCCGGTGAACGCTCGGAGCATCTGCCTGCCTGCCTGCCGGTGCAGTTTTGCTATACCCTGCGGCCCCAGGCTCCCTTCGTTCTATCGGAGGCCCGGCTGCGGCTGACCCAGCGGTTTCAGGTGCGATCGCTAGAAGGCATGGGTTGTGACCACCTGCCCCTGGCCATTCGGGCCGCTGGAGGGTTGCTGGAGTACCTCGAAACCAACTCCGAGAAAGGTAAGCGGGAGGAGGTAAAAACGGCCTTTATGCCCCACCACTCGGCCCTCAAGCAATTTCCCCTGCAACCTCTCTGCACCTATACGATTAGTGAATATCTGGTGATTGACCACCAGACTCGGCGCAATCTGGAGATTACCCAGACGGCCCGGGATGGCACCTTCCATGGTTCTCTGCTGTGGGCTTTAGATAAGACCGTCACCGCCATGGGAAGTCGGGCGTTGCGCCGCTGGCTGCTGCAACCCCTGCTCCAGATCGAAGAAATTCGATCGCGGCAGAGCACGATTCAAGAACTGGTAGAGCAGGGCTTACTGCGGCAGGAACTGCAGCGCTTCTTAAAACAGATCTATGACCTGGAACGCCTTGCCGGACGAGCGGGTTCTGGCACGGCCAATGCCCGGGATCTGGTGGCTCTGGCCGACTCCCTGGCCCGCTTACCCGATCTGGCCCGCCTGGTCGATCGCTCCCAATCGGCCTACCTGCAGGCGCTACAAACCGTCCCTCCGGTATTAGAAGAGCTGGGTCGTACCCTCCATGCCCATCTGGTAGATAACCCACCGCTCTACCTGACTGAGGGCAACCTGATCCGGGACGGGGTGAACGCCCACCTCGATCAGCTGCGGCAGCAGGTAGAGGCTGACCAGGAATGGATTCGCAACCTGGAGACAACGGAACGGGAGCGTACCGGCATTTCTACCCTGAAGGTCGGGTTTAATAAAGCCTTTGGCTACTACATCAGTATTTCTCGCTCCAAGTCGGAAAAGGTGCCCAGCGGCTACGAACGCAAGCAAACCCTGACCAATGAAGAGCGTTATATCACGACGGAGCTGAAAGAGCGGGAAAGCCGCATCAAGACAGCCCAGGAGAGCCTGCACCGGCTGGAATACGAGATCTTCGTCGAAATCCGATCGCAGGTAGGGAATCAGGCCGAACTGATCCGCAAAGTCGCCCGATCAGTGGCGGCGGTGGATGTCCTGGCGGGTTTGGCGGAGGTGGCCGTCCTCCAGGGCTATTGTTGTCCCCAGGTATCCCCGAGTCGGGAGATCACGATCGTCGAAGGGCGGCATCCGGTGGTAGAGCAGTCCCTTCCTGCGGGGCTGTTTGTCCCCAATTGTACCAACCTGGGGGATGCAGCCCGGGGGCCCAGCCCCGATCTGATTGTCCTGACCGGCCCCAACGCCAGTGGCAAAAGCTGTTATCTGCGTCAGGTTGGGTTAATTCAACTGATGGCCCAGATGGGTAGTTTTGTACCGGCCAGGGCTGCCAGCCTCGGGATCTGCGATCGCATCTTTACCCGGGTAGGAGCCGTGGATGACCTGGCCACCGGACAATCTACCTTTATGGTCGAGATGAATGAAACCGCCAATATTCTCAACCATGCCACCCCCCGTTCTCTGGTGCTGCTGGATGAGATTGGTCGAGGGACAGCCACCTTTGATGGTCTGTCGATCGCCTGGGCTGTGGCCGAACACCTGGCAACGGAAGTGCAGGCCCGGACTATTTTTGCCACCCACTACCATGAGCTGAATGAACTGGCCTCAATTTTAGGGAATGTGGCCAATTACCAGGTGACTGTGAAAGAACTGGCAGATCAGATCGTGTTTCTTCATAAAGTCCAACCCGGCGGGGCCGATCGCTCCTACGGGATTGAGGCCGGACGCTTGGCGGGTTTGCCGCCGACGGTGATCCAGCGGGCCAGACAGGTAATGGGCCAGATTGAAAAACACAGTAAAATCGCGGTTGGGTTGCGTCAGGGAGGTTGTAAATCAAACGGTAAATTACAGGAAAAAGCTGCTCCTGTCGCCCCCCATTTGAGCGAGCAATTAGACATTTTTAACAGCTAAGATTTGACCGCCGGAAATTTTAACCAGATTGGAATATTGCCATCAAGCCTTGTCATAATTGTGAATAGTCTTAACGATGGGCGGTTTCTCTGAAGTAGCTCGCTGCTGGGTGTTGCGCTTTCCGATCACGGTGTTCTATGGCTAAACCGCGTCAATCTTCTTTTCGCCGCACCCTGCTTGCCAGAATTTTGTTGCTCAGTATTCCCGTTCTTCTGACCGGAGAACTGGTGGCCTACCGCAAGGCCCGCGGTAGCCTGGTAGAAATGGCCCGACAAAGCCTGACCGAAAGTGCTGCCAGAAAAACTGAAAACATTCACAATTTGATTGAGGCTCTCCAGCTCAATGTGATTACTGCCAGTGCAGCCCTGACTCCCCAGTTAGAGTTGCCCAGGCTCACCGGTCGCTTTATCAATCAAATCCAGGGCTCTCTGTCCTCTAAGGTGCAGTGTATTCAATTGACCAACTGGCAAACCCGCCGGATCGAAGCCTCTACCTGTGGGACTGGGCCGATCGCAGCGGTAGCCCCCAATACCTGGAAAGAGCAAAACTCCAATCTGATGGGTTCCCCCAGTCCGGTTCTGGTGGCTCCGGCCCGGGTTTTCCTGCCCCAGGGTAACCAGACCCTACCTACCCTGTTGAATCTGGTTCTGAGTGCCCCCGTTTACGATCGCACGGGTAAGCTGCGCTATGTCCTGAGTGTGCAGGTGGCCCTGCCCCAATCGGCCACCAATCAGGCCCGTTCCCTTTCCAGCTATACTGTCGTGATTGACCAGAAGGGGCAAATTCTGGCCCATCCCGAGAAGCAACAGATTGGTCAAAATATTCGCCAGGTGATCGAGGATCACACGTGGGAGGAAATTGCCACCACTGCCCGATCGGGGAGTCCTGCGACCTCCCCTACCCTGATGTTTAGCGACAATGGGGCCGAGTGGCTGGCGGGCTATCATCCCCTGATGATTCCCACCGGGAGCGAACCTCAAACCTGGATTGTGCTGGCCGTCGCTCCTTTAGACAATGCCCTCTATGGTTTAGAAGAGATCAAACAGGTTCTCCTGATTCTCACCCTGGGGCTGATTGCCGCCAATCTCCTGGCGACCATTTACGTGACGCGAGATCTGGCCCTGCCGTTAGAGCAGTTAGGTAGTTATGCCCTGCGGATTGACCAGCGCCAGTCCCCAGAACGGGCACCTAAAAATTTCAAGATCAAAGAGATTAATCAACTGGCGGTAGCCCTCGACAACATGGTAGAACGCCTGCAAGAACGGGCGGAAGAACTGGAAACTGCCTGGCAGGAAGCCCAGGTTGCAAACCAGCTCAAAAGTGAGTTTCTCGCTACCACTTCCCACGAACTGCGGACACCTCTGAATGCCATCATTGGCTGTGTGCGGCTGGTCAGAGACGGTTGTTGTGATAGCCGGGAAGAAGAACTGGAGTTTTTGCAGCAGGCGGATGATGCGGCAATTCACCTGCTCAAAATCATCAATGACCTGCTGGATATTGCCAAAATTGAAGCCGGGAAAGTAGAGCTAAATCTGCAGCCGATCTCCATTCAAGACCTGTGTGACCAGTGTCTCCGGATGATTCAACCGGGTGCTGAGAAAAAGCATATCGATCTTTCCCTCGAGGTCAATGCTGGATTGAACCGGGTCTTGTTAGACGAGCGGCGGGTGCGTCAGATGGTGATTAACCTGCTCTCTAACGCCGTCAAGTTTACCCGGGAAGGGGGACAGGTCAAGCTGAAGGGCTGGTTAGGCTACGGTCATCAGCTGGAGCAAGATATTCGGCCCGACCACAGCCCAGTTAATCCTGAAACGCCTTACCTCTGCCTGGAAGTCACCGATTCGGGGATTGGTATTCCCAAGGAGCGCTGGCATCTGTTATTTCGTCCGTTTCAGCAAATCGACTCTTCCCTGGCCCGTAAGCATGAAGGTACCGGTTTGGGGTTGGCCTTAACCAAACGTCTGGCCGAATTGCACGGCGGCACGGTGTCCTTTCGTTCTGCTCCCGGCAAGGGCAGTGTCTTCCGCATCTGGTTGCCCTCCCGGGAACCTCAGACCAGCGGAGGTTCTGTACCTGTAACGGATGCGGCAACCGAGGACAATTCTCCCGACCTGCCTGGCCCCCTGCGGGATAAATCGAGTCACTCCGCCTCGTCCTTCGGATAGGGATGGTGGGTGATTGTCTGAAAAGCAGCCTGGGCAGCGGCCTGTTCGGCGGCCTTGATCGATCGGCCCCTGCCTTCCCCCAGCTTTTCTCCCCGCAACCAGACTTCTGCCCGAAACCGTTGAGCATTGCCATGGATCGGGGTGGCATCTTCTACTCGATATTCGGGCAGAATTTTATAGAGGGACTGGCTCCATTCTTGCAGGGCGGCCTTGTAGTTTTGCCGGGCCGGGTCCTGTTGAATTTCGATCACCAGTTGCTGTAAATGGGCATCAAGCCAGGATCGTACCAGGTTCAGGGTGTGACTGGGTAAGTAGAGGGCAGCCAGCACTGCTTCAAAGGAATCGGCCAGCCGGGAGGTTAATCCCTCAGGGTCATTCAGGACACTGTTGGCTACCAGTAGATATTGCTCCAATCCGTAGCTGGCGGCGATCTGGGACAGGATGCGATCGCTGACCAGGATAGAGCGAATCGCCGCAAATTCTCCAACGGGCAGTTCAGGGTAGTTTTCTAACAAAAATTCGGAAGCTGCCAGACGTACGACAGCATCCCCGACAAACTCTAACTGTTCATAGTTGGCCGTCGTTGACAGGGAAGGGTGGGTCAGCGCCAGGTCAAGCAACTTCCACTCCAGGGTAGCTGTCTTCGGGATACCCAGCTTTTGTACCAGGCGTTCGAGCTGTTTCTGACGGTGTGGATACTGCAGTTCCATCGGGAGAATTTGAAGAAATCACATTCGGTTGCCGGGAAATACTACAAATCTCTGGCAACCAGTAATCACAAGTTTAAAGCACCGGAGAATGGCAGTACCGTCAGCTCAGGCTGAAAAAGGCAGACTGGTGGCCCAGCGAAACAGATCGGTGGATAGGGGACTGGATGAACTGGCAGGAGCCGGTTCTACCTTGGGTAAAAGATTGGGGGGTTGAGTGTCGGCCAGAGTTGGGTACAGCAACTGGCAGACCATCTGGGGTTCTTGATTGAGACGCAGATCGTCGTGCCCTAAGGGAAAATATTGCGATCGCGCCAGAGCGATGGTGGGGGGTAGCACGCCGGCCAGCAGAGCCAGAACCTCATCGGGCAGATTTAACAAAACTTGCCCACCAAAAAATGCCTCAAAGCTGGAGAACAACTTTTCTGCTCGTTGCAGGGGGTCGCTATGGTCGGTAATTTTTTGCAGCCAGCGCAGCCACTGAATCCGCCGACTGTAAGCCCGTTGCCGTTCTTCATGGGTGACCACCGGAACCAGGGTAGGAGCCCCGATCGCAATAATAGCGGTATAGGCTGCCTCGACATTGCTACCAACGACGGCCCCCGGGCCTGCAAAATCGGCGTGATGAGATTTGCACAGGATCAATCCACTGCGCTTCTGTTCACTGATCGCCAGCAGTGCAGGAGATGTCTGTGTCAGCCCGGACGGGTTTGTTGTCAAACAGCAAGACTCTTGGCTAACCACACCCTTACCCTTAAATCCTTGGTTACCTGAAGCAGCCCTCGCCTGTAATTGTGCAAGACAGCAACGAGAGCCTACGCCGCTATCCTAGTCCAGGTTGATTTCCAAAAGTCAGGGCAAGAAAGGAGCTTTGCCGAATCTACATATTCCGCTGGGGAGGCTAAAAATTTAATAAAAGTTGGGGTCTATTTGGGAGGAACGAGCAGGACATAAGCCGGGTTCTGTTCTCTTGATCGAAACTCGATCAAGAGGGCAATTATCTATCTGGGATGGTTGTTACCAACCACCTCAAGCGGACTCCCAGGGGAGAAGTCCCCTGGCTGGAACCGGTAAAAGACCAACCGTTGTTCCACTGCCTTGCTTCCGACCGGGGTTTACCGAGCCAGCACCTCTCGATGCTGCTGGTGCGCTCTTACCGCACCTTTGCACCCTTACCTGGCATTCTGGAGTTTGACCTCCAAAACCGGGCGGTATGTTTCTGTGGCACTATCCTCACGATCGCTCGCACTGGGCGTTACCCAGCAAGTCTGGTCTTTTGGAAGCCCGGACTTTCCTCAAGTAGGTGAGTTGCCAGAGGCTTCTCCAACTACCTGCAATCGCCTGCGCCTACTCGTTCCCCGTCTAGTCTAAAGCACGAAGGGTAGGGACGGCTTCTGGATGCAGGGGATGGTTTAACTTTTAGGATTCCAGGGTAAGCCGGCCTGCCAGGGCAATTTGTGAATGATAAACTTACACAAAATTTGTACCCGATCGCCCCCCAGAGCCCGTTCTGGCCCCAACAGACGCAGGGCCAGTCCCAACAGAAAGGTATAGTCTTCCTGCCCTTTCATAAAGCTGTTGTAGCGGGCTTTGGCGGCATCGGCTTTAGGGGGGCTGAGGTCAATCAGGGGTTTGGTAATCTCAACTTCCAGGTTGAGGGGAGAATCGGCCGGGAGTTTATCGGCCTTGCGATCGGCCTTGCGCTGCAGGATATCTTCAGCGGTGATAGTTTCCTTCAGGCTGGTCCCTGGTGGAATGGTGCTGAACACCTGATTTTGAAATAAATCCAGGGTAGCTCCGGGCATCATTCGGGTGACCCGCCGTGAACGTTTATCCAGGTCAGTGAAAACGCTACAGTCCCAATCGACATAGATCGAATACTGCTGAGATTTGTTGCTGATGGTAACTGCCAGTTGTTTTAACTTGTCAAATTCGTAACGCTTATCAAATTTGAAGCTGATGCCGATCGCATCCTGTAACCCCTGCTGTTCCAGTTGTTCTTTTAAGGCTGCTTCATCCAGACGAATGGTAAATTCATCATCAAAGTCTTTAATAATTTTATAGATGCAGTAGGTGATACAGAGCAGGTAGGCAACCAGAATGACCGCATCGGTGGTGTTATTCATCGCCGAGTCAATATACCGGAAGTTTTATGGACATCATCGTTTTGCACAACGGAGGAAAAGTTCTCAAACCAGCCCCGTTTCCAGAACAGATAGATGAGGCCCCCGGCAGTCACTACCATCAACCCCAAGCAGAGGGGATAGCCCCAGTACCAGTTCAACTCCGGCATATTCCAGGGAGACTTTTCGGTATTGAAGTTCATGCCGTAGACTCCGGCAATGAAGGTGAGGGGAATGAATATGGAAGAAATCACGGTGAGTAACTTCATGATTTCGTTCATTTTGTTGCTGACGGACGAAAGATAGACATCCATCAAGCTGGAGGCCAGTTCCCGGTAGGTTTCAACCATATCCAACACCTGCACCACATGGTCGTAGCAGTCTCGCAGGTAGACCCGTACATCATCGCTGATCAGGTGGCTACCGTCTCGAATCAGGGTGTTAATGGCATCGCGCTGGGGCCAGATCGCCCGCCGGATCACCAGTAATTCGCGTTTAATGGCGTGAATTTTTTCCAGGGTTTGCCGGGTTGGGTTAGAGACAACCTCATCTTCCAGTTCTTCAATCATTTCCCCGTATTCTTCCAGTACCGGGAAAAAGCCATCTATCAGAGAATCGAGCAGGGCATAGGCGAGGTAATCAGCTCCCTGTTTGCGAATCGTGCCCTTGTTGGTACGAATCCGTTCACGAATTGGCCCAAAGCAGTCGTACTTGGGTTCTTCCTGCACCGTTAACAGGTAGTGTTCTCCCAAAATAAAACTCACCTGCTCACTTAAAAAGCCCCCTTCTGCCCCTTTTGGGGTCACCATGCGGGTAATAAATAGCAACTGGTTGTGGTATTCCTCCACTTTTGGCCGTTGCGGTACGTTGACCACATCCTCCAGCACCAGGGGATGGAGACTAAAGACATCTCCCAGTCGCCGCAACACATCTTCACTGCCCAGACCCTTCACATCTACCCAGGACACCGAGTTACTGTCCAGGTAAGGTCGGCACTCTTCTGGGGTAGCAATTTCCACCCGGGTAGCCGCATGTTCGTTGTAATCGATCAGAGCAATGATCGGAGCCTGAGCATCGGCGGGAATCGTCAGAGTTCCCGGCATACTGCCCGGTTCGTCATAGTAATAATCGACGTAGGATTCGTCCTCTTCCGCCTCGTTAGGGTTTAAGGCAGAGGGTGCTGGCACAGGGAAGCGATCGTCTAGCATCAGGGTGTTTTTATGATTCCATCTTCCCCCTATTTCAACATTTTCTCAGGCGATCGACTACCACGCTTTCCAGTACAAAAGCCTGCCGGGAGAGAACAGGCTCCTGACAGGCTTCTGGGGTGAAGAAATTTTTTAGAAATCGTAAAATTTCTGCTGGTAAGGGCAGGTTTGGCCCTGATGTTATAGCTAACCTGCCCTCAGGGCTGTCTCTGGCTGGGCAACCAGAAGGCCAACTTGGGAATTACATCATCCCCATGCCGCCCATGCCACCCATGCCACCCATGCCGCCCATACCGCCCATGCCGCCCATGCCACCATCGGCTGGAGCTGCAGATTTCTTCTCAGGCTTTTCGACCACCAGAACCTCTGTCGTCAACACCATGCTGGAGATGGAAGCGGCATCCTGAAGCGCCGATCGCACTACCTTCGCAGGGTCGATGATACCGGCCACGATCAGGTCTTCAAACTTGTTGGTCAGGGCGTTGTAACCGGTATTAAAGTCGAGTTCTTTGACCTTTTCTACGACCACAGACCCTTCAACTCCCGAGTTGTCTGCAATCTGACGCAGGGGAGCTTCCAGAGCCTTGATTACAATATCAACCCCGATTTGTTCTTCCATAGACAGACCGGCTTTCAGGTCGGCCAGCTTGGGAGCCAGGTGCAGCAGGGTTGTTCCACCACCGGGCACGATGCCTTCGGCAACGGCGGCTTTGGTCGCATTCAGCGCGTCTTCAATCCGCAGCTTGCGGTCTTTCAGTTCGGTTTCGGTAGCGGCTCCAACCTTGATCACAGCCACCCCACCGGCCAGTTTGGCAATCCGCTCTTGCAGCTTTTCTTTGTCGTATTCTGAATCGCTGCGATCGAGTTCCTGGCGCAGTTGAACCACCCGCTTGTCAATGTCCGATTTATTTTGAACATCCGACACCAGGGTCGTGCTGTCTTTGGTAATGGTCACCTTACGGGCCTTACCCAGCATATCCAGGGTCACACTATCGAGGCTGAGGCCGATGTCTTCTGAAATCACCTGTCCACCGGTCAAGACTGCAATATCCTGCAGCATCGCTTTGCGGCGCTCACCAAAGCCAGGAGCCTTAATGGCCGTGACATTGAGCACGCCCCGCAGGCGGTTCACTACCAGAGTTGCCAGGGCTTCTCCTTCGATGTCTTCGGCAATCACCAGCAGGGGTTGGCCAGAGCGAGCAATTTTTTCTAGTACCGGGATCAGCTCTTGAATCGAACCGATTTTCTTGTCGGTCAGCAGGATGAAAGCACTCTCAAATTCAGCAATCATCCGTTCGGCATCGGTGACGAAGTAGGGCGAGATATACCCCCGATCGATCTGCATCCCTTCCACAACTTCCAGTTCGGTGAGGATGGATTTAGATTCTTCAACGGTGATCACCCCGTCCCGACCGACTTTGCCCATGGCTTCTGCCAGCATGGCTCCGACTTCTTCATCGTTGCCCGAAGAAACCGTGGCTACCTGAGCGATTTCGGGGCCTTCTACGGGGCGAGCCAGGGCTTGAATTTCTTCGACCAGTTTGACGACGGCCTTCTCAATCCCACGGCGCAGGCTGACCGGATTTGCCCCGGCGGCTACGTTTTTCAAACCTTCCCGAATCATCGCCTGGGCCAGCACGGTTGCAGTGGTGGTGCCATCACCGGCCAGGTCTTTGGTCTTGGACGCGACTTCCCGAATCAGGGATGCGCCAGTATTTTCTAAGGGATCTTCCAGTTCAATTTCTTTGGCGATCGTGATGCCATCATTCACGATCTGGGGTGCGCCAAACTTTTTCTCCAGAACTACGTTGCGCCCCTTGGGACCGAGGGTAATTCTGACCGCATCGGCCAGGGCGTTTACCCCCCGTTCCAGTGCCTGACGCGATTCTTCGTCGAATACAACAATCTTTGCCATGTTACTTACTCAGTTCTCCACCTTAATTTAGCACTCAAGTGTTTGGAGTGCTAACTCTGTTTCAGGGGAATGAATCACTGCCCTGGGTTCTCAGCCATCCAGATGGCCCTGGTATCAACCATCCAATGTAAAGGTTTGTATAAGATCCATCGGGCTTCCTGATGGCTTTGATTAAAAAAATGTATTGTTCGGAATCTTTTGGTGCGAATTGTAGTCAAATGGGTATAGCTGAATCTATTGCGTTAGTAGAGCAGAATTTATGGAAGACGGGCTTGTAACACTGGTTGGTCTATTAGTGATATACAGTCCCCTGGCCCTGATTGGGCTTGTGGTGGGTTTTGCAGTATTTGCCAAGGTGGCTCCATTACTGGCCACAAAGCCCCATTAATAGTCAAGGCGGGTGCCAGACAGTCACTTCAGAGAGGTCTGTACCCGCCTTAATTTCAGGCTATGGGCTACTGCAGGGATTGAACTGGGAAAGGGGCAGGCTGGTCTGACGCAGAACTCAGGCCATCACCATGCCACCATCCACATTCATTACCTGACCTGTAATGTAAGCGGCAGCAGGGTCGGCGGCCAGGAAGCGGATCATCCCTGCCACTTCTTCCGGCTGACCATACCGACCGAGGGGAATGAACTTGAGAATTTCGTCGGACTTCAGGTCGCTGGTCATATCGGTGGCAATGAAACCGGGAGCGACGGCGTTGACCGTAATGCCCCGGGTAGACAGTTCTTTGGCGACGGTTTTGGTAAAGCCAATCACCCCTGCCTTGGCGGCACTGTAGTTGGCCTGACCGGGATTGCCCATTTGACCGGCCACAGACGTGATATTAATGATGCGGCCCGATCGCTGCTTCAGCATGATTTTGCTGACGGCCCGGGTACAGAGAAACACCCCTGTCAGGTTGAGGTCGATCACGGCCTGCCACTCTTCTGGCTTCATGCGGAGCAGCAAGGTGTCGCGGGTAATACCGGCATTGTTGACCAGGACATCAATTTGTCCCCACTTTTCCAGGGTGGCATTGATCAGCGAATCGACCTGATCGGCCTTGGAGACATCTGCAGGGAGGGCGATCGCGTCACTGCCAAGGGCTACAATTTCTGCCACTGCCTGGTCGGCGGCTTCCCGGGAGCTGGCGTAGTTGACAACCACCTTTGCCCCTTCCGTTGCCAGGGCTAAAGCGGTTGCCCGTCCGATCCCACGGGATGCGCCTGTGACGATCGCCACCTTTCCCTGTAGGCGTTGCAAGTTTGCTGGCAGTGCTTCCATAGTCATCCTCTGAACGAAACGCTCACTGATCATAAAGGAAAAGCGGAACCGCAGATTCAGACCGCTTTCGGTAGGGATGGAATGGTCAAGGTGATGCTTGGCTGACGGTGTTCGGGAAACCGCTAGGGATTCTACCCAGAGGCAGCGCACCAGTCTGAAATGGAAGAACTAGCATAGAGAAAATCTCTATAGGGGAGGTCGAAGCATGACGGTAAAGAAGCAGTTCGCCAGTTTTGAAGAAATGATTGCCGAGTCAGAAATCCCGGTGTTGGTAGATTTCTACGCAACCTGGTGTGGGCCCTGTCAGATGATGGCGAAGATTCTGGAGCAGGTCAATGCGGAAATGAAACAGCAGTTGAAGATCGTCAAGATTGATACCGATAAGTATTCTCAAATTGCCACCGATCACCAGATTCATGCTCTCCCAACCCTGGTGTTGTTTAAGCAGGGAAAACCGGTAGAACGTATCGAAGGAGTCGTGCCGGCGGAGCAATTGGTGCAGCGGTTGCGGGCGATCGTTTAATCCGGGTGACGGGTAAGGTTGTAATTTTTTCTTAACGGAAAAACCAAATTTTGCCTCAAACCCTCTATTTATAGGGGTTTCTTATGGCTTGAGGGATTTAAAATTAGGAAAAAAGTCTCAAAAGCCATATATCTTAAAGGTTTCATCGATCCAGAATCAGTTAGAGCCTCTAGAATAGGGCTTGAAAGTGCGAGACTGTGGGAGTTCTAGCGATTCATCAAATCTCACTCTCGAAAACAAGGGCACCTGGTAGCGTCCATTGATGCGATCGCAGGTGCATTTGTCTACTAGTAACAAGGAGATCCTATGAACAAAGGCGAGTTAGTCGATGCCGTAGCTGAAAAAGCGAGTGTTACCAAAAAACAAGCAGATGCCGTTCTGACAGCTGCTCTGGAAGCGATTGTAGAAGCTGTCAGTGAAGGCGATAAAGTAACCCTGGTAGGTTTCGGTTCCTTTGAGCCGAGAGAGCGTAAAGCTCGGGAAGGCCGTAACCCCAAAACCGGTGACAAAATGGAAATCCCTGCCACCAAAGTTCCGGCATTTTCGGCAGGTAAACTGTTCCGGGAAAAAGTTGCACCAGCAAAGTAGAGACGATCGGGTGAAGTTACCCGTTAATCAACCGATCCATGGGGGAAACCTGGTTTGGGCAGCGGCCCTGGCAGGTTGTCCCCCTTCTCGCATTTTAGACTTTTCTGCCAGTATCAATCCCCTCGGCCCCCCTGCTGGAGCGATTCAGGCGATTCAAGAACATCTGTCAGCCCTGACGGCCTACCCTGATCCCAACTACCTTCAGTTGCGCCAGGCTGTGGCAGCGTTTCATGCCATCGATCCCGCCTGGATTTTGCCGGGAAATGGGGCGGCCGAGCTTTTAACCTGGGCCTGTCGAGAACTGGCCAGCCTGGATTGTACCTATCTCTTCACGCCTGCCTTCAGCGATTATTGGCGGGGCTTAAAGGCATTTGATGCCACGGTCGTTCCGGTACCTTTAGAGGCTCCTACCTGGGAATTTCCGGCCCTGGCTTTTGCCGCAGGTCAAATCGGCTGGTTGCTGAACAATCCCCACAACCCGACAGGAAGGCTGTTTACCAGGGAGCAGATCTTGCCCTACCTGGAGCAGGTTGCTCTGGTCGTGATCGATGAAGCCTTTATGGATTTTCTGCCAGAGTCCCAGCAGCAAAGTCTGATCGATGACCTTGCCAATTTTCCCAATCTGGTGATTCTCCGTTCCCTGACCAAGTTCTATAGTTTGCCGGGGTTGCGGTTGGGCTACGCGATCGCCCATCCCGATCGCCTGCAGCGCTGGCAGGCATGGCGTGATCCCTGGTCGGTCAACAGTCTGGCCGCCGCCGTCGGAGAAGTGGTTTTGCAGGATGTCGGGTTTCAGCAACAGACCTGGGACTGGTTGCAGGTTGCCAGAGCCGAAATGGTGCAGAGGTTAAGTCAATTGCCCGGGTTGCAGGTCTACCCGGGGGCGGCTAACTTTCTGCTGGTGCACAGCGATCGCTCGGTCACAGAATTGCAACGGCTCTTGTTGCAGCGCTACCAGATTTTGATTCGAGACTGCATCAGCTTTCCTGAGTTGGGGGATAGTTATTTTCGGATTGCCATTCGCACCCCATCTGAAAATCAACGGTTACTGCAGGGGTTAGCTGAAATTCTGCTCAACCCCAGTTAGGGTATAGGGGATATGGTTGATCCGGTTGGCTGTTTATCCCTGATTCCTTCCCTATGGCCGTTGACTACGATCTGGTGATTATTGGCAAAAGCCCCGCCGGGATTGCCGCAGCCCGTCAGGCGGCTCAATGGCAGGCCCGGGTTGCTTTAGTAGAGCAGCCCTCCGCCTCTCCTGATTGGACCCACCTCCAGGTATTGCAAGAAGCAGGACGGCTATTAGCCCAGGCAAAACGGGCGGCAGCCTTTGGTCTGACCGGGTTAACCGAGGCACCCCTGGGAGAGGCGATCGCTGCCTGGTTAATGGCTACTCGCCTCGGGTTAGAGTCTTTGCAAGCGGTGGCCGGGCTGGAGGCCAGTGGGGTAGAAGTGATTCCGGGGAATGGGGAGTTTTGCCGCAAACCCGTACCCGGCTTTACCGTGGCCGGACGGATTTTGCGATCGCGGGCTTACTTGCTGGCTCCTGGCTATGAGCTGGCTCTTCCTCAGATCCAGGGCTTACAGGCGACTGGATTTTTGACTCCCCAAACCCTGGGATCGGCGATCGCCGAGTTGCAGCCCGCCACCAGATTGGTGATTTTAGGGACGGAACCCTTTGGGGTAGAACTGGCCCAAACCCTGGTGCGCCTGGGTATGCGGGTGACCCTGGTTGTCGATACACCACAGATTTTGCCCATGGCAGATCCAGAAATTGCCCATCTGGTGCAGTCGTTGCTGGAAGCCTCGGGGGTGCGACTGTTGACCGGTATGGAGGTGGTGCAGGTGCGGTTGATCGAGGGCAAAAAGTGGGTGCAGGCAGGCAATCAAGCGATCGAAGCGGATGAGATTGTCCTGGCAACCCCTCTTCAACCGGCCCTGGACGGGTTAAATCTGGAGGCCGTGCAGGTGCAAGGGCGGGCTGACAAAATTGTTCTGAATCACCGGTTGCAGACCACCAATCGGCGAATTTATGCCTGTTTGAGTCATCCAGCCCAGCCCCAGGAAGCAATCTCTCAGGCCGCGATCGCCGTGCAGAATGCTCTGTTTTGGCCCCGACACCGCTGGCGGCAGGAGTTTGTCCCTCGTATCGTTTATACTGAGCCGGAAATGGCCCAGGTGGGGATGCGGGAAGCCGAGGCCATCCGGCAGTACGGCAAAGATCTGTTCATTTTGCGCCAGCCCCTGGCCAATCTTGCGATCGCCCAGACCCAGGGAAATTTGACCGGTCTGGTAAAGCTGCTGGTACACCGAAATGGCCAGATTTTAGGAGCCCATCTGGTGGGGGTGCAGGCCCGGGAGTGGGTTACCACGATCGCTCTGGCGATGCAACAACGCCAGCCAATTCAGATCTTCAGCCAGCTGGCCTTTCCCGATTCCAGTTTTGCCGCGGGGCTGGGCCAACTGGCGATGGCATGGCAGGAGCAAAAACTCAGACGGAATCCTCACTATCAAGACCTGATAGCCGGATTATTTAACGTCTGGAGATCCTGGAGTCAGCACCTGAAGGTTTAGGCTTGGCCAGGAATGGGAGGGCAATTTTCAAGGAAAGCATCTGTCTATCAAGACTGATAAAGAAATATGTTGCTGCGTTTTGCAGTCGTCTATACATTTCCCTGGTACTGTAGAGTCTGAATACGAAGTCGGTTCTGGTGGAGGTCAGCCATCAGAGGTAACGGGGAAAGAGCGGTGAAAATCCGCCACTGTCCCGCAACTGTGAGGAAGCAAAATTCTGGGTAAGCAAGAGTAGGCTCAACCCCGGGTTTTAGCTTTTCCAAAGTCAGGATGCCCGCCGATCGCTCTTACTGCAGACATCTGCGAGGTACAGATATGGTCAGTTCCAGTTCTCTTTGGCAACGCACGCGCCAATTCACCCTCTCTCTCCCCGTCCAGCTTGGGCTGTTCACCGGCCTGGGTATGCTGATTCTCTGGACGATGTATTTTTCTACCTATCCCCCGGCCCATAACACCCTGCATCAGGTACGTCACACGACTCTGGGCGTGGCCTGTCACTAGCTATGAAGACAATTCAATATGCTGGGTTAGCACTGGTTGCCTTTGTAGCCAGTGTGATTTTCTTGCTGAGGTTGCCCCCCGCTGGGGCTGCAGCAACGGTTCAGGTTCAAACGATTCCCCCCCTGACCCAGGTGTTTCCTGGCCAGGAACCGGTTCTGATCCGGCTACAAGCCCTGGATTCGCAGGGCCAGCCCTTAACCAATGCCCGGTTGCAGGTGCGCCTGGTCACTCCGGCTAAAACTCCCTGGTTGTCTACCGATTTTCCGATCGTCGAGGGCACAACTCTCCTGGAACTGAAGTCAACCGCTCCTGAGGGCAGTCTGGAGTTTTCCCAGGTTTTGCCCATTCGCGGTACCTATCGTCTGGAGGTGGCTGTGGCTCCTGGTAACGGCGGCACTTTCCAACCCTTTGAGCAAAGCCTCACCCTGTCCCTGGCCGAAGCTCCCCTCAAGTTTCGTAACCTGGGGATTCTGCTGGTAGTTCTGCTGCTGGTTGGCTTTGCCGGTGGTTGGGTGATTGGTGGTGAGCAAACCCTGCAACCGGGGGAAATTGCTCCTCAACCTGTCCGCCTGCTGTTGAGTGGGGTGATCGTGGTGGCGATCGGGGTGCTGCTGTATGTCAATATCACGGCAGAGTTTAACCATGGTCACGCTGGTCACGGTCACCATAGCCATGAAGTCGTCGCGGCTAAGGCCCGTCAGACAGCCCAGGGAATCACGGCAGAACTGACCGGAGAGACTCATGCCATTGTCGGGCAACTGGCTACCCAGGGAATTCAACTGACGGAGGCGACTACCGGTAAACCGGCGACCGAGGCCCTGGTTCAGGTAAGGGCGATCGACCTGGAACACCAGGAACCAGTATTTGCCTACGAGGCCAGTCCCGATACCACGGGTCGTCTCACCTGGAAGCAGCAATTCTACGATGGTGCGCCCCATCAGTTAACCGTCAGAGTTGTGCCCCTACCCGAAGCAAACCGCCAGTTTGCTCCGCTCCAGGTCAGCCATGAAATTGAAGTAGAGGCCGTAGAACCACCTCTGCTGACGCGGTTGATTAGTCTGGGCTACTTCACGATCGTTCTGGTGACTGGCCTGGTGTTAGGGCTGCTGGGAAGACGGCGATCGCGTCCTAAATGGGTTCAACCTGGCTAGAGGATGTTTAGCAGGGAGGGTTTAGACCATATCCCTGCTTTGCTTTCTCGTTGATTAAGCGGCCTGGCCTGGTTTCAGGACAATCTTGATGCACTTGTCCTGTTTTTCCTTGAAGATTTTATAGCCGTGGGCGGCTTCTTCTAAAGGCAGGCGGTGGGTGATCACAAAGGAGGGATCAATGTGTCCCTGCTGAATGTGTTCCAGCAGCGGCTTGAGATAGCGGTGCACATGGGTCTGGCCCATCTTCCAGGTGAGACCTTTATTGAAAGCCGCCCCCATCGGGATTTTATCCAGAAAACCGCCATAGACCCCGGCCAGGGAGACATGGCCACCCTTGCGGCAGCTTAAAAGAACCTGGCGCAGAGCGGTCGGCCGATCGGTTTCCAGGCGCACGGCCTGCTTGGCCTGGTCGTAAAAAGCATCCAGCCCAGTACCATGGGCTTCCATGCCAACGGCATCAATTACGGCATCGGGGCCCCGCCCACCGGTCATTTCTTTCACCGCTTCCCCGGGATCAATTTCCTCATAGTTGATCACTTCGGCTCCACACTGTTCCTTCGCCATCTGCAACCGTTCTGGAATGCGATCGATGGCAATCACCCGATCGGCCCCCAGCATATAGGCGCTCTTAATCGCAAACTGACCCACGGGCCCACAACCCCAGATGGCTACTACATCCCCAGGTTGAATATTGCAGTTCTCAGCTGCCATATACCCTGTAGGGAAAATGTCCGTTAAAAATACCACCTGATCATCGCTCAGGCCCTCAGGAATTTTGAAGGCACCCGTATCGGCAAAGGGCACCCGGGCGTACTCGGCCTGCCCTCCGGCGTAACCGCCAAACAGGTGGGAATAACCAAACAAACCGGCGGGAGAATGGCCATACATTTTCTCGGCCATCCAGGCGTTGGGGTTGGAGTTGTCGCAGAGGGACCAGAGATCGCGGTTGCAGAAGAAGCAACTGCCGCAGGAAATGGTGAAGGGTATCACCACCCGATCGCCAATCTGCAAGTTTTTTACGGCAGAGCCTAAGTCCACCACTTCTCCCATGAATTCGTGACCCAGGATGTCACCGGATTTCATGGTGGGAATGTAGCCGTCATAGATATGTAAATCGGAGCCACAAATTGCCGTAGAAGTAATTTTAATGATGGCATCCCGGGGGTTCAAAATTTTCGGGTCGGGCACATTTTCGACTCGCACATCATTGGCCCCATGCCAGCAAACTGCTTTCATTTAAAACTGCTCCTAAAAGTGTTGAGTTAAAAATTGGTCAGGCAAATTCAGCAGCCGTTGTTGTAGGAGCAGAAGCAACTGCCCCTACGCACAGGTTGCTTAATAGTGGCGTTCTTGCTTGTAGAAACCGGGGCGCTGCTGAGTGATGGGGCTGACCGTTTCCTCTACCTTTTCTTCGACGTCTTCCAGAAAATCCTTCGTGTATTGAGGCACGGGTTCATCCAGATTCAGCTTTTCCTTGACGGTTTCTGCCGCCTGCTGGAGCTTGTTTTGAGTCCCAGCCGTAGCGTCTTTAACGGCTTCTTTGGTGTAGTTGGTATCCCGCTTTAACTCCGATTTATAGTCCTGGGCCTGCTGTTTGATTTGCTGGCCTGCTTGTGCAGCGCTGTCAGAACGATCGATTTCGTAGGCTGCTGCCTCAGGGGTGAGGGCTTTGGCCGTGGCAGGATTGCTAACAAAAAGCGTGCCAACAAACAGGGCGATCGCCCCTAATAGACCCACAAAGATCTTGAAAAACTGCGTCACGATTTGTCTCCTAGAAAAATGCAATTGATTAAGGTTTGAGCAAAACTTTGATGCAGTTGTCTTGCTTATGTTTGAACATTTCGTAAGCCTGTTTGGCCTCCGTTAAAGGCAGAGTATGGGTAAACACATCCGCCGGATCGACCTCCCCCTTGAGGACGTGATCCAGTAATTTGGGCAGGTACTTCTGGCCATGCATCTGCCCCATCCGGAAGGTCAACCCTTTGTTGAAGGCCGCTCCCATCGGGATCTTGTCGATAAACCCGCCATACACCCCCATAATCGACAGGGTGCCGCCCTTACGGCAGGCCACCATCATCTGTCTCAAAACATGAGGCCGATCGGTTTCCAGGCGCACGGCCTGTTTGGCTTCATCGTAAAATCCCTCCAGGCCCATGCCATGGGCTTCTAACCCGACGGCATCAATGCAGACATCCGGGCCACGACCGCCGGTCATCTCCTTCAAGGCTTCCCCTGCATCAACTTCTTCGTAGTTGATGACTTCGGCCCTGCTCTTTTCCTGGGCCAACCGTAACCGTTCTGGGACGCGATCGATGGCAATCACCCGCTTTGCCCCCATCAGGTAAGCACTGCGGATGGTAAATTGTCCCACTGGGCCACAGCCCCAGACGGCTACCGTATCTCCCGGCTGGATATCCCCCAACTCTGCCCCCATATAGCCAGTTGGGAAGGCATCGGAGATCGGCAGGAGTTTTTCGTCGGGTAATTCCTTCGGTACCTTCATGGCTCCGTAGTCGGCAAAGGGCACCCGGACATACTCGGCCTGGGAACCGGCGTAGCCGCCAAACAGGTGGGAATAGCCAAAAATCCCGGCTGTACCAAAGCCAAACAGGGGCTCCTGCATCCAGCCTTTGGGGTTTGAGTTATCACAGAGAGACCACTGTTGTCGGGTACAGTGGAAGCATTGGCCGCACCCGATGATAGAGGAAACGACCACCCGATCGCCGATCTGCAACAGGTTAACTTCTCGCCCGATGTCAACTACTTCTCCCATAAACTCATGGCCGATGATATCGCCAGGTTGCATGGAAGGAATGTAGCCATCGTAAATGTGCAGGTCAGAACCGCAAATGGTGGTCGCGGTGACCCTGATAATTGCGTCTCTCGGATTCAAAATCTTGGGATCGGGCACAGTCTCGACCCGCACATCATTGGCTCCATGCCAGCAAACTGCTTTCATAGGGTTTGCTCCTGATTAGCCGTTGGCCCGACAGGTGGGTTGTCCGGCAGTGGTAGCGATTTCTCCAGCTTCCATCAATTGTTTGAACCGTCGCAGTTCATCCCCAATCTGTTGTTCTGGCTCTTCCCCAAACAGTTTGGCGATCGCCGCCGCCAGGGCTCCCCCTGGAACGTTGTATTCCATCACAATTTTCACCTCGGTACCCCGATCGGCAGGCGCAGGCTTAAACCGGACAAAGCCAGAATTCTCGATATCGGCTCCTTCTTCGGAAGCCCAGGCAATCAACTCGTTCGGGCGATCGTCGATAATGTCTGCATCCCACTCTACCTTTTGTCCTGCCGGTGCTTTGGCCACCCAGTGAGAACGGCGCAGATCCAGAACCTGTACTGATTCCACATGCTTCATGAAGGTGGGCAGGTTCTCAAAGTTATGCCAGTAGGTATAGAGTTCTTCCGCAGACCGGTTGATCGTGACGGTTTTTTCCACGCGAATGGGCTTATTGATTCCCACCGCATCTCCCACCGCATTGGGCAAGCTCTTTTCGCCCTTTGCACCGTGGTAAGCCAGACTGCCACCGGTTACCGCCATCAGCACTCCCCGTAGCGATCGCTGCTGCAGACCCAACAGCACCATAGCGCTGCCACCGATAATCGATGCCCACCGTTCGGCATCACTCAAACCTTCCTGATTGTCTGGCGTTGGTTGATTGGTAACTTGTTCCATCGCTACTTTCCTGGTATCGCTGTGTGAGGGCATGCCTTTCTTCCCTAAACCTACTGATGGCATCAGAACTGTCCTTCTGTCGCAGGGCAGAGCTATTTGGGGATGAGAGAAATTGAGCAGGGCTGCCCGAATCACCGATAATTAAGTCAACCCACCTCGCTGCTCCACGATGAATCTTTCTACTCTGATTCTGACCGCCCTCGGATTGGGGGTTGTCTTTGGGTCTGTGCTGAATAATTTTTTCCCAACAGTAATTCTTCCCCTCGATCAATACCTGCTTATGCCTCTGGGGCAGGCTTTTCTGCGGTTGATCCAGTTTGTTGTGGTGCCGATTGTTTTTTCGTCTCTGATTCTGGGGCTGACCCGAATTGAAAATGCTGCTCAGATGGGTCGATATTTGCTGAAATTATTCGCCTGCTACATTGTCACCAGCGCTATTGCCCTCTGTTTGGGGTTGTCTACCGCACTGTTGTTAAAGCCCGGTATGGGGATGACCGGCCTCAGCCTGCCTGCTTCTACCAGTACCGTGGCCGCTCCTTCCCTGGTCAACTGGTTGCTGAGTTTGATCCCCACGAATCCGCTGACGGCCCTGGGTGGTGGTAACCTGCTCCAGGTGATTATTTCTGCGGCCCTGTTTGGTATTGGAATTCAATTAGCCCAGGCCCAGGCAAAGCCCTTCGTAGAATGGCTTGAGAGTATTTACATCATCAGTGAAAAGATTCTCTCCGTGATTCTCTACACCGCTCCCTTAGGTGTATTCGCTCTGATGAGTTCGGTGATTGCAACAAAGGGTTTAGGAATTCTTGCCAAGTTATCTTTCTATATCTTTGGATTATTTTTGGCAACGGCAATCATGATTGGTTTCTATATTTTTATTCTGTTTATTTTAAAAGCAAAACCCGTAAAATTTCTCTCCAGTCTCTCTCCGGCCCTTTCCCTCGCCTTTGGGACTGCCAGTTCTAATGCCGTATTACCCGTAGTCCTACAAAATCTAGAAGAGGGCTATGGGTTGCGGCGGGATATTGCCAGTTTTGCCATCCCCCTGGGAACTGCCCTGAAGCGAGATGGTTCGGCTATTTTGCAGGGGTTCAATGCGCTCTTCATCGCCCAGATTTATCATGTTCCCCTGACTCCTTCCCTGCTATCTGCGATCGCCGTCAGCAGTTTTCTGGTGTCCTTCAGTACCCCTGGGGTCCCGGGTTCTGCCCTGATTACCATGGCCACGGTTTTGTCGGCTGCGGGCTTGCCCTTGGAGGGAATTGCTATTGTCGCCGGTATCGATCGGCTCACCGACGGGTTCAAGACGGTTTTGAACGTGATTGGTACCAGCGTTAACGCCATTATTCTTAGCTACTGGGAAACTCCCCCGCTCACCAAAATTAGCCTGGAAGCCGATCCTTCCTGATCTTGTATTTTCCCTTGCCCTCCAGTAGTATCAATTTCAGCGTAAAATACGGTATCCCCATAAAATAACTGGGATTTAAAAACGGAGCCGGTACTCTGGCTTTCGCCGATTCGATCGGTCTATTGGCCTGCCTCTGTATCCCTTCCCTGCAATCTATCGAATTCTCTCCGCATGGCTACTTCTCCTTCTCCCTCGACCCTGGAGCCCAAGCAAAAGTCTCCAGTCTGGAAAAATCTGCTGGACTCTCTGGTACACATGCCCTGGACCTGGCGGATCATGCTGGGCTATCTGGCGGTCATGTTGTTCTTGCCAACGGCTGCCATGCTACTGAAAGCCAGCCAGGAACCTCCTACCGAGTTCTGGCGGATTGCTACCAGTCCAATGGCCCTGGCTACCTACGATGTTACCTTTACCACCTCCCTGGTAGCGGCCCTGCTCAATGGTCTGTTTGGTACCCTGATTGCCTGGATTCTGGTGCGCTACGATTTTCCCCTGAAGCGGTTTATTGATGCCTCCGTCGATTTGCCCTTTGCCCTGCCTACGGCGGTTGCCGGTTTAACCCTGGCCACGGTCTATAGCGATAACGGGTGGATTGGTTCCCTGTTTGCTCCCTTCGGTATCAAGATTGCCTTTACTCGCCTGGGGGTTGGAGTTGCCATGGTATTTATCTCCTTGCCCTTTGTAGTGCGAACGGTGCAACCTGTCTTGATGGAAATGGAGAAAGATATTGAAGAAGCTGCCTGGAGTCTGGGTGCTTCCCAGTGGCAAACCTTCTGGCATGTGATTTTGCCACCCCTGGTACCAGCAATTTTGACTGGTGTGGCTCTGGGGTTCTCCCGGGCAGTGGGAGAGTATGGTTCGACGGTGATCATTTCCTCTAATACCCCGTTTAAGGATTTGATTGCGCCAGTCCTGATTTTTCAACGGCTTGAGCAGTATGACTACACCGGAGCTACGGTGATTGGTATGGTGTTGTTGATTATTTCCCTGGTGATGCTGCTGGCAATTAACTTCATCCAGGCCTGGGGTAAACGCTACGAGTCCCAGTAGTGCCAGGAACACAAGCAAAAGAAACCAGACATTGAGAGAGCAATAGCATGGTAAGTTTACCCAACTCAGAAATTCAAAATTTTCCAACCAAACCCCGATCGCCAGCTAAGGAAAATAAGTGGGTACCCGTTGTTTTAATTGCAATTGGCATTGCTTATCTGGGGTTGGTACTTTACATCCCAGCGCTGAATGTATTTGTCCAGGCTTTTAGTAAGGGGGTTGGGCCCTTTCTCCACAACCTGACCAGGCCAGATTTTCAGCATGCAGTACGGCTGACGGTGCTACTGGCCTTAATTGCCGTGCCACTAAACACAGTATTTGGTCTGTGCGCTGCCTGGGCCATCGCTCGTCGGCAGTTCCCCGGACGCACCTTGCTTCTGAGCATTATTGACCTGCCTTTTGCTATATCCCCCGTAGTGGCCGGTCTGATGATTGTGCTGCTCTACGGAAGGCAGGGCTGGTTTGGCCCGTTTTTGCAGGAGCATAACATCAAAATCATCTTTTCCTTGCCGGGAATGGCCCTGGCAACGGCCTTTGTCAGTATGCCCTTCGTGGCTCGTGAGGTGATTCCAGTCTTAGAGGAGGCAGGGGTCGATCAGGAAGAAGCGGCTAAAACCCTGGGGGCTAATGGCTGGCAGACTTTCTGGCGGGTGACTCTACCCAATATTCGTTGGGGCTTGCTCTATGGTCTGATTCTGACCAATGCCAGAGCTATGGGTGAATTTGGGGCTGTCTCCGTGGTATCGGGCAATATTGCTGGCAAAACCCAGAGTTTACCCCTGTTTGTGGAAGAAGCCTATAAGAGCTACGAGACGGAGGCCGCTTACTCGGCGGCGGTTTTGCTGGCCCTGCTGGCGGTGGTCACCCTGATTGCGAAGGAAGTGTTGGAACGTAAAACCCGATCGCGGGGAATTCATTAATACATATTGGCTTTGATTCTTTGCTATGCTATCTTAATAAAGTTGCGTGGCACGGCTCAGTAGCTCAGTGGTTAGAGCAGGGGACTCATAAGCCCAAGGTCGCAGGTTCAAATCCCGCCTGAGCCATATTTCGAATAACCAAATAACTCCTGGAATCCCGATTTAACGAGGGTTCCAGGAGTTTTAACTATTGTTAAACATCCCTGGAGAGCCCTAAACAGCCCTAAACAGCCCGCAAATTTAGGACACTTTTTAGGCCCACTATGATCGACGGAAAATTAGCCCAGGCCAATGGGAGACTCAAAGCAGCGCGAATTGGGGTAACGATTGGGGTAAAAGGTGGGCGCCTGTATCTGAGAGCCACCTTTCCTCCCAAACCTGGGAGCGATCGCAACATCTCTTACCAGCAGCGGTTATTCACTGGCTACCATGCCAACCCTGCAGGGCTAAAGGCTGCAGAGTTAGACGCGAGAGTTATAGGCTCCCTGCTGGAGCAAAACCAGTTTTCCTGGGAGCCCTACTTAAAATCACCCCAGGCCCAGGCCCAGACCGTTGGAGATTGGGTGGAGCGGTATGAGCGGGATTATTTCAGCCGTAGGAAGCGAACCGCCAAAAGTGAGACAACCTGGGCATCGGACTATCAGAAAGTTTTTGGAGCGTTGCCAGCGGGAGAGCTATTAACCCTGGAATTGCTAGACCAGGCAATCCGAAACACGGAGCCAGACTCCAGAACCCGTAAGCGATTCGTAGATGTGTGTTCCCGGCTGGCTAGGTTTGCGGGGTTGGAGGCCAACTTCAAGCCATTGCAGGGAACCTATTCCTCTAATTCAGTGGTGAGAGATGTCCCACCAGACCAGGAAATAGCCGCCTGGTGGGAAAAGATTCCTAATCCGGCCTGGAGGTGGGCCTATGGCATGATGGCCGCTTACGGACTGAGGAACCACGAACTATTTCACCTGGACTGCTCCAGGCTCCCACTCTTACTGGTGAAAGATGGGGGGAAAACTGAGATGCACCGCTGCCATCCCTTCTACCCGGAGTGGTTTGAGAAATGGGATCTGGCAAATGTCCAGGTTCCCCCCTGCTCTGGGCCCAACAATACAGCCCTGGGGAATCGGGTCACCCACGCTTTTGATCGCTACTCTATCCCGTTTTCCCCCTACGATTTGCGCCACGCCTGGGCAGTACGGACCATCAAATTTAGAATCCCCACCACCCTGGCGGCCAGGATGATGGGGCATTCAGTAGAAGTGCATGAGCGAATCTACCAGAAGTGGATTACAGAGGATTTTGAAAGCGAGGTGATCGCCAGGTTGCTGGCTGGCGATCGGCCGTTGCCTCCCTCTAACTTTCCGCCTTCGTAAAATCCAGATAATACTTATCACCGGGATTGATTTTCCCGAATAGGTCAGGATTGGCAACCGTCAGTGATAGCGATCCGGCAGGGGAAAATCGGGCAAAAGTGTTGTCCTCGTCGCGGCCATCTGTTGGGTAGCCGTCAGGCTTGCAAACTGGGGACATTGTCAAGATCTCAACGTTCTGGTGACGCTCAACTTTGTTAACCGCCATCTTTGCTCTCATTACTCTTTCGGCCATGTCCTTTTCTCCACTAATTATTGGCGTGATTTGGGGTCAATTTTAGCTCACCCTCTCTCCTCCGCTGATTCCGCCAGTACCTTCTCTATTCTTGTCAGATGCCACTGATAGGTGGGTCTGGTGGCCATCGGACGAGCGATGTTTCTCCAGTGGGTTCCCTGCTTCAGCAACTTTTCATCCCTGAGACGGCGGAGGTGTTTAGCGCTGACTCCCAGCGATTTACAAGCCTCCGGAGTCTTTACCCAATCTGATTTAGCCATCTTTCCCCACCTCCAACAGATTGAGCTGGCCCCGTCTCTCTAGCTTTGCCCGCCTGTTGGCCTCCCGATAGGGTGCATCATGCCGTAGGTGGCAAACTGAGCACAGGGCTTTCAGGTTGGCTGGGTCATTGTTGCCCGGATCCTGGTCCAAGTGGGCAACCGTGAGAACAAACCGGGTAAACCTGGGTGCAGAAACCAGGCCAAATTCTTCATCCTCGACTTCCTCAAACAGATCGTCTGACCAGCCCGATTCTTGAGTCTCAATAGCTTCCTGAAAATCGAACCAGCTCATATTAGGCGGTCTACAAGGCCGATCGCATTCCTGGCATCGCCAGCCAGCCGCCTGCTTAACCTGATGGGCTATTTCTTCCCAGTTTTTTGGGTATCTGGCTCTATCCATTGGCATGGCTCAGGCCTCCCAGCTTTTCTAATACCTGCTCATCCTTGATCCTGACCAGGCCCTGACAGCCCTTGTAAGGAATTGGCTCAGGGAGAGCCACAACCCGATCAAGTTTCCAGGCATAGCGCCCACCGCTCCAATTTCCTACAGTCCTCTCCAGCACCGTTTGATGAGGGATGCAGATTTCCCCACATCCCTGGGTATAATCTCCTGCCTGTCGCATTTTCAAGCAATCAGAGAGATCCGCAACGGCAACGATCGCACCCAGGGGAATGTCATTGTCAAACAGCCGATTGATTTGTTCTATGGGCCCTCTAGAAATAAGACCTCTAACGTTAAGACGGATTATGGCCAGCTCCTCTCTCCAGCCAAAACGTTTAGCAGCATGAATCGCCAGCTTTCCCCGGTAAGGGGTTGACCAGTGCCTGGTTTCGTATTTTTTCAGGCCCAGGGCAATCAGGGAGGCCCAGGGTTGATGCAAGGTTAGAACTCTGATTTCTTCCATCACATTTTCTCCAGCTGTAAATCTTGAGGCTGAACAATGAACTGCTGGCCGCCAATTTCCACGATCACCATCTCGACATGAGCAGCCAGGCGATCGGCAATAGCTCCTTTCCCAGAAACCTTGATTCTTACCTTTGGGGATTCCATGTTTGGGGCGGGTGCATGGGCAGGTGCAGATGGTGCATGCACCGGTGTCTGACCAAACTGCTGGCACCCTTCCCGATGCTGCCAGTTGAAGCTCAGGGGGAGAGTGTCATCAAACACCCCCAGGTCACACCAGTAGCGATCGCCTGAATCGGTGAGCCTTCTGTTTCTGCAGGAATGGCAACCACCAAATCTGGTGGTGGTGTTAGCCATCTCCTGGTTGAATTCGCTGGGGGCTATCGCAGGTTTGCAGGTTTCGGGAACCACAATGGGGGTTGCCCCTCTTGCAGGGATATCTGTTTCGCCAGGCCGTGCCACTGTAGATAGGTCAATCGGTTGCGGGTTTTGGTTCTGCCCTTGCCCCAGAGTTGGCAAACTTGCGCCAACTTCAGACCATTGGGGTACTGTTTCAGGATTTCCAGGATCTGATTCGCTTCCGCCCGTTCCTGCTGGATTGTCGGCATTGGTTTCTCCCTCAATTTCCGCAACAGTTGCGGATTTCAATTGCCTCAAATGTTCGTTAGCAGCTCTTACACTGGTTATCCCGGCCTGAGATAGCGCTTCCCAGTTCTGGCTGATTCTCTGATAGAGCGTTGCCGTACTGGATGGGAGAGCCTTCCCTGTCACAGGATGCAGAATTCGCCCTCTAACCGTCTCCCACTGGCCGTGGGGAGTTTGTTTCTTAAGATTCAGCAGCGTCTCTCCCAGGAGTCTGGCAGAATCCAGGGCTGAATATTCGGCCTGTTGCACGATTTCCAGGGCCTGGTCTATCTCCCCCCATAATTTCTGGGCTGTTTCAATCAGGCCGGGGATGGGGTCAATCGCCGCCTGGGGAGCTTCAGGGTCTGTCTCGACAGGATCGGGGCTCCTATCTTGCCCTACTGGTAGCGAGTTGGAGCAGGACGAGCAGTGCTGCCAGTTGCCAGAGGGAAACTCCAGGGGCTTCCCACACTCAGGACAGGGCTCAGGCTTGAAAGCCCTTTTCTGAAGGAGTTTGGCTCCTGTTGTCCTGATGGGGTGCCAGCCCCGCCCAGTCCAGATTCTGATGTTTTCCCGTCCCAGACAGTAAAAATAGCCCCGAACAATCATCTCTGGGAATGGCGTTGATTGCCCCTGAACTAAATCCCCTTCATCCCAGGATTCCGGGTATCCGTCGGCCATAGCCTGAGCTACCAGCTTTCCCTCCGCCAGGTAGGAATCATGAAAGTTCTCTGGTGGTGGGGCTTGTGGCGGCTTCCGTCTCGTTTTTGTGACCATCTATTTTTCTCCAGCCTTCTTCAAAACATGGACAAACTGAATCGGGAACGTGCTGTTTCTGCCCGTTTCCTGGTTTCGCACTTTCACCCGCTTGCCATCCCTGGAGATGCCAAGCACCAAACTTTCCCCGGTCAATTCAACGAAAATTCGCCCTTCCAGGGCATTGACCGGTATCTCAGCAGAGTCTCTAAGGGTTTTAGGGACTTCCTTCCATGGCAATTTGTCACTGCCAGACTTGAGCCAGATTGCTGTCCCGGAAATGGCAACCAGATCCCCTATTTCTGGGATGGCGTGTTTTGCTTGTGCAATTTTTGGATCATCAAGATCATCAAGGCCATTTTTTGGGCTTGAAACTGGCTCTGGTAAAGGCGTAGGGGTTGATGATCTAGGGAGATCATCACGATCATCAAGGGCTGAAAAAAGATCATCAGAGGGGTTCTGGATGACTTTTGATGATCTCTGATGATCTTTTAGATCATCAAAGAAATTACTAGAATTACCAGGGGTTTCAGCCTCATTTTCGGGCTCTGATGATCTTGATGATCTTGATGATCCAGATCCACCTCCACTTTTTTCGGAATACTCCCGTAGGAACTCCTCCGTAAGTTCGTAGCACCATCGCTGGGTTCGTTCTGGTGAGTTTAGAAGTTTTTCATCAGACGTAAGTTTGGCCCTATTCCAGGCCCGGCTCTGGTCTTCATCTGCATGGAAGTTCTGCCGGACGGGTCTAAACCCCTTTGCCACTAATAAAGACTCAATGATTTTTCGGTTGTAGCTAACCTTAAATTCCTTGTCTAACGCCTTCCAGACACCAGGAATGTAGATTGCCAGAACCCGCTGTCCATGTTCCTTGTCAACTCGCCGGCAGTTCCACTCCCCAACCTTTGACTCTGACTGGAGGCTGAATAGTTTTTCCAGGAAGTCTCTGAGGGAATCGCCCGATTCGTCGGGGTCGTTCACCTGGGAGCAGACAACCGCCAGAACATACTCCTTAATTGGTCTGCTGGGAACTCCCACCAGGCCAGCCACTTTCAGGGCATAGCAAAGCAGCAGAGCCAGCGATTTGGCGATCCGGAGGTGAGCATTGGGAATCTGGGCTGCTATCTCCTGTTCCAGAGCGTAAACCTCCTGAGCTGGATAGCCCAGTTTCAGGAGCTGGGAGAATCCAGCGCTGGCTCCCGCCTGGAGCAGTGGCAGTTCCCGAAATGCGGAAGCCTCCCCATCCACCACCTTTGGGAAAAACAGCCTGACCAGCCGGGATTGGGTAGCAGCCGAGTTTTCACCACAAGCGTGGTTACTCGTCACCATTAGGGGTGAGTGTGGCTTCTGGGCATTGAATCCAGCGTTATCCTTGCCCCTGACTACCCTGGCTTTAGCGTTATAGAAGCCCTTTAGAAACTCGTCTAACGACTCATCCCGCTTCGGATCGTCCAGACAGTGAAGCAGGCCGCCAGCAAGTTTCAACCGCTCGTAAGCAGCTGAAACGCTAACTTCTACCATCATTCCCTCTTTATGCTGACCGCAAATTGAGAGAGCACATTCAGCAGCGGTGGTTTTCCCGCTGCCTGGGTCTCCATACAAATTCAAAATTGGGAAGGCTCCCTCCTTCTCCTGAATTTCCTGGTAGTGAAGCCCTGCTGCTGCATAACCCATCGTGAGTAGAGCCGGGGCAAAGTTGGAGCCGAAAGCGCGCTGCATTGTTTGAACCAGGCTCCGGAGTGGCTCCAGTCCCTGAGCTGCGATCGCTGGCGATTTGAAGTAGGTTTCATCCCCAGTTATCTCGGGGTTCCATACCCAGCGTGACTTTTCCTCTGAGGTGAGTTCCCCGTCTGCTGTGAACTGGCACGTTTTAAATATCCAGTGGCCATCCCGCTGTTGGCCTACTCGGTCAATTAGTCGGTAAGCCTGCCCTTTCCTGGTAATCCGGTACTCATGGAGCCTGACTCTAATGAGCGCCTGGAGCGCATAGTTTGAGAGGTTGCAGACGATACCACCTCCCAGACTCTTTTTCAGAGCATCCGTGAACTTCTGAACTGTGGAATAATCACTGGATTTCAGATAGACCCGTTTCTGAGAGCGATCGTCAGCTCGCTTAATTTGGAGAACTAACCCCCCTCCTTCTTCTGATATCAACTCCCGCTCAATTTGGAAGTCAAAATCAGCATGAGGATGGAAATACCGGCCTGTCCACTCCCCATCCTCTTTTGTGTCTTTCCAGTAACCCAGTTCTCCCCGGTAGGCCTCAGGAGCCCTCCAGCGTTCCCGTTGTTTCCGCTGAATCTCATGCTGTTCCTGGCGGTCTATTGCTTCCTCAATAGCAGTTTCCAGAGTAGAAATAAAAGTTTCTGGTGTTTGACCTGATTCCTTTACCCAGTTCCAGACATCCCCGCCAGGCGGCATCTCTGCCCAGAGTAGAAATGGGTTTAAAACGACTGCTGGAATTCTATTGAATTCACATTCCTTCAAAAGTTGTTCACCAAATTTGGAATCGCCAGTGATGTCGTTGTCGGGATGAACAACCAAAACTGACCGTACCTTGGTATCTCTGGCTATCTCAAACGCATCCTTAAGCCTCTCTACAATCTCCTTATAATTTGCTTCGCCACCCTGGCAGGTGGTAGCCACCAGGCCCAGTTCCCGGTAGGTTTCCACGGCCTGCTCACCTGCAACGGCGAAAACATAGCCACCTCTGAGAATCTCGTCTTTGGCTTCGTTTTCCCGGTAGAGATGCCAGGGATTTGCTCCTTTGCCGCGATCGCTCCAGAATCCACCGTTTGTTCCCCCGTCTGATACCCAGTGCCAGGGGCGAATCTGTTTCGTCTTTCGATTGTTTTCGTAGCACCGGCGGCGATCGGTCCACTGGCAGCGAACAACTTTCCCGCTGGGGTTGCCCAGGGAATCTGGGTAAAGATATTCGATCGCCAGTTCCCAGGCCTGCCCCTCCCGTCGTAGTGGAACCCTGTCCCCTGACATATCCAGTAGATGGTCTTTCCATTGGGGGATATCGTCTTTAAGCTGGGGCCTGAGCTGAACAAAATCAGGGAAATGCTTCCGTTTGCGGCGATAGCCTGCTCTGGTAAAAACCCCACGGCCATCCTTGGCTGTGGTAGTTCTGTCCCATCCTGCTGGTGGTTGATCCGTCCAGTTGCAGACGACTTTTAGAATTTGCCCCTGTAGATCTTGAATTAGATAGCAGTAAAGTTCTCTACTGCAGAGAGGGCAAGGAGTTGATGTAGTGGCCTCAAAGCCAATTTCTGTTGTAGACATTTCGACCTCAAATAAAAAGGCTGTGCTGCTAACACAGCCCAATTCATTGAGGGAGCTTCACCGCTCCCTATTTCTTGGAAATTGAAAATCTCAGATCAGCAATTCGCTGCGATCGCTTTTTGCACTTTGTGACCAAGGCAGCCATATCTGGGTTATTCGCCTGCTCTGCCAAATGGGCGGAAATCACCTGCAAGTCAATGTTGAGCTGGTTCAGTTCCCAGATAACTGAGTTGAGCCGGTTGATTAATGACTGTTCAGTGTCTCTCACGCTGCTTTCCTCCCCGCTTGGGACTGTAGGAACAGTGCGATCGCTTCAGAGACCAATGCATCCTGGTCCAAAGATTTATCCCGCTTTAGATACTCGCGTAAGGACTGATGCAAAGAATCCGGAACCTCAATCAGCAAACTAACCATCGGTTAGAATCTCCTTAATTACAGAAAGTTTTAATGGCTAATGGGGCGCTGCCAGGGTCGGGCAGCGCCTTTTTTATCCGCACTAGAACGGGATATCGTCAAAATCTTGGGCCGCTCGGACCGCTGCTACTGCCTTTGCTGCCTGCTGCAATTCGTAGTAGTTTTCCAGCAATTCATCGTCCGATCTCTCTTCATTAGGAAGATTGGCCTCAATTTGTAGGCAGAATTCATCAAAGGTGGAAATTGCCTTTCTGAGAGCTAGCGATTTAAATGGGCATCGCTCCAGTATTTCTAGCTTCTCAATCTGGTCTAGCCCTGGAAAACACTCGATCAATAGAATCTGATCTTCCTCATCAAACTTTGCAGTGATGACTGGTATTACATCCTGTTCCCATCTCTGGACAAATAGTTCGCCAGCGTTGTCAACCACCTGGGCAAAGTAAGCGGTTCCTGCTTTTTTTCGTTCACTGAAAACTGTTTGCATCTTTCTAAGTAATAGAGGTGTTTCCAAATCCGCCAAATAGCTGGGGTTAAGCCGCTGGTGGCTTGTCATCAGCAAAAATTGTGGCCAGGACTTGCTTCCCAGCTCTCACAGCATCGCCAGGAGTTGGGTAGTAAAAATCTGATTTGACTAGGGGGTCATCCCCCCTAACTACCAGGAACGTTGAGCCCCTAGAATGTCGCTCAATCACCAGCGCATACCCATCTCGGAAGTGGTAAAGCTGTCGGTTCACACCTGTGTAAAGTTGGTCACTTGCGAGCATAGTTCCTCCGCAATAGTGCGTATTTAGTTAGGTCAATAGACGATCGTGGCGATCGAGGTTAGATGATTGGATGGAAGCGGGAACGGTTGCGCCCATTCCCGCGGGATTTGTTGTTTCTGAGCCTATACGGAAACCGTATACCTAAATCGTATACGGAAAACGTATGCGCTTCAAGTATAATATGAGCCAGGAATCAGAAGAAGAAGGATTAAATCCTGTGAAGCTTAGACAACGTGTAGGGTTAACTCAACGACAGGTGGCGCAACAGCTAGACGTTCGCCAGAGCACTGTCAGCGATTGGGAACGGGGGATATCAACCCCCAATGTTCCTCCCTCCAAAGTTAAAAGAATGATGGAGGTGTACCAGTGCACGTTAGATGAGCTTATTGAAGCGTTTGAAAGCAGAGGAGGTGTTCAGCCGAAAACATAAACTTTCACTTTTCACGTACCCATCAAATGTTGATCTTCCCCTGAGAAATCAGGGGTTTTTTATTGGAAATTCGGTGGGTTTGTAGAAGGGTCTAATTTTGCCTCATGCTTGCCTCAGGAGCTTGCCTCAGCATCCTGCCTCACCGGTTGCCTCAATCTGCCTCAGGCTAATTCCCCAGGAAAAGGGGTCTTTGTGGTTGCCTGAGGCAAGAGGCAGAGGCATGAGGCAAAGGTTAGTTATTGTTAGCTGAAGCGTTCCGATCGTCACCCTCGAAAACGAGATAGCCGATGTTGCTTTCTCGATCGGCTTGGTAGATTGCTCCCAGGAAGTAATGTTGCTCCAGAGTGTTTAATTGCTCCAGAATTTGTCCGGTGGACATTGCACGATGTTGGGGGGTGCCTGACTTCTGAATGGTTCTGACGGTGATAAATCCACGCTCCATAGAGAGGCGGGCAATCCTCAATAGGTCGAGGCGCTTGTCTTTGTGAATCTGCTCGAGAGTCGGAAGGCAGAGGTCTAACTGAGTTTCCAGGTCAGAGTTACCCGCGATCGCTGCCCGAGTTTTGTCCAGTTCCTCATCCAGAGCAGTTCTGGGAACCGGGCGGGCGGGAATATCCACGGTCTTAAAATCCTCGACTCCCACTGCTGACCTGACCTTATCCCGGAAACCGGCGGCGGCATCCTTGATCGTCGTGGTCCATCCAGAGGCAAAGCTTTTGGGGGCTGCTTTGCCGTTGCCGTTGTGACCGTTGGATTCTACAGGGCTGCTTAGTGGCTCGTCCTGTCCTGGGGGCAACTGCCTGCCCTGGTAAGGATGGTTAGCCAAATCAAACCGGGGGATTTGCTGCAGGTCGCTCTGAGGTAATGGACCTGGAGCAGGTAATAAGCGGAAATTGCCTTTAAGCTCAAGCAACCACCAGAAGCCTTTTACCCCGTCTGGGTGTTCGGTCATCAGTTTGACCTGGCCCAGGGTTGAATCAGAGCAAAGTGATTTCAGGCGATCGCTCTTAAATGCCCCGAATCCTCCTTTTTCTGATCCGCATAACAACCAGGAAAGCGCTTTCATAGCATCACTATCCAGTCGGGTGTTTTTGGAAAGGTTGGATTGGGTAACCAGACCTAACTTAACCCCATGAGCATTCCCTATTTTCAGTATCTTGTTGAGCATTGAAACAGTCTCAGGGAAAAGCTTTTGGGCCTCTTTCCCTTGCTTTTTATCCCATCGTTCCAGTTCATCTAACTGGGTTTCTAGCTCGTCAATAAAAATCCAGAGCGGTGGTTCCTGCTCCAGCCGGTTGGCAACCCGATATTTAAACTCTCGGTAGAAAGGGAGCAACCAGTAATAGAGCTGGTCTGGGGAGTCGAATTCACCCTGACAACCATTGACCCCTGCAGGCATCCAGTCCGGTTTCAGGCTGAAGTAAAACGGCTTCAGGACTGCGGCGTAATGTTGGCTGGCTGTGGTTTTTCCGCTCCGACTGCTGCCCGCAAAGAATAGGGAACTGTCCCAACTCTCTAGATGCTGCCGCATAGCCTCAATGGCATCGATCGCGGGCGATTCCTGCTCCTCATCTGCTCCAGCCAGAGCAAGGGCGAAATCTTCCCCAGTCTTTGCCGCCAGTGCTTGCTGAAACTTGGCGCGGCGGGCATCCAACTTTTCAACCGAGGTGTTTAGAAGTTTCGGGTCGAGGTGTTCCGGGTCGAGGCCGGAGTATCTTAACCAGGCGTGCGGATTGGCTTCTAAGAACCTAATCAACTGCTCTGACGGTTTCATTCCGTACTGGTAGAGCAGGAAAAACGAAACTCCGCTGAATACGATGGCAATCCAGATAATGCCCTTCAGGATGGTCAGGTAAAGCCCAAACAGAATCAGGGCATAGCAGGACATAACCAACCACCGGGGGAAAGCGTCGATCGCTGCTTGGTTGATAGTGGATAGCTTGAGCAAATGGCCTAAGCTGCCGGGTTTGTAGCTGACTGGAAACTCTTTATCTTGCATGACTGACATCCCTCTTACCACTTCGGAGAATCGACCATTCGTTAAGCAGAATCAGATAGCAAATCGGAATCAGGGCGACATTCCCCAGAATCATCAAAATATGAAACCAGTCAACGGCTCCCAACCCCGACCGCAGCAAAGCCCCCCAGATTGCAGCTGGGTCATTTCCGACCTTGAAGGGTGGAAAAACTAAGCAACTCCAGATGACATCTACAATCGTTGCCGCGACTGCGATCGCCTTTGCCCAGAGCAACTTAGGGCGGTTGATGTTCAGTTCCTCACCCAATTGGGTGAGCAGGTTTTTCAGGTCGGGGGATGCATTGCCGGGGTTAGAGGCTTGATGGTGCAAATCTTTAGCATTGGTGTGCAGGTGGCGTAGGTAGATAGGTCTGCATTCTGCAACTTGGATGCCACCTATCAGGGCGATCGCCAGAGACCAGGCGATCCAAACTGCCCATTCCCCCAGGAAGGCGGGCAAGTTCTGGAGAATCAGGCCCTGACTGGCCACGATCGAGATAAGCCCGACCAGCAGGATTACCGACGATGAGGCGATGACCAGAATCAAGCTGAAACTCTTTAGAGAGAGGTGCTTCATTGTTGCTTCCCTCTCTGCTGCCGGAACCAACCAGACCGGTGATACTCGCTGGGGACCGCTGCCCGGGTGCGGGCGATGCTTTGCGGGTCAACGGCTCCAGACTCACCCACAACCCCTGTATTGCCAGAACGGTCACAAACTACCGTTTGGGGGGGGATTTGGGCAGAAGTACCGGGATAAATCAGAGTGGCGTTGGCAATCACCTTCTGATTGATGCCGTTCGCATCCACCCACAAACAGTTAGACCGGACGCGGGCCGATGCTGTGATCTCCTCATTTTTTGCCCTCTCTGCCTCTGCAGCGTTGAGCTGCTTCAGTAGGGGATTAAGTTTTTCTGCTCTCTCGCGGGCAAGGTCGAGCTGGATAGCGTCTTGCTCGGTCTGCTCGGTCTGTTGCCGAATAGTTTGAACTTTCTGGTCTTGAGCCTGAATATCGTCTCGAAATAGCCAGAAGCTGCTGCCAACAACAGCAGCCACAATCGCCAGTGGGGCCAGCTTGTTAGCAAGTTGGTTCGGTTCTTTATACACTTGGGTTACCTCTTGTTTTGGGAGGGAACGGGGGTGGAGTTTTGTCAGGACGTACACCCCCGTAAAATCAATAGGCCAGGGCACAAAAGCCAGCTGCAAACGCTTCTGTGAATCCTGGGAAAGGGGAACAATCGACTAGCCAGCCAATATTAAAAATCTTGCGAATTGCGTTGAGCATTGGTTTTTCTGGTGGTAGGTTTTCCGCAACTGTGCGGATTTAGTAAGCGGGTAAGGCTCCAGCAGCGGTGTAAGGGGCAAAGCTGGGATACTCCACCTCTGCCAGTTCCTCAAAGACGGTGGCCAGGGTATCAAGAGTTGTAATTTCGGCCTGGTCTGAGTTTGTGAGGCCCAACTTCTCCGCAGTCCTGGCCAGAACTTCCGCCTCAAATGTTGCAGGGGAATGCAGGTAAGCCATAACATCCGAAACCTGCTCAATTGCTGCGTTTCGGTTGGCTGCAATTTTTTGGAGAGTTGCATTAATCCGGCTTTGATGACTCTGAGAGGCTCCCGCCAGGGCGGAGCTGGTTTCGTCAGCGGTGGTGGCAGCGGTGGCAGCGGTGGATTGATGGCGATCGCTGTTTTTGCGTCGTCGAACCTTCCCCTCTACGGAATCCTTCAGTTCATCGCGATTAATCGGCATGGTTGGAAATCTCCTGTAGCAATAGGGTTTTGAATTTGGCAATGGAGCGGCAACGTCTTAGGAAGTTCACCAGGCGAATCAATACTTGTAGATCTTCGGTGGTGTACAGCCCTGCTGCATTTGGGGAAATGCACAGTTCATCAAGCCAGAATTTCAGTGTTCTATCTGGGACTTTTTTCCTCCTAGCTACTGCAAGCCGCCAACGCAGTTCTGGGAGGGTATAGTAATCGGCCTCTATTACGTTCTGCACGGTCGTTTGTGAGTTCGAGTTGCCGGTTTGTTGCGTGTGCAATGCGTCGGCAATGAGAGTGGTTAAAAAGTTCAACTAAGTTGAATCTAACATCAATCGATGTTTTGTCAACCCGCGACAGAGTACGATTGATGTAATTTGCTGTGATTTGACAGGAGGCCGGTATCATGTCGGGTATGAGCAAGCGTATTCAGGTAACGGTGCCAGATCGGCTGGCTGAAGAACTGCAACAGTGGGCGGACTATGACGGTCGTCCCATATCGAACCTTTGTGCGTTCCTGTTAGAGAAGGCTGTCAGGGATTCCAAAGAATCAGGGGCGGATTGGGTTAAACAATCAGACAGCAAAAAATGAGCATGCAAATGAGTGATGCAGACTGGCTGACATTTCTGATCGTTGCTTTAATTTTGGGAGTCTTGTTTTGGTTGCTCTTTTCAAAGATGGGATATAGAGGTAAGGCCCGATGGTGGCTAGTTCTTAGTTCTCTGTTCCCCTTCTTTTTTGTGATAAATCTGTTTGTCGTTTGCTTGATCACCTGGCCTATTCAGCAAGAGTTAAAGGCCCTGAAAAAGCAAATTGCTGGTGAGTTACCACCAGGCAAAAGATGATAAAACAGAATCCCCCACCATTGCTGGCAGGGGATTCTCACTTAAATTTTTAAGTTGTTTCCAATCAATTGGTCGCCCTCATCGCGGAGGGCTGGAGTCAGTATAACGCAAAGAAAAACCGCCAGAGAAGGGAGCTACTTTGGCGGTTATATTTGGCTGGAAACTGAGTGACGCTTAGCCATGTTCATCCCTGAGACCCCTTCCATTTCCAGGGGAAGAGCTGAATTTTTATCCAGGGGTAACTCATCTAGCTCATGGAACAGGCTTACGCTCTCTACATACACAGGGAGTTGAGCGATAAATACCCCTCCGACAGACCAGTTAACAGCAGGTCTATACCACTCCTGTGAACAAACTATGCAATGGCATTTCTCGCCTTTCAAATACCAATGGTCAGCGTTGCATTTTGGACATCTCATATCAGGGTCGGGAAAAGGTACAGATTTTAAATTCCCTTCTTGGGTTCAAATTCCGTCAGTGGTTTTCCTGATTTGCCGATTCTTCACCCTCTCCAACCGCCTTTTTCCTGAGAGACAAACCAGCCGATTCCAGTACATTGGCCATTGCAATCAGTTGTAGCTTGTTCCTGGGAGCTGCTGCCAGCCAGCTCTTTATCCAAGCCTCTACTTGCTGTTTAAATGCAAGCGTTATTTCTGAAGGGATTTGCTCTGATTTCATAGTTACTCCGGTTTGGGCCTCCAAATGACCTCCAATTCCCGCCGTAAATTGCCCAGATTTACATTGAACTCAGCCAGTTGCATTTGCATCTGGGAGCATCGCTCTGAATTATCTTTAAGCCAGACCTGGAGAATATCTCCCGCGATCGCCTCTCTGGTTTCTGGTGGGAGGTTAGGATAGCAATCTAAAACTTGGCTAACTTTCTGTCGAATTAGCTTCATGCCGTCCCCCAAAATTAACGTCCAACCGTCGGTGAATCGCGTCACACATTTGGGCAATTCTTAGTATCGAATCTCGCATCTCTGCCTGCATTAAGGCAGATTGCTTCATCGTGTTTTGAACCTCCATCTGGTTCCTGACCAAGGCGTCATTTTGAGCTTTCTCCAGCCGCAGTTGAGAATCTAGAGATTTCTCCTGGAGAGCCCGTATAGATTCCAGCAGTTCCTGTTCCTGGGAAAGTAGCCGGGCGTTGCTGTTTCTCAGGTCGTTAATCAGCTCATTGGTAAGCTTGGATTCCTTCTCATCCTTTCCCTTGAAAAATGCAATTCCTTCTTTAATCAGGAAAAAACAGATACCGATTGCAATCCCGTATTCCGCCAGTGGCGGGAGCCCGGCTGGCGCCGGGGTCTGGGCAAGAATGATTGATTTAATCGGAAGTGGGCTCATTAACTATGACCTCCCCTACTGGCGGGTATTCCACCGTTTGAATCGGCGGCTCTGCGAATTTAACGTCTACCGAAAGATTGGTTAGCTCCCCCTGATCGTTCCGGTTAAAACTCTTGATTTCCACCGAATCAATCGGTTGAGAAAACATACTGCCCAGGCCCAGGCCCAGAATCTTTTGCAAGTCTTTTTTCTCAAGGGTTGTCTGAATATTCACTACTAATGCCTCTCCTAATTTGCAATCTGGCGATCGTGAAATGAGCTTGCTCCAGCCATATATAGAGCGAATTTGGATCATGGTTCGTTTAATTTGGCCTCAATCCGTTCCAGGATCATGAATTCGTCTAAATCTTCGCCCTGGTAAGCCCAAACCTCAAAATTTATCAGTTGATGCCAGGGAGGAAAGGTTAGCTGTAGTTGCCAGGGAGCCACCAGCTTTGGAGCGGTTACCAGATTGAATTGGCCTAGACTGATATTCCGCCTGGCGACATCCACCGCTGCTGGATAGCCAGTCCCCGACGCGGGAGTGATAGGAAGCAGTACAGAAGCCCAGGCCCCCACGAACCAGGTATCCAGTGCCTCTGGATTCTTGACTCCAACCATACAAACGTAAGTGGGGATATCGACTTTTTGAGGGGGATAGTAATAACGCCTGCCGTTGGGAATTCCTACCAGGCTTCTACGTGTCAGCAACTGCCACTGTTCGGGGTTGGCAATGTCAGGCAAAATCCGATCCGTCATTTTCATCCCCCTGCTGGTCCAGCACCTCGTCCCACTCACCGCCTTCTAAATACTCTTCCAGGGCTTCCCCTGAAAGTGGCTCTAGGAAGCCAGGGCCGTCAGCCCTCACAACAAGAGCGAAGGGCTCAGAGGTTGAACTCCGCTCTTGTTGCCAATTGGGGGGAAGAACCCCCAGAGCCAGGTCAAATTCGATTGAGCCTGGCAGAATCAGAGGGCTTTCCATGGCTACGGAGTAACAGGAGCTGCGGGAGCTGCCAGCAGTCGGGCGGAAGACTGAACTCGCCAGCCAGACGTAGGCTGCTGTAAATCCAGTTTTTTGGCTGGGGAGTAGAAGGCGTTAACCGTTCCCCCGGTTTGCAGAGTCAACTGGGCCCGGCCAGGTTTTGGATAAGTGCTACCCCGAACAACCCGCTGGAGCTCTGATGCTGTGAGTGTCTGGGCGGTTTTAAGACCGAGGACATCGCCGTAACTGGCGAAATCGGCGCTGTTCATGGAAAAGGCGTACAATACGCCGTTTTGTGCAATCTCAGCGACTACCGTTACAGTCTTCCCGCTGGTTCTGAGACCCACTTCCAGTCCATCTTTTGCCAAGTTCCACCCAGCTGCAATTGCAGCAGCCAGCCGATCGTAGGCACAGAAGGAACCTACACTACCCTGGGCTCCGGAAGCAGCCCCAGCGATTTTCTTGCTAACCCGGGGAGGCTTCGGAGCATTGGCCGCAAAACACAGAATGCTGTTGGCGGGAGGCGCTGTAACATGCCCCAGAGCTGTAATATCGGCCTGGGTTACCCCGGTCACAGCCGCCAGGTCTTTAGTACGGAAACCGTAAAACAACTGCTCGTTAACCTTGACATAGGTTGTGATGTTGCGTGGCTTGCCACGAGTGTAAGAAGGCATTGATTCAACTCCTGAAGTAAATGGAAAGAGTAATTACGTAAGCAGGTATTCCTGGGCAGAGAACTCGATCATTCCTCCATCTGCAAGTGAGTAGCTAACAGGCAGAGAAAAGGAGCCCTGATATATTCCAGCGTCTGAGTTGTAAGTCCCAGAGACAAAGTTGGAATTATTGGGATTTTTAGAGGGTTGTCTTTCCAGGAATTGCACATACATCAAAACCTCCAAAGCATAGGCTTCTGGGAGCGTAGATTTGAAGGTTGGAGATCCAGAACCTGGTACTACAGCAGAGTTGATCAGGTAGGGAGCTGCGACAATTCGCAGGGAACCATCCCCCGCTATTGTTTGTTCGGCTGGCAAATTGTATGTCCCATTAAACGTTTTTTCGTCTAATGAAAAACTTGCTAAAACAGCAATTCTGGCAGACGGATTCTTTGCCTCAATCGCCTCTTGAGAGGCAAGATAAGTTAAAGCTTCTAACAATCTTCCTTCAGCGGTTGTAGCAGTGAAACTGCCAGCACTACCGGGTGCAATAGTAGCCATTTCGGATAACCAGATGATGCCTGAGCCAGTTCTACACGAACTCTCAGCAAGGAGACAATCAGTATTTGCCACGAGGGAAATATTAATTAAAACCCTTAGGGTTCGCTCTTAGTACATGACATATTCGATAAGGAATTCAAATATGAATTTATTGATTTATCCCAGATTGGGAACACCTAGCAGAAGGGCAATGAAAAAAATTAAGGGCCGCTTTGGACAGCCCTATGAATATCGGCCCAGGTTTAATTTAGTGGAACGGCTCTCCGAAGAATTAGGGATTACTCCCGCTCAAGTTCTTGATTTGATAGAAGCAGAACGGGAATTTCTAATCAAATCCCGCGTGTAAGTAGGCGTTGAATCGTGCGTCTGGCTCCTACAGGCTCCTTATCAGGCCAGAGATTTATCTTTCCTTTCCTATCCAGGTAATTCTGCTTCAGGGAAGCATCTCCCTTCGTAGGGTCTAGAATTTCCTCTCTATTTAGAATCGTGCAGAAAGCTGGATAGACCCTGATTGTTTCCTTGTAGAGTTTCGAGTTCGTAGACCTTCGACCTTCTTTTTTCTCTTCACTAACGGAAAGCGTCAGGATCTTGGCATCACTCAGACTTAGAAACGCTTTTAATCGCTGCTCTGCTTCCAGCTCTGAACCAGCGTAGATCGCCATTTGTCGCCCGTTGTCAAGATTCGCCGTAGCGCGAAACCGGCCCCATAGGTAGCCATTGCTGCCACCACAGGCAAACTTAATTTTTTCCCAGTCCATAGCAGAGCGTTTTACATCTGGGATGGTGATTGTTGCTCGAGTCAACTTAGTCGATCGTCCTTTCACAAAGGGCGGATTCTTGACTGAAATCATCGTGATAATTAGCCGCAACGTTGCGGGCTTGGCCTTGAGATAGTCATCCACGGGTTGACCAATCACCAGCCCGATATCGCGGTTATGCACCAGGCGATGGGTATTCACCAGGCTTTGAACCTGGTTGATCATCTGGCTCTGTGGCAGTTTGGCCAGATGCAACACTTCATCAGGATTTTCCTTGTCTGGAACCAGCGTTATTGACCGCTCAGGCCCCAGCGCATCCTGCTGGCTCTGGCGATATTGGCTATATGCCTCATCGATTTCGGACGCAACCACAAAACCGGCTTCTGTGAAGGAATCCCAGCTTTCCTCCAGCATTTCCTCAACGAATGCCCGAACGTATTTGTTAGGGATTCTTTCAACGGCCTCATCCATGACGGTGTTAAACGACATATTGGGGCCTCCTTTATTGCCCCATACGCGCTGGATGAAATCAGCCCCATCTCTCCCATATAACCGCTCCAACAGACCCCTGGGGGCATTTTTGAGCAGCCTGCGGTAATTAATGTAGCCACTGATTAGGGCGCTTCTGGCAAAACTCGTAGCTGTAGCACGTAGCGCCAGACCGATCTCTGGGATTAACTCGTCTACAGCTTCCTTAGCAGTGGACAACGCGATTGTCCTCGCCAGGGCCGCTCCTCCGATTACTGGACAAAGAAAACTGATTCCGTAGCCTATCCCAATTCCGGCGAGCCAACCTATTCCCTGGCCCACTACCCCGCCCCAGACTGAGGCTAGCAATAGGTTCTGGTCTCCCACCAAGGCCAATAAATCTTGGTCTGTGGCATTCCAGTCAAATGCCTTGAGCGAATTGAATTGATTAACCACCCAACCCCAAACAGCCGTGACGCTGAAAATGGCACCTTTTACCAGGCCCCCGACAAACCCCGTCAGGGCGCTGGCCCCATTCCAGATCCGCTGAAGCAATCCCCCTTCCTGTTTCTGGGACAGTAGACCGGTCAGGTTTCTAATCCGCCTGGGGATTATCTGGGAACCTGCTGGAACCGCATCTAGTAGGGCTCCGCCCACTTTCCCCTGGCTGGCATTGGCACGAATGAGGCGAGAAAAAAACCTAAGTTGCAGTGTCATGGCTGGTTTGTGGGGGTGTCATCGGTGGCCAGGGTGCCGTCATTACGGAGCCGGGTTTTGATTTGTGGCTCCGGATTCTCGCCACGGTTAAATGGCGAGTTGGGATTATTGATTAAATCCAGGAACTTCTGCCAGTCCTGGTTTTCCAGGGCATCTCCCTTCTGAGTCAGCGCTTCCAGCTCTTTCTTGAGAATTCCCAGCCTGTCTTTATTCCTAAAGAAAGCGGCCTTGGTTATGCCGCTGGCAAACACAATCTTCTGAAGAAAGCCCACCACAGACTCTTTATCAGTTTCCTCCCAGCCCTCAATGAAGCCTTTTGACTCCTTCAGCAATTCTTCCAAGCTTCCAAGCTTTGCGGGATTGAAAGCATAATCAATCTCGCGTTTTTTGGGGTTTCCTTTGTACCCAAGGAAACTGGCATTGGCCTTGGCGTAATCCTGAGTGATGAGAGTCGCGTTCTTGGTGGCGATCATCTCAGCGGATAACCGCATCAGGAAGCTGATGGCAACATCTGCGTTCGTTGTGCCGCTTATCGCCAGTCCATACAGCTCAGCTAGGGCCTCTGAGAGATTGGCTAACTGGATTCTTTTCACCTGCTTCCCTGGTGTGAGTGGGTTGCTATCTTCGATTTCAATCTCAACAGGGAACAACCCTAGCAGCGCGTCTAACTGCTGAGTTTGCCAGTCCATCATTTCAAAGACCGTTCTGATTTCAACTTCCTGGGTATCCCCGTTAATTAATGACCGGGGATAAGTTTGGGGTACATCTCCGGCCCCCAACTTCCAATAGAACGGGAGCTGCATTCTGTACAGCAGGTCAATCAGATCGTATCCCGTCGCTTCAGGCTCCGAAAGCCATCCAGATTCAGGATCAACAATGATTTGCCCTTGATCGTTCCGGTTGTAGAGGGTTACAAGGTCAATCTGAGCCCGGCGGCTTAAATTTATCTGGCTGAATCGCGGCTCTCGGCTTTCTGGATCATCGTCTATAACGCCCCCTTCACCCCACCGGAAGTAGTTCTTACCTCCCAACAAGTTGTGTACTCGCTCGGAATATCGTTCCACCTTACTGAGCCATTCCTTGACCGTTGCCACCTGGAAAAATAGGGCCTGAATCTGGGCCGATTCTGCCTCGGGCACCGTTACCGTCTGGGGCGTGACTTCAACCGTCCCATCTGGCAAATATTCAGCGATCGGCACATCGATATCAACGTAGTTGATACCATGGCCACCCTGGAGATTGGCAATCGCATCCAATACTTCATCCCACCGGTTAGGGATGCCCAGTGGAGGATTGAGAACGGCCTGCAGGAGAGTCGCCTGGGCCTGGGTTGTATCGGCAATAGAAAGAATGTCAAACGTTTGGGGCAAGGGAACCCCCAGGATCGGGTTGTAAACCGGTATCGTTACGGTCTGCTTAAGCTCCCGGTTCATCATTCGCCGGATAGCCTCTAACGAAAATCGACAAGTCATGCTGCAATCCTCCATTTCTTGGGGCGATTCAAATCCGCCAGTACGAAACTGGCCATTGGCCCAACGTGGGGCCGTATCCAGCGCCCCAAGGGATGGAGCACCGTAGTATGCGGGATTATTGGGGTCTAAGGGCTGTGGCCCCGTTGCTGTCGCGGGAGTGTTGGGGGCCGTGAAGGGGAACCAATCTCCCCCAGGATTCCGCCAGCGGGGAGGGCGAGTTCGCGTCCGTGGCCCGGTGGGAGGGGGAGCCGCCCCACGGTCTACTCTGCCCGGGTCAACCTCTACAGGGGACCCATCTGGGGCCTGATATAACAGGCCAGGCTCAGGATAATCATCCGGCCACTCCCACCCAGGCAAATCACTCCAGGAAGGGCGAGGGAGATCGACCAAGTCAATCTGCAGAGTGTAGTAGTCAAATACTGCGCTGCCACCATTAATCCCAAGCTGTTGGGTCACTCCAGATAACGAAACCCAGTGATGGAAAAGAACTTGATTTGGCGGATCGATTGACCTGCTATAGGTGATCAAGTATCCCCAGTAAACACGTTCAAAAATCAAGGTAAAAGCGTAAAAATAATCAGTTAGCACTACGCCTCCATTGTTGGGGCTTCTCCCTCTCACTCGTAGAACCTTGCCTGGCGGGGCCAGAACCGGAGTTCCGTTCTGGGGCAAAGACTGATCCTTGATGCGGTCTCGCTTTTTTCTGTCGTAATCTGCCAGCTCCCCTGGCAGGAATCTATCCTCCAAATTCCCAAAGGGCTCCGCAAAAACCAGCTCTCCCAAGATGTCTAGAAGAGGGCTATTGAAAATTTTGTCGGCTGCTTCCTTCAAAACAGTCCCAAACGGAATTCTTAAAGGGGGTCTATCGAAATTTCGAGGAGGCAATAGATCGCCGTTAATGATGCCATTTCCATCGCCTCTAAGGGTTTCACCTACTCCCTGAATTCCTTTCTGCCCTTGCCTGCCAATATTACGGGATTTGGCAACATCCGCTTCTGCCTGGCGGGCTGCTTTCTGTCGCTCCAATCGTTGTAATAGCTCCTGATCGCTCTCCCCTGGGAATCTGAGTTTTTCGGTTTCAGCATCTACAACCGGTTTAGGCTTTTCTGCTTGCCTATTTCTCTGGGCCTCTTCCTGTAGCTGCCTGGTTCGTTCCCGCTGCCGTTGCCGCTGCCTCTCCAGCTCCGCTGCTGCCCTAATTTCTCGCGTGGGATTGCGAACCTGCTGCTGGTCGGACTGGGAAGGGTTGGAGACAGAATCTCCGACCGGGTTTCTGTTTGGCGTAGTGGTGGGATTTCGAGTTGGTTGCTGGTCGGGATTACGAACAGGGTTACGGGTTGATTGAAGATCGGGATTACGAACAGGGTTGTTTACTGGGTTGTTTACCGGATTGCGTACTGGTTGCTGGTCAGGATTGCGTACCGGGTTTCGGGTTGGCTGGCGATCCGGTTGGCTCCAGGGCTGCATTTCTCTCTGAGGCTGGCGATCCGGCTGCAAATTGGGATTCCAGATTCGCTGGGGGATAGATTCCCCATTCCTCTCACTCTGTGGCTGGGGTTGGGGCAACTGGGAGACTGGCTGGCGTACAGGGCTCCTGTTTGTCTGAGGGATTGTGTTATTTACCGGGTTGTTTACCGGTTGAAAATTCGTTGGCCGCTGGGGGAGTGGAATCTTTTGTCGAACCGTTACCCCATTGGTGTTGTGAACGACAGGGATAACCGTGTCTTTGTTTTTGCAGTCGGTTAATATCTGGTCAGTCAACAACACCATGCCATGCCCTCCCGAAATATCACGACCATCGTAACTCCAAGCCTAGGAAGCAATAGACAAACCATCCTGGAAGTTCCACCAGACCGGGAATTTATAGTGGATGAAATTCGCGTGATTGTCATGTTGAAATCAATCACGGAACTGCCATCGTATATCGAAGATCCTCTGATGTCGGAGGACGCAAAAGCGCGCCTCTTTTGGGAGGCAGTTACTGCAGGGCAAAGCAAGCGAATGGTTCTCTGGCAGATGATTCCAGGGATAGCCAATAACCAGTTTCAGCGAATCAATGACTTTCTGATTGTTCGTAGAGACCCGGGATATCCGGAAAACGTTATGTCTCGCTATACGGGCCTGCTATCTTGGCCGCTCCAGGCTGGCGTACAGCTGGCCATATCCATCGAGAACAGCAATACTGGCATCCTTGCGGGCTCAGACCAGTTAACTTTTCTAGTGAATGGTCAGGTTTCCTAAATCCGCAACCGTTGCGGAATTCAGCATTAATCCCACCCCGCCAGGTGATCGTATTGCTGGACTTCTTCGATTGTGCCCAACGCTTGCACCTGATCGGTATGTCGCCCCCGTGTTCCTGTAATTTTGGCGCTTGCCAAGTGGTATTCGTGGCTTTTCTCTAACACTTTAGCTGCCAGAGAACCAACCGACACGCCCCGCGCTTCTGCCTCAACAGGGAGGTAAACCCCAGGCGATCCTTGTCCCGCAAAGCTTTCCGCCTCTCGAATCTTCTCCGGCCAGGTCGATCTCTCTGCTGCAGGATAGGCCGCCACTAAATCGTTCAAGCGTCTATCGGCCTCCTGATTGATCTCTGCCAATTTTTGCGCCTTGACCTGCTCCAAACTTGCTGAGTTGTAGCTGATAACTTGCGCTGATTGAATCGGCAAGCCTACCAGAAACTCATGTAAATGGGCGTATTCAGGATCGTCTATGAATTCCTCGTCAACCCCGTAATCGCCACCCAAAATCGGCATTGGATCGACTAATTTCCAATACCCTTCCTGGAGCATTAGGAATTCCTCGCGCTGTTCTGGCGTGAAAATAATCATGCAAGTAGGTTCCTGCAATTTGCCCAAATTTGCTGGTAATTGGTTGCCTCGATATCTGACAGACCCTCCCCAAAACTGACTCCACGATAAACCAGGAAATTGTAATCCCCAGGAGATCCGTTGTAGTTTGCTGCCAGGATATAGGGTGGGATAGTTGGTACTGATACTGGGTTCCCGGTGGTGGTGGAAACGTAATTTCGCCGATTGTAAAAATAGTTGATGGCGTTACCGATGCGGGTTTGAATATGCTCTCCGGTCATCTCGTCATTGCGAATCCGGGTGTTAGCTGTGCCGTTCAATACACTCGTATAAGATGTATCACCCAGGACATGATTCCACTGGGCAAAGTCAAGCGGATCACCGCCGCTGCCACCGATTGAAAACTTGAAATTTCCACCCAAACTAGATTGTTCAACCCCATTTGCCCAGTTGCCACCATTTTTAAAGGTTCTACGGCCGTCTGATACTGAGAAAAAGAAATGCCCACTGGTATAACCTGCCAAGCTGTGATTGGTGTTGATATGGCTGGATGTGCCGTTTCCGGTGATTCCCCAGCTGTAAAAATGGCTGCTTGAGATATTGACGAACGTGGGTTCAGGATCGGACGCGTTTTTTATGAGCGTGACGTTTGCGCCAGTCAGGGTGTCAGACGCAAATGGGATCAGAAACCTGATTTTAGATTCCAGGCCTGCCTCAATAATTAGTCGGATTAACCAGTTATCAAGGATGAGCAGCCGTCTCTCCCGAATGGTTCCGCCAGCTGATCTAATCTTTTGTTCGTAGCTACGGCTCAAATGGTGCCACTGGTGTAGAAGCCCCTGTTGAAAATAGGGGTAAGTAATTACACTCGTAAGGGTTGCAGTCCCGGTCACGGCCTGCCCAACAAAGATACGTTGAACCGTAACCCAGGCTGCTCCGTCCCAGCGTTTCATCAGGTTTTCGTTGACATCAAACCAATGCTGGTCTGTGCTGGGGCTGGTCGGAGCAAAACGGCCCTCTGTTGGTTGTAAGGTGCTAAATCCAGCCGTTACGATCGCGGTCGAAGCGTTCCTGTCTAAATACAGGTAAAACGTCCCGTTAGCAGACAGGGTATAGCTCAAGTTGTAATTGACGTAGGCAACAACGTTATTGGCTCCTGAGGAGTCGTAGCCTAGCCCGAAACATAGTACTAGAGGCGTTCCCGTCCCAGTCAGAATGACAACCAACCCGCCTCCATTGGAGAGCGCGTTAGCCTGCCTGGTAGTTGCGTCGATCGGCCCATTCAAAACCCTCTGACGCTGCACAGAATCAGAGACGTTAGGGCTCTTGACTGAACTTAAACCCGCGATCGCCGAAGCAACAAAATTTGTGTAGTTGTCATCTGCAGGAAGACGCACCTCCACCGCGTTGCCGTTTCTTCTCAGTAAGGGACCTGTGGATCCCCCCAGCCGAATAATCGACTGACTTGTTAAAGGGCCGCTTCTGGGCATAGCTTATCCAACCGCAACGACATTCCATGTACCAGTAAAACCGCTGACAAACGCGGTGAGATCAACGGTCGTTACCGTGCTTGACGTGAGAGTTATCTCGTCCGGGTAAATCAACCGATTGTTATTGTCAAATACCTGCAAACTGACCACTTGTTGACCAAGGTTATGCGTTACGGTCAACAATCCGGCAACCAAATCTGCAGAAGTGAACGCCTGGCGGAAAATCCCAGGAGCCCCGAGGTTAGCCCGTGCCCCCGCCGCAGTATTCGCGCCTGTACCTCCGTAGGCTTGCCCTATCGGGGTTCCCTGCCAGGTGCCAGTAGAAATCGTTCCAACCGTGGTGATACTCGTCTGACCAACGTAAGCAGACGAAATATCAACCCCAGAGCCGGACACAGAGATCCGGTTAGTGGTTCCCAGGACTGAGAACGTGTTCCCAGTTAGCTGTAAGCCGTTACCGGCCAGATAGCTGATTGTGGCTCCAATCTGAGTAAAGGTAAGGCTGGTTGTTCCCAGGGTGATCGGGTCAGAGGTTGCCAAGAACCAGAGAGTTGCAGCCTGGCCCCCTGCACTGACGAACACATTCAGGCCAGAGGTAACCTCTGCACTGATATCGGCATCTGTTGCCCGGCTCCAAGCTCCAGCGGCAACGATGTAAATTCCGTTCTGGCTGCCAGTGGTTTGGTTTTTGACGAGTACCCGATCGCCAGCAACCAGCGCAACGCCATCAACCGTTTGAGTTCCTGAAAGGGTGATATTGGCGGTAGTGGCAACCCTTACGTTGGCTTTGTTGTCCTGGCCATTGAATAATGATTGAACCTGTCCCCAGGTCGCAGCATCGCTTAAAGCGGTTCCATCCGCCAGACTTGTTATTCGCTGGTTCCCGAATGCCACAGACGCTGTGGGCGCTGCCATCTGGTCTAGTCGGCTGGTTCTCACCTGAGTATCGAAGTTGCTGATCTTGCTGGCCAGCAAACTTGGAATATCGTTGGCTACGAGCGCTCTCAGCCCAACTGCTCCCGTGGCTCCGTCTGGCGTTGCCAAAATCTGGTTGGCGGTTTGCCCAGATGCAGCAGAAATAGTGATTGTCCCTGCAGTGGTAACAGGGGAACCAGACACTGATAGCCACGATGGAACCGCAACACCCACGCTGGTTACAGTCCCAGTTGCGGCAAAGCTGATGTTCCCAGAGTTGTCGCAAAAAATCGCCTGGGTAGACGGAGGGAGAGCAGAGGGCAGATTCAGATAGAAACTGCTGGTGGGGGCAACTAATAGTCGCAGTCCAACATAAAAAGCAGAGGCCCGGTTAGTTGCAAAACGAATGCCGTCCCCAAGAAAGCGTTTCAAACCCGCGTCAGACATCCCCTATCCTCCTACAACTAATTGCCACGTTCCCGTAAGCGGTAAAAAACTAGAAAAGTTAATAACAATGGTGTTCACATTGATCACTTGAATATAATCCAACAATTCAATTAGATAACCGTTTTCATCCCAAACAACAACGCAACTAGGGATAACCCCAAGATTGTGGGTAACCGGCAATAGGCCAGCAACGCTGAGATTTGCTGCCGTGATTTGCTGGCGATAATTGGCTCCCCCTCCCGCCTCTATAGCGGAGATGCGATCGTCAAGCCTGGCTAAAAAAAAAGCGAAGCAGTCGGCAATTCCCGATATCCCCAACCCCAGCAGCGAATTAAATCCCCACCACCAAGGGAGCCAGAGTCAAGGGCCACCCCCAACTCTCGGCTAGGCCCCACAACATATTCTCTTTCTGCGAGCAGGCTTAGAAGATTGATTTGATAGTGGGGCCTACGATTGTAGACCCAGGTAAGGTTTAACCGCGTCCAACTTCCTGATCCGGCCCGTTCATATAAGCCAAGCTTGAAACTCCCAGAATCCAAAACCTCCAGGCTATTTGAATCAGTGGTGATCGGCAACGAGTTGATATCTATAAACCCTTGCAAATCTTTCAAAACAAAAATCTCAGTCGGTGAAGTGGTGACCAGAGATTGAACCCCGGTATTAGTTGGCTGGGCCTGGAGATTTGCGTAAGTAGTGGGCATTATTTTGAGTCAAAAACTGACTCTAAGATATCCCTCTCCAAAGGTAATCAACCGCTCAATTTAGGCTAAATTTTAGGCACGGGGAAATAGTCAAGGGCTGAAACGTTTGATTAGCAGCAGTTTAGAGGTTAGAGCAAGGGGGCTCATAAGCCCAAGGTCGCAGGTTCAAATCCCGCCTGAGCCATCGGTGAAATCAGCTCCAGGAGCTAGTTGGGGAGGTTCTTACAGGGCCTCTCCAAAAATTTTTTAGGTGAGCTTAGGTCTTTTCAGGTTGAAAACTGGGGTAAAACCGGTGTAGAAATCCAGTTCATTTGAACTGCCGAGTCGCCATGCTGGACTGCAAGGGGTTCAAATGGGTGAAGCGATGGCAACGGATGTACGGTGTATCGCGCAGCATAAAAGGGAATCTTAAACGCCGAATAGATGGGAATTCCCTTCTATCTTGCTGTGATCTGTCCTATTTTCCAGATTCGTTCCTGTCCATCGACATTGGGGTTGCCCTACCCTTTGACGAGTACCTGTCTGACCAGCAGGAAATTGCTAAAGTCCTGTTGACAACCCCGATCGTTCCTCTACCGGGGCAAATCCCGGTCTTTTTTAGGGGAACGATCGTCATCCCCCTGCTCCTGTTGCTGCAGATCATCCAGTGTTATCAACCTGCGGACGGTTTCCTCCCCCTCTACCGAGGGAGCAATAGCGGTTTCGAGCGTGAGATCCCGATCTTTTTTAGGAGAGCGATCGTCATATTCGGCAGTTGGCTGAGTTTCGGGGACGACTAGCTTTCTCACGACGGCATCCGGGTTGGGTTGATTGTCTGGTACGTTCATGGTTCATACTCCCTTATAGGTTGTTGATTCCTGTCCTGGTTCTATTCCTGCTCTATGGCTCCCAGCGCTTTCAGGGTTGAAATCTGAGTGGCGCTCAGCCCAATCACACCTGTAATATCCATTCCTTCGTAGGGCCGATCGCTTCTTAAGATCTGCAAACCTTTCCCTGACCTGCTATCCCAGATTCGGATGGTTCCGTCCTCACTGGAACTGGCGAGAGTCGAGCCATCGGCCCGAAAAGCCACAGACCAGACTGCCTGCCCGTGGCCCGTTAGAGTTCTCAAACAGGCACCTGTAGCGATATCCCACACCTTTATTGTGTGGTCTTCCCCTGCGCTGGCTAAGGTCTGACCGTCAGGACTAAACACAACACAGCGAACCCGATTTTCGTGACCCTGTAACGTTTGTAAACATTCCCCCAGATCAGCGGCCCACAGTTTAATCGTGCGATCGCCGCTACCACTGGCAACCAGATCCCCCCTGGGATGGAAGGCAACCGACAGCACCCAGTCCGTGTGGCCCTGCAACGTGGTCGTACAGATGCCAGTTTCTAGATCCCAGAGTTTTACCGTCTGATCATCACTGCCACTGGCCAGAATCTGGGGTTGCAGCAAATTAAAGGCCACCGATTTAACCGCGTGGATATGGCCTTCCAGGGTGTGCAGGCATTCGCCGGTCTGCCAGTCCCATACTTTGATGGTGCGATCGCTGCTGCCACTGGCCAGCAATCGGCCATCCCCACTAAAGCAAACCGACTGCACCCAATCCCGATGCCCCTGGATGGTGCGTAAGCATTCCCCGGTTTTAATATCCCATACCTTAATCGTCTGATCGTCGCTGGCACTGGCCAGAACCTCAGGGGTTGGGAGAGCTGGATTTGGTGGCAACAGGGCAACGGCCGAGACAATATCCCTGTGGCCGGGTAGGGTACGCATACACTCTCCCAGATCCGGTTGCCAGATCCGGATCAGCCTGTCCTCGCTACTGCTGACCAACCACTCTTGACTGAAGGCTACCGCTAACACCCAGTGGTTGTAGGTCCTCAGGGTTCTCAAGCACTGCCCTGTCTGGGCATCCCAGAGTTTGATCGTGCGATCGTCACTGGCACTGACCAACATCCGACCATCGGGGCTAAAAGCAGCCAACCACACCGATCGCGTGTGATCAGGCAGGGTTCGCAGCAATTCGCCCGTGGTGGTATCCCAGAGTTTGATCGTCCGGTCTTCACTGGCCGTGGCCAGGAAGTTGCCATCAGGGCTAAACGCTAACGACCAGACATGGCTGGTGTAGTCCAGGGTGCGGCAGTCTCCGGTTTCTAGCTGCCAGAGTCTGACCGCTTTGCCATCACTGCCCGTAGCCAGACGGGTGCCATCGGGACTGAGATCAAAGGCGAACAGCCAGTTAACCGAGGTTTCCAGCACCTGCAGGCATTCCCCCGTTGTGATATCCCACTGTCTGACGGTTTCGTCCTGACCACCACTCACCAGGGTTTGACCAGTGGGACTAAATTTAACCGCCAGCACCCGGTTGCAATGGCCCTCCAGCACCCGCAGGCATTGTCCCCAACTGCGATCGGGAATATCCAGGGGTTGGGCCACATCCCACAGACGGATGGTGTGGTCATGGCTACCGCTGGCCAGCAGTCGGCCATCAGGGCTAAAGGCGATCGCCAGGACTCGATGGGTATGGCCCCTCAGGGTTTTAAGACACTGGCCCGTCTGGACATCCCACAACCGAATCGTCTGGTCGTGGCTTCCACTGGCCAGCAGCCTGCCATCAGGGCTAAAGGCGATCGTCTGCACCCCACCCTGGTGCCCCTCACAGGTGATCAACTGCCGGTGATCGACAATCTGCCAGAGACAGATCGCGTTGTCAATTCCGGTGGCTAACAGCGTCCCATCTGGACTGAAGGCAGCGGACAGAATATCCCCCGGCGTCTGGGTCAACACAGATTTGGTTAAGTCTGCACCCGCAAAGTTGACCCGTTGCAGCCCCATGCCCTGTAAGTAAGCCTGCCAGATGGTCAGGTGGGAGAGGTCATACCCAGTGAGATTGACCTGCAATCGCCAGAGCAGGTTGAGCAGATTGCCGCCGGCGTATCCCGGTCGTTGTGGCCGCGATCGCAAGGTCTGTAGAAGTTGGTTCAAACAGTTCACTGCTCCCTGATGCCCCAGATGGGTGGTCAGTTGTTCGCCAACGGGTTGCAGGAGCAAGTGGATCTGGCTGGTTCTCAGATAGTCTTTGGCCTGGGCCTTGATCAGGGCATAGCGATTAAGAAGCCCCAACTCGACCGCCAGACATTCCTGGCAAATCTGGTGAATCAATTGCTCGGTGACATATTCCATCACCACCGGTTGTTGGCTAAAACTGGTTGCCGATCGCTCAATCAAGCAGCGGAGTTGCAGGGATTCCACCGCTTCGAGCAATTCCCGCTGGCCAACGGCAGGAACAATGTCTGCTTTCAGTTCAGCCAGGGAAACCCCCTCCCGATTGATCGCCAGCCAGAACATCACCTGCTTTTCCAGGTCAGATAGCCGGTTAAACTGCTGATCGAGCAGGTCGGCAATATCCCCAAACACCGTACTACCCTGACTGAGGAAATCAGCAATACTACCGCCAAACAATTCCTGGATCGTGGTGGCAACGATCTTGAGGGCCAGAGGATTGCCGGTATAACGTTCTACCAGGGATTGCCCCTCAACCACCGAGACAGAAAATCCCTTTTCCTGCAAAATTTCTTGCCCTTCCGCTTGCCCCAGACCAGCTAACCGCAGCGATCGTACCGGTAACTGCTGCCCCTCCTGGGTCCTCAATTCCCGGGGCTTTTCCCGGCTGGTGATCACCAGGCAACTCTGGTGGGATGATTCTGCGATGCAGCGCAGCAGATCGCCATAGCCCTCGTAGCCTTCCCGGTAGGCTCCAGCCCGTTGATCGCTACACAAAATCGATTCCAGATTATCCAGTACCAGCAGACAGCGAGAAGCCCGCAGATACTCAATCAACTGAGTCAGTTTAAAATTCAGCGTTCCAGACACATCCTGGGCCTGCTGTCTGGACAGCCCATAGATCAGGTCGGTCAGTAGTTGCTCGACGGGCGGGGCATTACGCAGCGATCGCCAGATCAAGACATCAAATTCCTGCTGTACCTGCTGGGCCAATTTCACCGATAGGGCGGTTTTACCCATTCCTCCCATGCCAATGATGCCAACAAAACGGCAGTGGTCCTGTACCAGCCATTGCTCCAGAATGGCCAGTTCCTCTACCCGTCCGTAAAACTGGGAAACATCGATCGCTTCTCCCCAATGCTGGTATTGCTTCCTGCTGACCTCCGGAGCCGTGCTGGGCGCTTCCGTTCCAGGCCCTCTGGCCCGGAGAGTGCGTCGCTGCTCCCACTCCTGGTCAAACCGTTGCAAATTAGCCGCGACTTCCTGGCGGCGATGCCACAGGCTCAGAGTAAAATGCCAGTCCTCTGCCCCCTGGGTAATCGCCCGGTTATCTTGCAAAATTCCCAGAAAATCTTCTAGCAGTCTGAGGGCTTCTCGAATGTAATCTCGATTGAGTTTGTCAGGATAGTTGTCTTTTGCCGTCAGTTCTTCTAAAAATCGGATTTTGGTGCGAACCACCAGGCGCGACTCTGTTTGCCAGTGCAATTGGATTGGTAGATGGCTACTATCATCCAGGTCGTCATTGGCATGGGCTAACAGGGCCTCCAGCAATCGTCTGGCCCGTTTTTTCGCTTCAGGACCATAGTTCGGCCTTGGCATGAGTTGTGCCTTTCCAGGTTAGAAAGTTCGGGGAATCCCCCAGGTAGAATCCGCTCCCCTAACCGCTGATTCTAATACCTGTAAGGATTTTCAGCAGTTCAACCGGCTCCTGGCTTCGGGGAAATCCCTCCAAATACAGTGAATTCATCGGCTCAGAAACAGGGTTTTCCCTTCTCCTCTGAGCGATCAAACCACAAATCACAAGCCACAGGAGTAATAGCCATGCCTACAGGCACCGCTAGCAAAGTTACCCAGTTAGATGATGATATGTTCGGCTCGGAGCAGCCCGCCGCCAAACAGCCGCCAATCTCGCTGAGCCATAAGAATGGCCATGAAGCCAGCGAAGAAGTCGTTGCTGAGGTTGCGGGAGCAGGGGATTACTCTGAAACCCAGGGCTATGAAACCGGTGAGGAGACAACGGAGGCTGACGAAGCGGCTAACCATAGCGCAGTTAGAAATACGCCGATTCCCCCTCGAGTGGAGCAGGATGAGGAAGCCTCAGAAGCCAGTGCTAACGATTCAACCTTTGAGTCGGTGGCAGGTTGGGAGGAAAGCAGCCTGACTGAATCGGACGCGGCTGAAAGCGAACCTGTGATCGAAGCCTTCTATGCCAGCAGCGAATCTTCAGAGGAATTTTTCCCGGCGATCGGGGCGATTCTGGCTCCCATTGCCAAGGCCGTTCTCCCCTCCCTGGCCGGAGCAGTGGTACAGCAGGGAGCCAGCAGGCTCAACCCCCGGTTGCAGAAGATTTTCCAGCGTCTCAGCCGTCTCGGGATTAACCCGGCTCTGCTGAAGCGGCGGGAAACCGGGGAAGAATCCGATGAAGCCGGAGTGCTGGATGAAACAACCCTGGCTACCCTGGAACAGCAGCTGGAAACCCTGGAGGTTGTAATTGGTAAGGACGATCGCGTCCAGATTACCAATACCAAAGCGGTTCCCTGGAAGCGGATTTGCCATCTCAAGATCCAGGCGGCCAACGGTAAATCCTACCTCGGTACTGGCTTCTTCATTGGCCCCCGCACCATTATCACTGCCGGGCACTGTGTCTACATCCATGGCCAGGGTGGTTGGGCTCGCAGCATCGTCGTTACCCCAGCCCGGAATGGGGCAGATGCACCGTTCAAATCCTTTACTGCCACCTCCTTCCGATCGGTGAAAGGATGGGTGAATAACAAGTCACGCAACTACGACTACGGAGCAATCATTCTCCCCAGCAATGTCACGGTTCCCAAGGAAATTGGGGCCTTTGGCTTCGGTACCTTCTCAAATCAAGAACTCAAGGGTAAGCGCCTGAATACGGCTGGTTATCCTGGTGACAAACCTGCCGGAACGATGTGGTTCCACGGTCGCACGGCCAAAATGATTCTGCCGCGCACCATTACCTACGACATCGATACCGCTGGTGGCCAGAGTGGTTCTGCCGTTTGGGTCCGCCGCTCGGATGGTCAACGGATTGTGGTTGGTATCCACACCAATGGTGCCGCCTCTGGCAACTCTGCCACCCGGATTACCAAGCCGGTGTTCAATAACCTGAAGCAGTGGCGGGCTGAAGGTGGCAATGTCTGATTCTAAGGCCTGAGTCGGGCGGGTGGGCATTGCCCACCCGCCCGACTGCCTACCGCCAAAAGGATTTACTTATTTAAGTTAGGAGCAGGGATATGAAACGAACGGGATCTATCAAAGGAATTGTCCGTGACGCTGATGGCAGACCGATCGAAGATGTCAATATCGTGATTCTGTCAGGCCCTGTCCACCGGGATATTGCGGCTATTAGTGGTCCGGATGGCAGTTTCGGGTTTGGTCGTCTGGAGCTGGGAGACTATGTGCTTCAGGCCTACGGCAGTGACTCGGAAAGCCAGGTAATCTCGGTGCCTGTGGTGGCCGGCAAAATTGCCTTTGTCGAAATCTGGCTGGTCTCAGAACCGAAGGATTGCCCCAATCATCGCAATGGCGAACATCCTAACCAGGACAGCGATATCGTTCCCGAAATCTAGCCGCCGGAACGATTCCACCAGATACCGGCAAATTCCCGAAATTGCTCGTCTGTCCGTGTATTCCCTGATATTGCCCCCATTGCCCCAGGAGGTTACGGTTATGGTCAAGCTCCTGATTCTGTCAGCCAATCCGAAGAATACAGACCCCCTGCGTCTGGGTGAGGAGGTCAGGGAAATCCAGGTTGGCCTGGAACGAGCCCGCTACCGGGAACAGTTTACAGTGGTGCAGCGATCGGCCGTGCGGGTAGATGATTTGCGTCAGGCGCTGTTGACCGAACAACCCAGGATTGTTCACTTTTCAGGTCACGGGGCAGGGGAGCAGGGGTTGGTTCTGGAGGATGCCACTGGCCGGATTCAACTGGTCAGCACCGCCGCCCTGGGGGAGTTGTTTGGGTTACTCCAGTGCTCAATCGATTGCGTCGTTCTGAATGCCTGCTATACAGAGGCACAGCTCGATGCGATTCATCAGCATATTGATACGGTGGTGGGGATGAATCAGGCGATCGGCGATCGGGCGGCGATTCAATTTGCTGTCGGGTTCTATGAGGCTCTGGGGGCAGGAGAATCCTACGCTCAGGCCTACCGGTTTGGCTGTAACGCCCTTCGCCTGCAGGGGATTGATGAGGCGCTTACCCCGATATTGCGTTCCCGGATGCAGGCCCAACCCCCTGCTACGGGCGATCGGGCGCAACCCGAATCACCCACCCGGGTAGTTTCCCCCGACCCTGCTTCGATCACCATGACAGCAGGGGACAATGCCAAACAGTTTGCCCAGTTTCACAATGACGGTGGCACCGTGAATTTTAACTAAGGAGCACAAATTAATTAAAACCAAATTTCTAATTTTTGAAAGCGCGGCTCAGCCGCGCTTTCAAAAATTAAGTTTCGGGTTTTATTAAATTCACGATCCTAAGCCACATGAACCGGCTACTCGACGCTAGTTTGCTTTCGTTAAGCGGTTGAGCAGGAACAAAATTTAATCACGGAGTGATGCTATGGCTTCACTGATTGCAGGGGATCACGCGATCCAGTTTGGTCAGTTCGAGAATTACGGCTCCGTCAACTTTTCCCAACAGAACCTCCAGGGAACCCTACAACTCCAGATTGGGTCGATTGTGGGTGGTGAAATTAATCTCCATGGGGCTACGGCAGACCTGGCCCCCAAACTACGGCCACTTCCCCTACAACTGGGACCCCGTCCCTTTAAGCAGCTGATTGGTCGGCAGGCGGAAATCCAGTCGGCGTTGAACGTACTACCCGCCCATCAACCCCTGGAGCTGTTTGGTATATCGGGTATTGGCAAGACGGTAATTGTGCGATCGCTGGCACATCACCCCTCCGTGATCGCTGCCTTTCCAGACGGCATGGTGTACTACCACTCCACCCGAACCCAGACTGTCTCCGATCTGTTGCAGGAACTGTTCAATGCCTTCTACGACAGTAGCCTGCCCACCAAACTGAGTGATACTCAGATTCAGGCGGCCCTGCAACACCGCAAGGCCCTGATCCTGCTGGATGGCATGGCGCTCCAGCGGCAAGAGGTGGAGGCTTTGCTGAATGCAGTTCCCAGCTGCACCTTTTTGTTTGTCCTGCCCGATCGCCAGCTCTGGGGAGAAGGGCAATCTTTACCGATTCAGGGGTTACCTCCGGCGGATGGGATGGCTCTAGTAATGCAGGCCCTGGGGCGATCGCTCAACCCTGAGGAAACTGCTGCGGCTCAATCCCTCTGTCAATTATTGCAGGGCCATCCGCTCAAAATCCTGCAAGCAGTCGCCCAGTCCCAGGCAGAGCACAAACCCCTGACGGCGATCGTCCATCACCTCCAGGCGGCAGTGCCCGGTGGCGGCTGGGTGGCGGCCCTGGTGGCCCGGTTGAAAAAGCCCCAGCAGTTAATTTTAGCCCTGTTAGCAGCCCTGGCAGGTAAGGCTGCTTTGGGGGCAGAGGTGATCGCTGATGTGACAGCCCTTGCTAATGGGAAGCAGGAACTGGAGGAGCTGGTGCGCTCCCATCTGGTACAGGTGGAGGGCGATCGCTATCGGCTGGATAGCGCGATTACAGAACTATTGCGCCAGCAATGGCCGCTTGATCCCTGGATGGAGCGGCTCTCTCTTTATTTCCAGGGTCGAATGCAGTCCCCGGAAATTACCCTGGCCCAGCGGTTACTGGAGCTAGAGGTGATGTTGCAGGTATTCGACTGGGCAATCACCTCGGAACGCTGGCTCGATGTCCTGAATTTAGGCCGCCTGGTGGAAGGGGTACTGGCTATCAATGGCCATTGGGATGAATGGCGACGGGTCTTGCTATGGCTTTTAGAAGCAGCCCGGAGAACGGGTCAGCGTGCCCTGGAAGCCTTTGCTCTTCACCAGTTGGGTACGCAGGCATTCTGTCAGGGTGATCTGGGCCGGGCAGAAACGCTGTTGCGCGAAGCCCTCCAGGTGCGTGAGGCGATCGGTGATACCGCCGGGATTGTAGCCACTCGCCACAACCTGGAACTGTTACTTCCCCCCGTTGCTCCATCCCCCTCCCAGCCTGCCTATCTCCAGGGGCTGATTGGGGCAGGTGGCCTTGGTAGCCTGCTGCTGCTGCTATTCTTCGCAGTACCCCTGTTTTCTAAATCGGACGATCCGCCCTCGCCCACTCCCACGACGACGGTTTCACCGACCGCCACCTCTTCTTCAAGTCCGACCCCTGGCATCTCTGTACCCGTACCTAAGCAGCTAACCCTGAGGTTAGATAAGAACATCACTAAACCGGGAGAGGTTGTGGCTGGAACCGTGACTCTGGATATTCCCGCACCAGACGGGGGAGCCGTCGTTACCCTGCAGAGTAGCAATGCAACGCTGGCGGCAGTACCAGCTCAGGTCAGCATCAAAGCTGGAGAAACAACAGCCCCACTTACAGTCCAGGTGGCCAGACCTATCCGCAGGAGCCAAACGATTGAAATTACGGCGACGTTCAATAGAATTGCAGCAAAACCGGTCAGTCTGACGATCCAGGTTTTCAGGCCACCGGTTGCTTACCTGAAATCCCTGCAGCTCAGTCTGGAAGGGAATGGAGGAACGGGGGTGATTACCCTCACGGCCCCAGCGTCTGCAGAGGGTCTGAGCGTCTCGCTAACCCCCAGCGATCGCTATTTAGCCTTGCGTCTACCGGAGACGGTACAAATTCCAGCGGGAGCAATGGAAGTCAGGTTTAACTTTTTGCTACCCAGCGATCTGGCCAACTACCCTAACGGCGCTGCTCTGACGATTACAGCGACAGGCCGCAATAGCCAGCAAGCAGATACCATCAAGATTCCACCTTCACCTTCACCTTCACCTCTACCTTCACCTTCACCTTTACCTTCACCTCCATCCCAAACTCTCATCAGATAAGATTTTGATCCGCAAGCTCGCCTCGAGAGAAGACGGTGGTGTCACTCAATCAATTACCTTCTCCATCAACTTCTCATAGCTAGAACACAACCCTATTTATTCAAAATTCGATGAAGATAGAAGAAAAAACCGGAGTCAGAGATATGACCGAAGAGCCATCCCAGATTTGGTTTGTGGTTGAAACCGAAACAACCCGTACAGTAGAAGACATTCGGCGGGGAGAACGGTCAGGCGAGGATATTGGTAGCGACTTCAGGCAGCGTGTGACAGAGCAGATCCGAACGATCGCCGAGAAGCGAGTGCCTCTAGATGCCGTTGCTCTGAGAGAACAACTCAATGGCTTGCTGAAAATTTTGGGGGATGTGTCGGATAAAGCGAACCAGCAGAGTGGACTGCAATTAGACGAAGTGGAACTGGCCGTCGAGATCACTGGAGAGGGGCAGGTCAATATCCTGGGCAATAGCGGCAAACTGGGAAACAAGGGAGCCATTAAGCTGAAGTTCAAGCGTGCTACCCCGTAGAACAGGCATAGGACGGAACTGGGCAATTACGCTTGGAATTATTTGGCGAACGGACTAAAAGGCACCGCCATTGCCGTCGAATGGTTCCCGTTCCGGGTCTGGTTCTGCTTCAGGAGTCAGGGTCGCTTGCCGTCGTTGTTGGGCTTCAATTTCCTGTTCCGGTGAACCAAATTCCATTCGGGTTTCATAGTCCGCCAGGATTTTAGACTTCAAGTCGCTATAGCCCCACAAAGTGGGCTTTCCAGGTCGTCAGAGGTTTTGTTTCCCCATATCAGGCTCCTACAGCTATTCTCCAGACTCCGTTTCAATCCCTGGTAGGAATTTAGAGGTGGCAGTCCTATTTCTTAAAGGATAGGAAATAATCGTAATTTCCAGAGGTTTTGCCCAGTAAGGCTTCCAAAACTACGCTTTTTTCTCTGCCCTTTACGTAAATGCGCTACCTGAGATGGAAATCAGTAATCGGGGAGAGGATGGAATTGTCTGGAGTAATGCGGAGACAATTCGCCATGCTATCGAACAGGTTTGTGGCACACCCATTTCGTTTGAGCAGCATTACGCCGATCGAGACTGGGGTTCAGAAAATTGACGGCCAATCAAACTATTTCGTTGCAACTACATTCAGGCTAATCAGGGTATCTAGAATCCGCATACTGCTGCAGTCGTCAAACAGACCAAATTCGGGCACGGTCTCACAGTCTTGAAAGCCTACCCGCTGTAAATACCAGCAAAGGCTATCGAAATCAAAACCAACCTTGTGTACATCGTACTGATTGGACTGTCCACCAAACATAATTCGCATTAAGTGAAACCGCTCATCAGGAACCAGATTGGGGTTGAGATAGAGCCAGCAAAGCGTATGGAGATTGGGCACACTGATCAGAAGTTTGCCACCCGGTTGCAGAACTCGATACCACTCCTGCAAGACCTGGAGCAGTTCATTATTCAGTTCATAGTAGAAGTGTTCCAGGACATGGCTGGCATAAATCACTTCTAAACTATTGTCTGCAAACTGGTTGAGGAGGGCTGCATCCCCCACTACATCAACTTCTGGCCGAGGTTCAATATCTAAAATCATCCAATCAGGATGAGGTTCCTGTCCGCCAATATGGAGTTTTGTGGATTTCATCTGGCGTTGTTATATGAGGAAGGGTGTCGGGTATGCAAATTGGCAGATTGATTTGAATCTCACACCAAATCCATACCTGAATTCAAGTATATGGTTTGATTGAAGTCAGGGGGAAACCTGCTTTACATCTTTTCAGTCAAGACCAGGGTTCTTATGGCGTACCTGCTCATAGATAGTCTCCATCGCTGCTAAGAAAGAATTCTCCCGGTTCCAGAAGGCCGGGAAGTCTCCCTGCTTCTTCACCGGAATCCCGGCTACGAGGGTTTCGGGTAGGGGTTCGATCGTGGCAGGAAGCCGCTTTGCTCCATGCCAGAAATCCCGTAACCCGGGAGCTTTTTTGACAGCGATCGCTCGGGGTTGGGTGTGGTAAGACGCAAGCGCTTCCGGTGGGTGTTGGGCGAGTTGCAATTCGGCGACGAGGGCCTGACCGAGGGGAGATTTGGCCAGTTCTTTGTGCAGATCTTCTCGGGATAAGCCGCGTAACTCGAACAGAAGAAACGGGTCGCGATCGAGGTCCGCTGCAACCAGGTAATATACTCCAGCAATATGTTTGCAGGGATTACTATAGTCGGGACAGGAACAGTGAGCAATAAAATCTTTGCGACTTTGGGGCAGCAGGTGTAACCCCAGCAGGGTAAAAGATTCTTCGATATTGTCGGGAATTTCGTTTAACAACAGCTTTGAGATCAGGCCAGCTTTAGAGGCAACCAGGGCAATCACCGCCGCCCACTTGGCCGGGCTGATCGGCTGGAACTCGATTGTCGTTATATAGAGTGGTTCCTTATAAACCCCGTAGTAAGGGTTGACCGAACCCCGAACCTGGGCCGTGACAAGGCCATCCTGGATGGTAAAGCTTTTGACCTTACTCCCGCTGGCGTACGATCGCCCCCGACTGAGACGGCCCGGGTCGGTAAATTCTTCTAAGGCGGTGATAAATCGTTGCCCCCACCAGGTACGGCTAAACTGGCTCATTACTCTACTCCATAATGGCACTCCGGTTGAGCGCAATTAGTTTTCTAAAGGCGTTGTTATCCAACTCTGTCAGCCAGGATTCATCGGCTCCGACGATCGACCCGGCCAGTTTTTTCTTGTCTTGAATCATTTCGTCGATCCGTTCTTCCAGGGTGCCCATTGCCACAAACTTATGGACGAAAACATTCTTGCTCTGACCAATCCGAAAGGCTCGATCGGTGGCCTGGTCTTCGACGGCCGGGTTCCACCAGCGATCGAAGTGAAAGACCCGATTGGCTTTCGTTAAAGTAATGCCGACTCCCCCCGCTTTCAGGGACAACACAAAAATAGAAGGCTCGGTTTCTGGGTCTTGAAATTCGCTAATCATCTGTTCCCGTTTTTTGCGGGAGGTACCACCATGCAGGTAGTAAGTGTTGTAGTGGCAGGTATGGCGCAGGTACTTTTCCAGAGAGGCTCCCAGCTCTGTAAACTGGGTAAAGATCAGCATACTTTCACCTTCGTCGATCGCCTCCTGTACCATCTCGGTCAATCGCATCAGTTTGTGCGATCGCTCCGGCGTAAAATCGCTGCCATCCTGGAGAAACTGCATTGGGTGGTTACAGATCTGTTTGAGTTTGGTCAGGGTTGCCAGAATTAAACCTTTGCGATGGATGCCCTCTACTTCTTCGATTTGAGTTGTAATATCTTTAACCACTGCTTCGTAGAGAGAAGCCTGTTCTTTAGTGAGATTACAATACAGTTTTTGTTCAACCTTGTCGGGTAAATCTTTGATGATTGATTGATCGGTTTTAACTCGCCGTAAAATGAATGGTTCTACCAGTTTCTTTAAAGTGATCGATTGGCGTGGATCATTAGCTTTTTGAATCGGCAGTTCAAAGTTACGTCGAAATTGGGTTTGATTTCCTAAATATCCGGGGTTCAAAAAGTTAAAGATAGACCATAGATCGAGTAATCGATTTTCAATTGGAGTTCCGGTCAGAGCCAGACGGTGATTAGCATTTAATTTCAGGATCGATTTTGTCAAATCTGCTTTAGGATTTTTGATATTCTGGGCTTCATCTAAAACCACCCGATGCCATTGAATATCACCGAAGAGTTTAATGTCTTTACGGGCCAGGGCAAAGGAGGTAATAATCACATCATTCTCCCGACAGGCCTGCTTAAACTCCTGGGCTGACCTGGCCCGTTCAGTTCCGTGATGAATTGCGGCCTTTAACCCTGGGGCAAACTTCTCAATTTCGTGATACCAGTTACCGACCACAGAAGTCGGAGCCACCAGCAGGGTGGGCGGCAGGTTTTTGATCCGCTGTTTCTTGGCCAGTTCCCGTTCCTGCAACAACCGGGCAATCACCTGGACGGTTTTACCCAATCCCATGTCATCGGCGAGGCAACCATTCAGGCCAATTTGTTCTAAGTACTGCAACCAGGAAACGCCCCGCTTCTGGTATTCCCGCAGGTTCCCCTGGAGAGTTTTAGGATTATCAACGGGTTGTAACTGGCTTTTGTCGCCCAGTTTGGTCAACATTTCTGACAGAGCATCCTGGCGATCGACTTCGACCTCCAGTTCTTCCCCTTCCCCGGCGGTCAGCTTCAAAAAATCTAACAGGCTTAATTCCGGGTTTTCCTGCTGCTGGGTTTTCCAGAACTCCAGCATTTGGCGCATTTTGTCCTGATCCAGTTCCATCCACTGTCCCCGGAACTTGACCAGGGGTGTTTTGGCAGTGACCAGTTGATTCCATTCCTGCTCAGTTACCTTTTCACCCCCGATCGCCAGTTCGTACTGGTATTCCACCAGGTTCTCCAGGGAAAAGTACTTTTTTGTTTTGTCTTCGCCCCCAGAAAGAGATTTACCCCTGGCTTTTAGCCGTACTTTGGCCCGCCGCCGGCCCTCCGGTGTCCACCAGGCAGGCACCACCACTTTGTACCCAGCATTCTCCAGCACCCAGGCTGCTTCCTTTAAAAAGTCAAAGGCTGCATCTAAATCCAGCCTGATTCCTGTAGGTTGATCGGTGTCCAGGCCTTCCCAGAGAGCAGGATAAATCCGCGCAGCATAGCCCAGGTTCATCAGTAAATACTGCTCAAACCCATTCCCCATCTGCTTCTGCACCTGTTGTCGCTGCTTTGGGCGCAGTTGCCAGTAATCTTGCAGGGCCAACCGGGCTGAGGGGTCAGCTTTGGGAGCAATTTGAAATTGCAGTTCCCAGGGATCTTCAGGTTTGATTGGGTCTTGCAGTTTGAAGTAGAGATCAAAGGATTGCTCGGTCTGCGTCCGCCGGATGCGATCGCGCCAGGTCTGCCATTGCTTGTAGAGATCCAGGCCCTGAGCATAGGTCCAGGGTTGGGGGTTGGGCTGGAGGCAACTGGCGAGCAGTGAGTCGGCGATCGTTTTGTTAAAAGCCTGGGTTGTTGGCGTATGGGTGACGATATCGTTCAACAAACATTCAGCAAAGTGCCGCAGCAGGGTTTCTCGATCGTAAAACTCGATCGGGTCGCGGGGTTCACTGAAACCGGCAGCGCAAACCAGTGGCATATAATCGACATACTGCTGGATGGTGGTTTCGTACTCTTCACCGATAAATTCCCAGGCGGGGTAAATTTCAAATTTACCGCTGTCGATCGTTTGAGTGGTAGCAGTGGCTTTAGTTTTAGCGGCAGTTTTAGCAGTCGATCGACGGGTTTGAGGGCTGGTCTTGCGACTGGCCGAAGTTGCTCGCTTCTTTCTGGCAAGTTTGGCTGGCTCCAGGTCCCGGTACTTCAGGGCAGGAATATACTGATCTCTGAAAATGATGCGCTTTAATGCCTGGGTATAGTGGAACCAGAAGAGCAGGTCAGAACCCAGCTGAATCTCGGCCAGGTTATGCAACGCAATGAAATGCAGATCGTTGAGGAGACTGACAACGTTGTTGGCCAGTCCGTAGGTTTTAGCCGGGGCAAGGGTCTGGTAACAATCTACCTGCCAGTACTGCAACTCAAACTCGTCAGGCAGGTCTGCTTCCAGGTAGCGTGAGAGTTCCAGGGAAGGGAGGGGCTGTTGCTCTACCGTGGGCAACAAAAAGTATTTCGTTGAAATTAAGCTTTTTAGTTGCCGCTCTGCTGGTGCGGCGATTCCCAGCTCTTTTACCAGCAACTCCAGCAGGTTGTCGGCAGTCATCTGGTAAGGGTGACGCTGGCTGGGCTTGCGAAACCGTTTGCGCTCAGTTGTTTCAACCCAGAGATAAAACCCTCCTGACTGCACAAATTCCTCCCCTGCTTGAGGAATCCAGGTGCCGTGAAGAATTTGCATCGTCAAAGATAGCTCCGGGGCTGTGATATTTGCTTTTCAGCCTACCAAAATCAGCCAGAAATGCAACTTTGACAATCGCTCCCTAACAATTTGCTCCGGGTTGCTCACAGGCTCCAATACTGACCCAACTGGTAGAGCCATCTTCCCAATGCTCTTTTTTCCAGATCGGGGCATTGTGCTTCAGGGTATCGATCGCGTACTGACAGGCGGCAAAGGCTTCCGTCCGGTGGGGGCAACCGACGGCCACCAGCACACTAATTTCGCCGATCGTCAGTTTACCGATGCGGTGGAAGATCACCACATGGGTGGTTTCTGACCAGCGCTGGCGAATTTCCCTGGCAATCTCCTGAAACACTCGAATCGCCATCGGTTCGTAGGCCTGATACTCCAGAGCCATTACCGCCTTGCCTTCGGTGTTGTTGCGTACCATGCCACTCATCAAGACCACCGCTCCATTGGCCGGGTCATCGGCCAGGGCATAGACTTCCTCTAACGAGAGGGGGGCGATCGTAATCGCAAACCGATCGCCGGGATGGGGTTTGGCGACGGTCTTTAAAGAGTCGGGAGTGATCAGGTTCATAGGCCTCAATGCTGGGTCTTTTCAGGGGAACACTCAATTGTGGCCCCTGGCTGACTCCTCACATTTTAAGAGATCCGCTGACTTGCTTGAGAATGGAGGGCCAGGGGAAACCCGTTGCTTCTCCTGCACTTCGCCAGGAAGCTACCTCCCCAATCCGTGAAATTACCTTTGCAAGCAGAGGCAATTACGTTATACTAAGCGTAGTCATTACGAGTTTATTTAAGAGCTATGGCGAACCAACCTGTAGAAAACCTGGTCATTATTGGTTCTGGTCCCGCCGGATATACTGCCGCGATCTATGCTGCCCGTGCCAATCTGAAACCATTTGTGTTTGAAGGTTTTCAGGCAGGCGGTCTGCCCGGTGGGCAACTGATGACAACCACTGAGGTAGAAAACTTCCCGGGCTTCCCTGAGGGGATCACCGGGCCGCAATTGATGGATCGGATGAAAGCTCAGGCAGAACGTTGGGGTGCAGAACTGGTAACTGAAGATGTCACCTTTGTCGATTTCAGCCAGCGTCCGTTTGTGATTCGGTCCGAAGAGCGGGAAGTACTGGCCCATAGTGTGATTATTGCCACGGGCGCAACGGCCAAACGCTTGGGCCTGCCCTGTGAAGGCCAATTTTGGAGCCGGGGCGTGTCTGCCTGTGCTATCTGTGACGGTGCCACACCAATTTTCCGGGGTGCCGAACTGGCGGTTGTTGGGGGTGGAGATACGGCGGCGGAAGAGTCGATTTACCTGACCAAATACGGCGACCATGTTCACATGCTGATTCGCTCCGACAAGATGCGGGCCAGCAAAGCCATGCAAGATCGGGTGTTAAGCAATCCCCGCATCACGGTGCACTGGAATAGTGAACCCGTTGATGTGTTTGGCGATGGCGAGCACATGCAGGGGGTGAAAATCCGCGATACCAAAACCGGTGAAGTCAGTGACCTGGCCGTGAAGGGGCTGTTTTATGCGATCGGTCATACCCCCAACACCTCTCTGTTTAAGGGACAGATTGATCTGGATGATGTGGGCTACATCGCTACGAAGCATGGATCGGTAGAAACCAGTGTCGAAGGGGTTTTTGCTGCCGGGGATGTGCAGGACCATGAGTTCCGGCAGGCAATTACTGCCGCTGGGACGGGTTGTATGTCCGCGATGCTGGCAGAACGCTGGTTGTCCTTTAACGGGCTGGTTCAGGAGTTCCATCAGACCGCCGCTTCCGAGAAACCGGAAGCCGCCCCCGCCGCTAAGAAAACCGAGGCAGAGCAGGCTTCTGGTTTTGATATTGGGGTGACCAAGCATGAAGGGGGCTATGCTCTGCGCAAGCTCTACCACGAAAGCGATCGCCTGATTATGGTTAAGTATGCCTCGCCCCAGTGCGGCCCCTGCCATACTCTAAAGCCAATTCTCAATAAGGTGGTAGATGAGTTTGACGGCAAGATCCATTACGTCGAAATTGACGTTGAGCAAGACCCGGAAATTGCTGAGTCTGCTGGAGTGGTCGGTACACCGACAATTCAGTTCTTCAAACTGAAGGACAAAGTAGGGGAACTAAAAGGGGTTAAACCCAAGAGCCAGTACCGCGAAGTCATCTCCAGTCACCTGTAAGGCTCTTGAATTTCATAAAACCCGGACTTAATCTTTGAAAGCGTGGCATCGCGCTTTCAAAGATTAATATTTTTACCCATACATCAGGGGGTTGCTTCCCGCTCCAGCACGATCGTCACTGGTCCGTCATTTTCAATTTCTACCTGCATCATGGCCCCAAACTTGCCGGTTGCTACCCGCAGGCCACTGGCCCGTAGTTTTTCTACGAATAGGTTATATAACTCTTCAGCTCTGGTGGGAGCAGCCGCCCGATCGAAGGAAGGCCGTCGCCCTTTGCGGCAATCTCCATAGAGGGTAAACTGGCTGATCACCAGCAACTCTCCCTGAATTTCCAGAATAGATTGGTCAAACCGGCCCTCTGAATCTGCCGGAAATAACCGGAGTTCCAGGCATTTACGAGCCATCCATTCCAGTTCCATTTCCGTATCGGTCTCGGCGATCCCGACCAGTAAGTTCAGACCCCGGCCAATTTTGCCAATCACATCCTGCCCAACCGTCACCTGGGACGATCTCACCCGCTGGATCACCACTTTCATGACAAAGGGCTACCAAACTGACGGTGCAGGCGGGGATGGAGCAGACGATCGACGGGTTTGTTTTGCTTCAGGTGTTGTTCCACAATCTCGGACACATCGCCGGACTGAACCCGGCAATACCAGGTTTCGTCGGGCAACACCCGCACCGTTGGTCCCATATTGCATTGTCCCTGACAATCACTGCCAATCACTGTCACCCCTGCAATGGGCTGCTCCAGAAAGGTTTCTAAAACGCTGGCAGACCCATTCTTGCAGCAGTTGACATATTGGCAAACCAGAACTGTTCGCTCAACATCCATCGGTTCTACCTCGAAATGGGTCTGAACAGCATTGTCTGTCAGATTTGGTGAACCCCATCCTACTTGCCGAAGCCCCTGCCCCGATTGGCTGTAGACAGGGTAAAGCAGTTTTCAATCTGCGATCGCAACCCTGGGTGATCCAGATTCTGGCCGATCAGAACTAACTGGTTTTTGGGTTGGCCCTTCCAGTCGTCATCTTCCAGAGAAAAGCGCTTGCCACTCAGGTGGAAGATGTGGCGTTTGGGGCTTTCGTTAAACCAGAGAATGCCCTTGGCCCGAAACACATTTTCCGGTAGCTGGTTATCGAGGAAGTATTGAAACTTACGAATATCCAGCGGTTGATCACTCTCGATCGACACCGAAGTAAAGCCATCGTTTTCCAGATGGTGGGAATGGTGATGGTGGTGATCATGGTCATGATCATGGGTGCAATGGCCATGGTCATGGTCGCAGCTAGAGTGGTCATGGTGGTCATGGTGGTCATGGTCGTGGTGCTCATGATCATCATGAGAGTCCGTAGGGCTGAAGTACTGCCCCGACTCAAACAAGCCAACACTCAAAAGTAAAGACAGGGGAACCTGACCTTTCGTCGATCGCAAAATTCTTGCCCCTTCTTTAATGTCCCGGACTCGCACTTCCAGAACGTCCAGGTCAGCCTCATCCACCAGGTCGGCTTTATTCAGCAGAATGATGTCACCGTAGGCAATCTGATTGTAAGCGGCCTCGCTATTGAACAGATCAAGGCTGAAATTTTCAGCATCGACCACGGTAATAATTGAATCCAGACGGGTCATCTCCCGCAATTCTGTTCCTAAAAAGGTCATGGCAACCGGTAGGGGATCGGCCAGACCGGTGGTTTCTACTACCAGGTAGTCAACCCCATCCTGCCGTTCCAGCACTTTGTAAACCGCTTCTACCAGATCGTTGTTAATTGTGCAGCAGATACAGCCATTGCTGAGCTCTACCATGCCGTTCTCTTCGGTGGTAATGATCAGCTCGTTATCAATGCCAATTTCGCCAAACTCATTCACCAGCACTGCCGTTTTCAGCCCCTGCTGGTTGGTCAGAATGTGGTTTAACAGGGTTGTTTTGCCACTGCCTAAGAAGCCAGTAATGATAGTGACGGGCAACCCATGCTTGGGGGCATCCATGACAGAAGAAGAGTCGGGAGTGACTGCTGATTGCATAGCGCAGATGTCTGAAACGTCAGAGAATAAATACAGGAAACCTGAGAGTTGCAGGAACCATGGTTATGAACCTGCAACACCTCCCTATTATCGCCGATCTATTGGGGGTTGGTGCAGGTCGGCGATCGACGGCCTGAGTTTGCTATCCCGTTCCCTGCCATCATAGAGAGAAGCTGATATATTTTGAAGTTTCTGATTTTTTGGTGCTATGTCCCTAACTCTGTACAACACCCTCACCCGTCGCAAAGAACCCTTTGAACCGCTGGAACCGGGCAGGGTCAAGATGTACTGCTGTGGGGTGACGGTGTATGACTATTGCCACCTGGGACATGCCCGCTCCTACATTGTCTGGGATGTGGTGCGGCGCTACCTGCAATGGCGGGGGTATGAGGTGCGCTATGTGCAGAACTTTACCGACATTGACGACAAAATCTTGAATCGGGCCAGGGCCGAAGGCTCAACCATGCAGGCCGTGGCCGATCGCTTCACCGAAGCCTACTTTGAAGACATGAAGCGGTTGAATATTTTAGAGGCCGATGTCTATCCCAGGGCGACCCATACGATCGATGGGATCAAGCGTCTGATCCATCAATTGGAGCAGCAGGGGGTGGCCTATGCCGCCGAAGGAGATGTCTACTACGCCGTCCGGCAGGACGAAGACTACGGCAAACTGTCTGGGCGCAGGCTAGAAGACTTACAGGCCGGGGCGAGTGGCCGGGTATCCGATGATCCCGAAATCCAAAAGAAAAAAGACCCCTTCGATTTTGCCCTCTGGAAAGCAGCCAAACCTGAGGAGCCCTTCTGGGAGTCGCCCTGGGGCCGGGGCAGGCCAGGCTGGCATATTGAATGCTCGGCTATGGTGCGGGATCATCTGGGGGACACGATCGATATCCATGTCGGGGGCGCAGACCTGATTTTTCCCCATCACGAAAACGAAATTGCTCAGTCCGAGTCGGCCACCGGTCAAAGTCTGGCTCGCTACTGGATGCACAACGGCATGGTGAATGTGGGAGGGGAAAAAATGTCCAAGTCCCTGGGCAACTTCACCACTATTCGCCAACTGTTGGATGGTGACAGGGCTCCCGATCCCATGGCAATTCGCCTGTTTGTCTTGCAGGCCCAGTACCGCAAACCCATCGACTTCACAGATGAATCGATCGGGGCGGCGACAAAGGGCTGGCAAACTCTCAAAGAAGCTCTGTTGTTAGGTCTGGAGTATGGCCAGCAGTTGGGCTGGTCAGAACCAGGGCAATCCGGCCCAACTTCTCCCTGGCAGGAACAGTTCCGGGCTGCCATGGATGATGATTTCAACACTTCCGAAGCTCTGGCAGTGTTATTTGAGCTGGCAAAAGACCTGCGTCGGGAGAAAAATCTGCTGATCCATGAGGGCAAAACAGAAACCGACCCGGCGCAGTTGCAGCAAACCTGGCGGGTGCTGGTAGAACTGGCCCGGGTGCTGGGCCTGGAAGTGACGGCGGAGACAGAAGCTCCCTCCCCTGCCCAGGGCCTGAGCGATACTCAGATTGAAGAGCTGATTCAGCAACGTCAGGCGGCTCGTCAGGCCAAGAACTGGGCCGAGAGCGATCGCATCCGAGATCAGTTGCAGGCAGCGGGTATCAGCTTAATTGACCAGGCCGGAGGAGTGACCCGCTGGCACCGAAATTAGCCATAAATAAACGGTTTGGCTGTGAGTTGGGCATCACTCTGGGAATTCTAGAATCAGCAACTTGAGGCTGAAGGGCAGGCGATCGTAGAAAGTGTGATGGTTGGCCCGTCAGTAATCAGGCAGGTTCACGCGATTCTAACTCCGGAGCTACTCTTCCCTATGGACAGCCAATTTAACCCCCAGTCCCTCAACGATCACGATGTTTTGGCTTTTGGTGATGCCACCTTCAAAGCTGGCAAATTCCGTCAGGCAGCGGAGTCCTGCTTTGGTGGTTCCCTGGGCAGTGGGTTTAGTGCTGAGTTGACTCGTAAGGGGATCAGAATTGATCAGGCTCTGCTGGCTCCCAATAACAGTATGGATGATTATGCCTGCTGGTTTGGTTCCGGTGTTGACTGTGAAGTGTTACAGGTGGGGGCTACAAGCTGGCGTAAGGCCAGAGTGCGAATTCGGGTTGCGGTCAGCTTTGAGTTAGAAGAGTCAGAGCAGCCAGCAGCAGAGATTCAGCCATCTCCCTCGCCAATTTCCCAGCCCGTTCAATCCCAGCCCGTTCAATCCCAGCCTGTCAAACCCCAACCTGCCAAACCCCAGCCAGCTAAACCGGCGGCGGCAGTCACTAATGGGTCTGCAGAGCGGTATAAACTGCCCGATGAACTGCTGGAAGACCTCTGGGGTTAAGGGTTTTTCTTCCAGAAAGGTGTGGCTCTACTGTTGACTTCCCCTGGTATGCGGGTAAATTAGGTTGAGATTGAGATGCAGTCTATCAAATTAGGCATCCACCTATGGACAGAAAAAAGAGCCAACCCTTCCTGATTATGGCCATCGCCTGTAGTGCTGCTGGTGTGGTACTGGGTGGTACGGCCAGTTGGGCCGAAAGCACCCTCTGTATTCAGGATGCTGCCCCTTCAGCCGAATGCCTCACGAAGCCCCCTCTGATCAAAACTCTGGAAGGTATGAGTGTGGGTCTTGTAGCGGGTCTTGGAGCTGCGATCGGCGCAACGGTGCAGGCCAGACAAAACTAGGGCGGCCTGGGTCAGTTATCTGCCAGTCATGCCAGACTTTGAACCAGGGAATACCTAGTTTCTCAGCTCTGGTGACCGGCCCACCAGATAGGTTTAGTTGTTCTTACCGCGATCGCTTTTACTTCCAGGAGTTGGGCGACTGATGGGGCTACCGGAACCCGTGTCACGACTGCGGGAAACTGGGGCATCGGGCTGCAACTGATGACGACCATTGCGAACCACCCGCAACATCTCGTTCAGTTGAAATTCCATCTCTTTCAATACCCGATCGGCGTACTCATCGGCCCCGGCCTGAATTTCTTCACACTCGGCGATGGCCATCCGTTGCATTTCTTCCATGTCTTTTTGAGCCTGTCGCCGCATCCGCTCAATTTCAGCGATTGTTTGCTCCTTGGCCAGTTCGCATTCCTGTTGCACACGCTGCCGGATCTGCTGGGCTTCCAGTTCTGCCTGACGTAAAATTCCCATCTCGTTCATGATCTGGGCCGCCCGCTGCTCGGCAGCTTCCAGCATTTCCTGGGCATATTGCTCGGCGTTGAGCAATAATTCATCTTTTTGACGAGTGATTTCTTCGGCTTCGTGAAAGGCTTCCGGCAGGCTCAACCGCACCAGATCCAGTTGCTCTAACAACTGTTCTTCGTCGATCAGGGTACGCCGACTTAACGGAATTCGCGGGCTGTCCAGGATCATTTCTTCCAGACGGTTGAGTTCCCGTTGAATATCTACGCTCCCAGAACGGCTCATATCTCCGCTGGAGGTGCCATTTTGTGTCCCATTACTGGTGCCGAATCCGTGTTCAGGGCTGATGCTGGAAGAGTCTTGGCGTAGCATTTGTAGATATCCAGGGCGACATGTGGTGGAACGAGATGGTCGATCTGACCTCCAAATCTGGCAATTTCCTTGACCAGACTACTACTTAAAAAACTGTATTCATTAGAGGTTGCCAGGAAAACTGTTTCGATCTCCACTGAAAGGGTTTTATTAGTATGGGCCATTTGCAGTTCCATCTCAAAATCAGACAGCACCCTTAACCCTCGCAGCAGAACCGTAGCCTGCTTCATCCTGGCATAGTTTACCGTTAGCCCATCAAAACTATCAACTTCTAGGTTAGTCAAATGTTGGGTTGCCTGCCGAATCTGATTAATTCTTTCGGGAACGGTAAACAGAGGGGTTTTATTAGGATTACGCAGCACAGCGACAATTACCCGGTCAAACAGACGACAGCCACGCTCGATAATATCGAGGTGGCCCAGGGTGACTGGATCGAAACTGCCAGGGTAAATTGCAAGCACAAACTTAAATCAGAGCTACTGAGGCGATTATAGAAGTAAATCTGACTCAGCAAGTGGTTTCTTCCACGGGTGGTCAAACTTATTACAGACTGACTAATGGAGCCAATTACTCCGACAGGGAAAGTCAACGACTCAGGAACCAGGAAACTTTTATATCTATATAATTTATCAGATAAATTTCTCTGCCAGATAGGAGGCTTAACCTCCCTGGGAATCCGTTTTGGTTAAGAAAATGAGAGCTATCACAGCCATTAATTGAGAGGAAGGGTCGGTGATCACCAGGGATGTCTTGACGGAGGCTTATGCAACCAATGCCGGGGCCGTACAGCAGGCGGAAGCTCTATTGCTAGAGTTTGAACAGTCGATCGCCCCCGGAGCCTGGCCGTTTTTAGATAAAGCCACCATCATCAGCGAGTTGCGGGCCAGGATTCACAACCCCTTTCTGGTCAGCCAGGGTGGGCAACCGTTTTGTGGGCCGGCTTCTGTGCTATTTGAGCTGGTACGCAAACAACCTCAGCGGTATATCGAGATCTGTCGCAGTCTGTTTCTAGTTGGTGGGTTTCACTCGGTCAGTCAATACATAGCGTCTTCAGAACCATTACGCCACAGCAGTTTTGGTAATTTGCGGATGGGGCAGGCGGATTGGATGGTGCTTGCTACCCTGCGGGATGTGGAAACCAGGTTGTTTCCGGTAGAACCCAATGCCCCCAATGTCATTCGCAATCTGGCTGGTATGACCAAATCCTGGGAGATGAAGGGCTGGATTCGGGAGATTCTGGGTTATACCAATATTCAATATTGTCAGGCTTACCTGACAAATGATCTGGAGGCTTTAAACGCCGCGGCCGTAACGATTCAGGCGGGGGGAGTGGCCTTTGCCCTGATTACTGCAGAAGGAATGCTGTCTGACAAACCGCCGTTGGTGCCCTTTCCCAGCCACTGGATTGCTCTCCTGGGAAACGTAGTGATTCAGGCAGAGGCGATCGAGTTTGATATTTATACCTGGTCAAAGCAGATGCGTTTAAAGATGGAACTGGGTGAGTTTAAGAAGTACTTCTGGGCAACGATCACCGCCCTTTGAGAATAGGTGAAGCCGCCGGGAGGCGTTGCAACGCCTCCCGGTAAAGCCGTTAAACCTGGGGTTGTCCCTGTTGACGACGTTGGGGGCGATTTTGCTGGCGCTGGCGCATTTGGTTCAGCTGTTCTGGGGTAAGAATTTGCTCCATTCGCTGGCGCGACTCTTGATGAATGGTTCGCATCTGAGTTCGCTGTTGACTGGTGAGATTGAGGGACTTCATGATTTTGCGGGGCTTTTCTCCCTGTTGTAAGGCTGCTTCATACCTGGAGCGCTGGTCGGCGGTCAACACCTCCCGAATAATTCTGCTCTGAGTATCTTCCCGCAGTTTTTGCAGCTGACTCTTCTGTTGTTCTGTCAAGTTGAGCTTGTTGGTCATGCGCTCCATGCGTGGCCCTGGGGCGTTTTGGCTTTGGGCCTGAACAGGCAGCAGAGAGGTCGTAGACAACAGCAGGGCGATCGCGCCGGGTAAGAGAAGCGAAGATTTAACGTTCATAGTTGTCCTGGAGATAGCGGATGTAACTAACAGTGCCCATGGGCATCTGTTGTATCCCGTTAGACAACTTCTCTTCAGGAAAGGTTCATTGGTTCAGAATATTTTCGGGTCACTGTCTGCCGGGTCGGCCCAGGGTCGTTATGTAAAGGACAGCTTCGTCGGTGGGAATACCCAGAACTTCGTTCACATGGTCATCAAAGAAGCCGCCAATTCCGCTTACCCCCAGCCCCAGGTAAACAGCGGCCAGATTCAGGCGTTGCCCCAAATGTCCGGCATCTGTATGGAGGTAGCGGTATACTCGATCGCCATAGGCTGCCACCGCCGTTTTCAAGTCGGAAGTATGAAACAGAACTGCTGCTGCATCCCGCCCCAATTCCTGCCCCAGACAGAGAAAATGCAGTTCCTGACGAAAGTTTTTAAACCTGATCTGGCGCAATTCCTGGGCTTTAGGGGCGTAGTAGTAACAGCCTTCTTCCAGGCCATCTACCCCTGAAACTGCAATAAAGGTTTCCACCAGGCTGAGATCGAAGTAATCAGGGATGCTATCTAAACCCTGGTCACTGTAATGCGCTGGATGATAGGTAAAATCCAGCAGGGCTTTCAGTTCGCTCAGGGTGATTGCTTCGCCACTATAACTGCGGGTCGATCGTCGTCGTAGCAGGGTTGTTTTCAAACCATCCAGATTGCTTTCCCAGTTAATTGGGGTGGTACTGGTGGGCACCTTCAGGCAAAACGGGAAATTATACTTGTCTGTCCGCTGGTCTGCCAGGTTAGGTAGCCTCCAGTCTACTTTTAAATTCGGGTCAAAAGGCATCTGGGTTGCCCGATGAAAGTAGGTCAGCAATTCCCCATCGGGGATGGCCGGAAAGTCTTTCTGGATACTGGCTGGAGCGATCGTCCGGGCCAGGGGCAGGTTTTGTTTGACTTCCAGCAGGTCGGCCAGGGGCAGGACGGCGGTCGTACCTTCCTGGTCGGCATCCAGATAGAGTAAATGGTTCATAGCCTCATCCATGAAGCTACCAATCAAATGAGGCCGAAAGTCGTTCAGAGCCGAGGCCAGTTCCAGGTTGCCCAGGAGGTGACCAGTATCGAGAAAAATTCGTCGGTAAGCCCGGTCTTGATAGCGCCAGGATGAGCGGAAGAAGATAGCAGTGGTGACGATCGCCAGCTGGGTATTTTCTAAAATTGGATGCCAGAAACAGGCGGTCTGGAGTTTAGTCCAGACATCGTTCTCCCAGAAATGCAGAAGGGAATGGGTCTGAGCCTGATAGTTATAAAGCCCTGCCGGTAAAATCGGGGTGCCCCGCGAAATAATATAGATCTCTGCCGGGTATAGACCGCCCGCTGAAGGGGCCGCCCGCAAATAATGGGCACCGACAGCCGTCGGTACTTTGGCGGTCAGTCCGTAGCTACAGAGCAGTAACCGCGAAAATCGTTGCCACCAGAGCGTTGTTGGATCGCTGGTAGACAATTCCAGGTCGTCGGTTAAGTAGGGTTTCAGGTCGATCGCCGTACCAATTTTGTATTCCTTAAACGGAATCGGCTGGCGACTCCAATCCAGTGGTTGGCTCCTGGTATTAATGGTTTGGGGATCGTACTTCGTCCGTTCGTGATAGTGCTGAGCAATCGAAACAGAAGACTCCGGCATAAAGCATCTGGATGAATGCAGGTTCGCTTTCATCTTGACACTGACTTGCCCGAACTTGGTACCGATCTGCCAAGAATCTCTTGCTTGATTTCTGGGTCTTTGCCAGGGATTATCCCCGTGTGGTAGCGACTCGGGGTAAATTGCGTAGCTGCTCCAGTTGCGATCGCCAGACAGCATAGCCGAGAGAGTTCAGGTGCAGGCCATCCGTGGTTAGCTGCATCTGGAGGTCGCCGCGCTCATCGGTAAAATAAGGATGTAAATCTAAAAAAGTCACCTTTTCTGCTTCGGCCATCGTTGCCAACTGGCGATTTAGCTCTCGAATCGAAGCATTAGAAACGGCGGCAAGGCGTTCTGCCCAGGGCGGCAGGGCTCGTCCGGGAGGGGTGAGTTGCTCTACGGTCTGACTGCTACCATGGGGCAAAATTGATTGCACTACAATTCGAGCTTTGGGGTGAGCGGTTTTGAGATGGCGCACGATTTCCTGGTGGTTGGCCAGCAGGGTTTCTCGTCTGACTCCCCGGATCAGATCATTGATCCCGATCAGGACCAGGATCGTTTCTGGTTGGGTGGCATCAAATAACTTCAACCGCTGCAAAAGCCCGGCAGATGTTTCACCAGAAATGCCCTGGTTTAACCAGGTGAACCCACTGGGTAACATTTCCGGTGGAAACCATAAGCTGAGAGAGTCTCCGGCCAAAATGGTCAGGCGATCGGGTTGTTGTGCCGCCGCTACTTTGGCTTCTCTGGCCAGCAGGGCGACCCACTCTTCATAGGTGAGCTGGTACCGCTTACCACTACCGGGATTGACTGGTACATCTACATTGTCAGGTTGCAGGGTAGAGGCATTAACCTGGAAAAAGGACAACGGATCGAGGCGTTGCATCCAGGTGCCGCCCATGACTGCGCCACTGAGCATGATTCCGCAGACAGTCACCATTGAAAACTTGAAAGAAGGCTGAGACACCAATCTTTACCTGAAGAAGTAGTAAGCCTGAACCAGTTTGTGGATTAACCCACGGAGGCATCAATCCACCATGATTTGGAAGATAATTTTACCTGGGTTTACTAGAATCGAAACCGCCTCTTCCTACCTTTTTTAACTTCTCCCTATTCCAGGGTGGGGATGGTTCTACCCCCCTTAAAGTTAAGTCCGGCGGGTTCCCCCTTGGTTTCCAGGGACTGTTAGTTTAGACCTTGCTACCAAAAACGTTTTGCGAGTAACAAAAGTAAATGGGAGCAGGCAGCAGATGAATAATAGATATAACCAATCACAACGATTGCATTAATTCTATAGAAGGGGAATCTGTATCTTACGCAGCATTTTCCTGTCCTGACTGTATCTGGCAATTTTCTAGCTGGCTCTAAAAGACGGCTCAATCACTGTTTCAGAGTTTTTTTCTGAAACTTACGTAGTCATTAAGTTATGCGCCAAAACCGGTAGCATAAATGAATGGCTGAACAGACTTGACGCTTCCCTCGATACGAGTTCGTTGCCAGGTAATAGTTGGCCCATTTTGATCGTTAATTTATGAAATAGCCTGGGGCTCGAAGTTTCAGGCTGTTCCTTAAGTACCCAATCAGGAAGCTCAACCCCAGGGAGGATTCCATGCTGTCAAAAGGATTTGAGATTGAGGTTTATACCAGCACCTCTGAAGGGGATGTAGTGGGGCTTTCCGATCGGATTGTGGCAGAGCTGGATGGGTTTGTGCGAGAGCCTGATAGCCGCAACGTTGAATATACGACTCCTCCCTGTTACCGGTACGAGCGATCGCTCTGCGACCTGCTGCGTCCCCGGCTGCAGTTGCGAGACTACCTGACCCAGTTGGGTGACTACACCCTGACACCGGGTAGCACGATCGTCCTGGGAGATACCAGCCGGTTTTATCGTTCTGATCCGGGTAATCCTTACCACACTTATATTGAGCAGACCTACGGTACCAGTGTTGTGACTGCCAGTGTACATATCAATATTGGTATCAGCGATCCAGAAATCCTACTGCGAGCCTGCCGTTTAGTGCGGCTGGAAGCTCCCCTGTTTCTGGCCCTCAGTGCCTCCTCTCCATTCTTGAGTGGCGAAGTGACGGGCTATCATTCCACCCGCTGGGGCCTATTTCCCAAGACTCCCGCCCATGTTCCTCTATTTGAAAGTCACGCCCACTTTATTACCTGGACCGAGCAACAACTGGCTGCAGGAACCATGCATAATGTCCGCCATCTCTGGACCTCCGTCCGTCCCAATGGCGATCGACGGCCCTATAACCTCAACCGTCTGGAACTGCGAATTTGTGACCTGGTGATAGATCCGGTTGCTCTGCTGGCAATTACTGCCCTGCTTGAAGCGCGATTGCTCCAACTGATCGAAAATCCGGCCCTGGATCCTCTCAATTCCAGCCCCTTGCCCATCAGTGGTAATGGTAATGCTCTTGATTTAATCACCTTGACCGACAGGAATGAGGCTGCAGTAGCGAAGACTAGCCTGGAAGCAGAGTTGTTGCACTGGCAAACCGGTGAATCAATTCTGGCCCGGGAATGGATTGAGCAACTGTATCAGGAGGTATGGCCAACCGCTAAAAACCATGGTTTTAGCTGTTTCCTACTGCCTATCAAGAAAATTTTGCGGGAAGGTAATGAGGCTCAACGGTGGCTGAAGCTTCATCAACAGGGTTCTTCAGTGCGATCGATTATGCAGGAGGCAATTCAAGCTGCCATCCTGCAGGAAGCAGCTCTCCAGTCCGAAATTTGTCGGCCTCTCGTTGCCTAATAATTTAGAGTTAAGCGGCAGAGTTCATCGTCGGAACTGAATTTTGCTCAGTCACTCCCGGGTATGGTAAGGATCATCTATTTTCTTGAATCCCTAACATTAGAAAATTAAAATCCCCCAAAAGCAGGAGGTTGATTGGTGATGAAAATAATTAATCAATCGATGCAGAGCAATTGATATTAAAAAAATCTATTGGTCGCTGGGATTGGAACTGGAGCTATTTTGCTGCAAGGGTTAGGAAAACAGGTTAATACGATGCTTAAGGTTGTTCTGGTTCATCCTCAAATTCCCCCTAATACAGGCAATATTGCCCGAACCTGCGCGGCGACCGCTACAGAGTTGCATTTAGTGGGGCCCCTGGGGTTTGAGATCAGCGATCGCTATTTGAAACGAGCCGGGCTAGACTACTGGCCCTACGTAAATTTACGCTACCACCCGTCGATCGAGGCATTTCAGGCATTTCAGGAGGCCCAGGGGGGGCGGAGAATTGGTTTCAGCACTAGGGGAAGCTGTAGTTATGTTAAGTGCGAGTTCCAGCCTGGGGACTGGCTCTTGTTTGGCAGTGAAACAGAGGGATTGTCCTCAGAGGTTCTGGCTGATTGCAATCTGACGGTGCGTATTCCGATGGCCCAACCTCAGGTAAGAAGTTTGAATCTTTCAGTGAGCGTAGCGATTGGCCTGTTTGAGGCCCGTCGACAACTTGGCTATGGCGAATAAGCCTGGTGCCTCAAAACCTGAAGATTGCAGCACTTTGCCCGGAGCCCCAGGGCCTGTTCAACCATGCTTCAACAATTAGAATTCTTGCATCTATATATATAGATGTGTGATTGCAGGAGGGCAGTTATTCGCTCAACCCTTCAAACAAGCGGGGCTGAAAACTATATGTATATATATGCATCTAAAAATAAATTAAGGAATTGCAGGCATACTCCGTCGTAATTGTTCTTGCATTTGATTCCTTCAACTTCACATTCAAGTTTAGAGATTACTTTGGGAAATAAACTCTTATACTCCGTCTTTTCCATAAGAAATTTCTATCAAATCCAGATATTTTAATTGAGCGAAGAATATTTTTTGTCAGGTTCTTGAAGCCTTTTAGAAATCTGCTCTCCCCGGCTCAAACCCCTTCTGCTTAAGGTTTTTGTGGTTTGCTAAAGTGAGCTTTTTAAATTTCAATTCAGGCTTTGTCTCCGCATCTTCACGGTTGCTGGATAGCTTACTTCCGCCTAAGGTCAGCTTAAGATAACTTTTGCGGAATGACTTGACTAATCGGCAAACCTGCTCTAAAAACTTTCATGTTATAGGGTCATCTGTTGATTATTCCCCTGGTTAGAAAGCAAAAGAATCTGGGCTTGAATGCTCTGGCTTCAAAGGCCAGAATTTATAGCCACCAAGCCTTTTGTGGGTTGTGAGGATGTCTGATTGTGTGTTCCCTGCAAGCTTCACGGCATGAATTTCTTCATAAAGCGTTGAATGTAGGGACAGGGCTGTTATCGAAAGTTTTTGACAACAGTTATTGGATTTTTTTGCAGTATGTTAACTTGTCTAAATTGAGAAACCAGGGTAATCTTGCCTAAGTATATTTTCCCCTGTGATTCTAGTCGCCCTCAGGTGTGATCTAAATCATCGGCAGGTGGTAAGTTAAGTGACTCAAGGACAGTTAAACGCTGGACATTTAGGAGGTCGTTTTTTGAAACGAGCAATTCCGCAGAAGGTTAAGCCTGTTCCTTCCTGTGCAACTGAAAGTGACATTATGACTGGTCAACCCAGGCAATCTCTCCCAGAAGCCAATCGTCGGGTGCGAACCTCTGCCGCCATGATTGGTTTGGCAATTTCGGTTAGTGCTCACGGTCTGTTGCTACCTCAACAGGGTGATGAAGTACTCGCGGCAGAGCCTATCGCTGGTGAAGCTGCGGCTGACCCCGCGGTTGCCGATCTGGCCGCCATTCCTTCCCCGGGTGACGGTTCTCCCGCAACCTCTTCGGCTTCTGTCGTAGAACATACTGTCCAGGAAGGGCAAACCCTCTGGCAACTCGCTCAGTTTTACGGTGTGAGTGCATCAAGCCTTGCAGCTGCCAATGCTATTTCAGTCAATTCGGTGCTGCATGTTGGCCAGGTTCTGCAAATTCCCGTAGATGGTCGAATTGCGGATAGTCGGATTTCAGAAGCTGCTGCCTCTGACAATGCCGAAGGTCGCTTGCCTGCATACTACGGGCCGATCAAATCTGCTGTTCCTGTTGAAGCCAGTTCTGGATCTGGGATTAAGTCTATTGCTGCTGTTGAAGCTGCCAATTCTCAAGATTCAACTCTGGAGCTCGAACAGAACGCTGCCTTGACCCGGCTCAAGGAAAAGCGTGGCAGCTTGCAGGCAAGTTTGAATAAGCTGAAGGCTGCTAAGTTTCCAGTTTCAAGTGCCGCAGAGTCATCTATAGAAGTACCTACCGTTGATCTCGCTCCATCCTCCGGTGGCTCCACAGAATACCAGGTGGTTGCCGGTGATACATTGAGTACGATCGCTCGGGCCCATGGCGTGTCTCAGCAAGAGTTGCAGGCAGCAAACCAGCTAGTTGACCCCAACGTGCTTCTGGTTAACCAGGTTCTGGTGATTCCTGGAGGTACATCGGCTAGTTCGGTGCCCGAAGCTCCTTCTATCGTCTCTGCCAATATTGCTACGCCCGAAGTTTCTCCTGTACCGGTAGTTTCTGCAACTTCGGAGACATCTTCAGTTCCGAGAATTACCTCTGGTAACCCTCAAGTCTTTATAGCATCGGCTCCTGGTCGGTCTACTTCTAAGACTGCCCCGGTCGTATCATCTCAATTCAAAGCCAAGATTGCTTCTCTCCCAGTTGAGATGGGTTCTTCCCTGGGTGCTGATGTTCAAAACACTCCTGCTCCAGAGGTTAAAGTTGCGACGGCTCCCTTTGCAGGCAACTCCTCGATCGAGGCAAGAGATGCCAGTGCTAAGCTCCGGTTTAACTATGTGGAAAACCTGAGATTAGAGATCGTCAAATTGCGTGAGAAGTATAGAAACAGTGAGGTGGTTTCCAGCCGGAGCAATAACGTTCCTGCTAGAAAGGTTGCTGCTTCCTCTCTTAACGTAGCGGTTGAGTCTGGTCTGAGTACGGCTGTCAATCCCGAATTCAGTTCTTCTGGCGAGACAACTTCTCTACGTTCGCAAATTCGCAAGTTGCAAGGCAAGGGGAGCGATGTTGCACCCACTGCTGCTTCTGAAGAAGTTACGACTTCTGCTCGGCAATCTGGGGTTCGTAATTCCAAGCCTCAACTGGTGGCTGCTGCCCCGATTGGTTCTCCCAACTATGATTCTTTGATTCCATCTTCCGTTGGTCAGATGGTTTCTCCGAATCTTCCTCCTCTGGGTTCGATCGATTCCTACTTACCCAGCAGCAACGGTAAGTTTGCTGGCTATATCTGGCCAGCCCGAGGGGTTCTCACCTCCGGTTATGGTTGGCGTTGGGGCCGTATGCACCGGGGAATTGATATTGCTGCTCCGATTGGTACGCCCGTCGTAGCTGCTGCTCCTGGTGTGGTAATTACCGCCGGCTGGAATTCTGGGGGCTACGGTAATCTCGTTGAAATTAAGCACCCCGATGGGAGTGTCACCCTTTACGCTCACAACAACCGCATTCTGGTGCGGGAGGGTCAACAGGTTGAGCAGGGTCAGCAGATTGCTGAGATGGGTAGCACCGGTTATAGCACTGGCCCCCACTCTCACTTTGAGGTTCATATCCCCGGCCAGGGAGCTGTGAACCCGATCGCTTACCTGCCCAGATCTGGTGCTTAAGGCGATACTGTATCATTCTCATAACTTAAGGGGAGATTTTATCTCCCCTTTTTTATTGGAAATCAACAGGCCAGGAAGAGAGTTACCGTTTGGCGTAGCAGGTTAAGACTTTAGCCTGGGAGGGGTAAAAAACTCCTGCCCTCGTTCGTATCTCTATGAAAATTATAGTACAAATGAACTGATCTGTCTGAAATGGTTGTAATATTACGGATGACTCTGCTTTGGCTGTCGGGTTAAGACGGCGGCAGATATGGTAATGTCTGGGCTTCAGAGGGAGTGGCGATATGGGATGGACCCCAGAACAGGTATTAGCGCTTGCGCCCGATGCTGCCTCTGCTAAAAATGGTCGGGGGTTGGCAATCCTATCAAAGTGGCGATCTTTAGGTAGCTCCCAGGTTCTGGTCTGGGGGGAATGCCAGGGGAGCGGTAAGCTGCCCTATCGAACCCAGATCGATGTCAGTGAGCCAGCCTTTCGCTGTAGCTGTCCCAGTCGTAAGTTTCCCTGTAAACATGGATTAGCGTTATTTCTTTTGCTGGCTCAGCAACCCCAGCAGTTTGAACTGAAAGAGCCCCCTGACTGGGTACAGGAGTGGTTTGTTGCTCGATCGCAGCGGGCTGAAAAGGCCACCAAACAAACCGTCCAGAAGCAAGCTGCAGAACCGCAGGCCCAGGCGAAACGGGCGATCGAGCGACAGCGTAAGGTGGCCGTCGGAATTCAAGAATTGCGTCTGTGGTTGACCGATCGGATGCGTCAGGGTTTGGCGACCCTGCAACAGGAGCCTTATCAGCTTTGGGATGCCATTGCTGCCCGGATGGTTGATGCTCAAGCTCCGGGTTTGGCCCGTCAACTCCGTTCCCTGGCAGGGATTGTTCATACAGGGCCAGGTTGGCCCGATCGCCTTCTGGCCCGTTTGGGCCGCCTTTACCTGCTGATTGAGGGATTTGAGCGGATTGAAGGCTTACCCGCCCCAGTCCAGGCTGATTTACGGACTCAAATTGGCTGGGCCATCGGTCAGGAGGAGGTATTAGCTGGCCGGGGGCAGGCCGATCTCTGGTTGGTGGTAGGACAACGCCTGGAGGTTGAAGATCGGTTGAAAATTCGCCGAACCTGGCTCTTTGGCCTGAGCAGTGCCACCTTTGCTCTTTTGCTCGATTTTGCCCATGGTCAGCAGCCTTTTGAGCAAAACTGGGTTCCCGGTAGTTGTCTAGAAGCCGAACTTGTTTTTTATCCCAGTGCCTATCCTCTACGGGCATTACTTAAAACACGGCAGGAGGCAGTTCTGCTTGCAAAGCAGCCTCCGGGATATAGCGACATTGCTTCTGCGATCGCCGCCTATAGTCGGGCTTTTGCCCTTTGCCCCTGGATAGAGCAGTTTCCTCTGTTGTTGCAGGAGGTACGGCCTCTCTACGACCCTGCTTCTGGGCCAGACAGTCGATCTGCGAACTGGCTTGTGCAAGATCTTCAGGGTCGTCGGCTGCCCTTATCTGAAAAATTTCAGGATCTTCAGGGCTGGCAACTGTTAGCTCTGAGTGGTGGTCACCCTGTGACTTTGTTTGGTGAGTGGAATGGGGTGGAGCTACTGCCCCTGGGTATCTGGCTGGAGGATAAATTCTATGGCTTCTGAAACCCTTGTTTCCTGGCAGGCCCTGGTTGCTGCCGCTTTAATTGGGACAGAACGGCAGGCTTTTACCAATCCCGGTTCTATGGGGGTTCTGGATTCGCTGATTGATCAGGTTGCCAAGCAATCCAACGAAGCAGCTCTGTTGACGATCGCAGGTACTCTGGCCCTATACCATCAGGCTGGCTGGGCACCAGAGGTGCAGAACGTCTCTTTGTCAGCAGCCTGTGATCGTCAGGATTTGCCTCTCTGTAGTGCTCGTGCAGCCTGGTTTTTGCAGCAGATGTTGCAGGGGCAGTATGCCCAATTGCTCCCTGAGTGGTTGGCTACCATTGCCCAGGTCGCTCAGCGGGTGCCCGAAATTTACCTGCCAGAATTGCTGGAACTGGGGAAGCGACAAAAAAATCTCCAGTCTCTAATTCTGCCGGTTTTGGGGAAACGGGGGCAATGGCTGGCGTTACAAAATCCTGATTGGGGTTATGTGGTCAGCCTGCCGGATCAAGATAGTTGGGAAACGGGTAGTTTGTCGGCACGCCTGCTGTATCTGCAACAACTCCGGACGCAGGAGCCCGATCGAGCCCGCAGCCTGCTTGAGAAAATTTGGCACCAGGAAGCCGCCGCCGATCGGGCTAAATTTTTGGCTACCTTCTACGCTGGGTTGGGTCAGGCCGATCAGCCGTTTCTCGAGACAGCCCTGACCGATCGCAGCCAGGAGGTTCGTCGTATTGCCGTTGATCTGCTGGCCAGCCTGCCAGAATCGCGTTTGGGTCAACGGATAGCAGAGTATAGCCAACGTTATCTCAGCTTTGACTCTGGCTCCAGAAGCTTGACGGTACAGTTACCCGATCGCCTGGATGACGAGGTGATTCGTCTGGGAATTGAGGCAAAACTGCCAGCCCTGGTCAAGTCTCAGCTGGGTGAAAAAGCTGGCTGGTTACTCCAGATGCTTGGAGCAACTCCGCTGACTACCTGGACTGCTGCCTGGCAACTGCCGATCTCTGAGATCATCAATTTAATTGCATTCCACGATTGGCAGGCGGCTCTGATCAGTGGGTTGGCCCTGGCTGCAAGACGACAGAAAGATGTTGCCTGGTTAGAAGCGATCTTTACCCTCTGGTTTAACAGACAGGCCACGAGCAGGGAGGTCGCCCTGTTGCTTCTGAGGCCAGAAGAGCTATTGCAGGAGCTTCCTGGCGATCGGCGGGATCTCCTATTAATCAACTTGTTGCAGAGTTCCCCAGAAAAAATCAGGGACTCCATCATGATCTGGGCCTTGCGCTATCACACCCAAACCTGGAGCCAAGAACTGGCTCAGGTGGTTTTGACCAGCCTGGAGTTGGTTGTCAGCCAGGCAGCGGCTCTATCGAACAGTGATTGGGAACTGCGTACCGCTTTGAAAGAGTTTGCCCGATCGATGCCGATCGAGATGCTGCCAGAGGTCAGAAGATTTCATGCCCACCTGGAGGGCCAATCTCCCTGGAGTCAAAGTATCGATGAATTTTTGGCGCTGCTGCAATTTCGCCAGGAGATGCGCCAGGCTTGCTTACTGGCAACGGAAACGACCGGTTAAAACAGAAGATTTCCCTGATTCACAGCATTTTCGACCGCAAAATTCACTTTTGAGTAATCACGATGGCAACTGCAAAAACTAAAAAGAACCCTTCTGACCTTGAAGCACCAGCCCCTTCTGCTCTATTGCGTGACCATGCCGAGCAGCAGTTTGCCCAGGAACTGGCCGAACTGGCCCAGGCCGACTCTCGCCAGCGTCCGCCCAATTGGCTGCTATCTCCCTGGGCTGTATCCGTCTACCTGCTGGGTGGAACGCTGGAGAATGGGTTTACGGTTTCTCCCAAATACATTGGCAATCGGCGCTTGATAGAAGTAGCAATCGCCACCCTGGCTACCGATCGAGCCCTCCTGCTCTATGGGGTACCGGGAACGGCCAAGTCCTGGGTGTCAGAACATCTGGCCGCCGCGATTTCTGGTGATTCTACGATGTTAATTCAGGGTACTGCCGGTACCAGTGAAGAGGCGATTCGCTATGGCTGGAACTATGCCCGTCTGCTGGCGGAAGGCCCTTCCCTGGGAGCCCTGGTGGCCAGCCCAATGATGCGGGCTATGGCCGAAGGCAAGATTGCTCGGGTAGAAGAACTCACTCGCATTCCGTCAGATGTACAGGACACCCTGATTACGGTGCTCTCAGAAAAGACGTTACCGATTCCTGAACTGAATAGCGAAGTGCAGGCCACCAAAGGGTTTAATGTGATTGCCACAGCCAACAACCGCGATCGCGGGGTGAACGAACTTTCCAGTGCCCTCAAGCGCCGCTTCAACACGGTAATTTTGCCGGTACCAGACAGTTTGGAGGCAGAGGTGGCGATCGTCCAGGGGCGGGTTGAAAGTTTAGGTCGGGCCTTAGAGCTACCGGCAGAAGTTCCGGCTTTAGAAGAAATTCAACGGGTTGTGACAATCTTTCGGGAACTGCGAAATGGCCTGACCCTGGACGGTAAAACTAAGCTCAAGTCTCCCTCGGGTAGCTTGAGTCCGGCGGAAGCGATTTCTGTCGTCAACAGTGGCATGGCTCTGGCGGCCCATTTTGGTGATGGTTCTCTCAAGGCTAGTGACCTGATCTCCGGCCTGATTGGAGCCGTGGTGAAAGATCCTGTGCAAGACCAGGTGGTCTGGAAGGAATACCTGGAAACGGTGGTGAAAGAGCGGGACGGCTGGAAAGATCTTTATCGGGCCAGTCGGGAAATAATCTAGGAGCCTCTAGTATGTCGGTTCATGTTTTTGGAATTCGCCATCATGGCCCCGGTTCTGCCCGCAGTCTCTGTCAGGCCCTGGAAACCTTAGAACCAGATATCGTTCTGGTTGAAGGCCCACCGGAGGCAGAAGCCTTACTGCCACTGTTGTTGCATCCTCAAATGCGGCCTCCAGTGGCAATCCTGATCTATTCTCCAGATCAGCCTGAGCAGGCAGTTTACTATCCTTTTGCAGTTTTCTCGCCAGAATGGCAGGCACTGCGTTACGGGTTGCAGCGACAGCTGCCCGTGCGCTTTATGGATTTGCCCCAGAGCCATCGCTTTGGTCTGCGTCAGCAGGATACCGAACAGGACAGCCCCGCCAGGGATGGCCCAACTGACCCTGACAACGAATCGCCATCGAGTCCAAATTTTCGCCAGGATCCCCTAAGGTTACTGGCGCAGGCGGCGGGCTATAGTGACGGAGAACGCTGGTGGGAACATCTGGTAGAACAGCGGCAAGACAGTACAGAACTATTTGCTGCCATTCTTACGGCCATGAGCGTACTCCGCGCCGAGATCGAAACTCTGCCGTCAGCCGATTTCCACTCCCGATTGGAAGCCTGCCGGGAAGCCTATATGCGAAAGACGATTCGGGAAGCGGAGAAGCAGGGCTTTGAAAAAATTGCGGTGGTTTGTGGAGCATGGCACGCGCCGGCGCTGGTAGAGATGCCGCCGGCCAAACAGGATACAGCTATTTTGAAGGGGTTGCCCCGGTTGAAGGTAGAGGCGACCTGGGTTCCCTGGACCTATGGCCATCTATTAATGAGCAATGGTTACGGGGCTGGCATTGAGTCTCCTGGTTGGTATCAGCATCTCTGGGATACAGGGGGGATAGATTCTCAGGCTGCCCGCTCTATTCGTTGGATGGTGAGAGTTGCTCAATTGTTGCGATCGCAGGATCTGGATGCCTCTTCTGCCAGTCTGATTGAGGCGGTGCGTCTGGCTGAAACCCTGGCAGCTTTACGGGAGCTCCCCCTGCCGGGTCTACCGGAACTGAATGAAGCGATTCAAACCGGCTTGTGTTTTGGCGATCCGCTACCGATGCAGTTAATCCACGACCAGCTGATCGTCAGTGAGCGCCTGGGCCGGGTACCAGAGGAAACACCGATGGTGCCCTTGCAGCAAGACTTGCAACGACAACAAAAGCATCTGCGACTGAAGCCCTCAGCCACGGAAACTGCTCTAGAACTGGATTTGCGTAAACCCCTCGATTTAGAGCGATCGCACCTGTTACATCGTCTGGTGTTGTTGGAACTCCCCTGGGGAATACCTCAGGGCAGCGGTAGTACGAGGGGGACTTTTCGAGAGATCTGGCGCTTGCAATGGCAACCCGAGTTTTCTTTGCAATTAATCGAAGCGGGAGCCTGGGGCAACACGATCGAACTGGCTGCTACCGCCTGCATCTGCGATCGGGCCGAGCGGGCTAATTTACCGATTCTCACCCAACTCATTGACGATACGTTGCTGGCCAACCTGCCTCCTGCGATTACCCATTTAATGGCTCGTCTGGAGGCAGAGGCTGCTCTTGCCAGTGATATTACCCATTTAATGGCAGCCCTCCCGCCCCTGGTGAATGTGATTCGCTACGGTACGGTACGCCAGCTAGAAACCCAGATGGTAGGTCAGGTGGTGGATGGTTTGATTACCCGCATCTGCATTGGCCTGCCGGTTGCAGCGGCCTCTTTAAATGACGAAGCTGCTGCAGAGCTCTATCAGCATTTGATTGCCGTACATGCCGCGATCGGTTTACTTCAACAACCCGCCGCTTTGGAGCTGTGGCAACGGGTGTTAGGTCAACTGGCTGACCAGCAGGGGTTACATGGTCTGGTGGCCGGACGTTGTTGCCGTCTGTTGTTTGAAGCAGGAGTGTTTCAGGCATCAGATACCGCTCGTCGTCTCAGTCTGGCCCTTTCTACGGCTACGGAACCGACCCGGGCAGGCCACTGGATTGAGGGCTTCTTAACTGGAAGTGGTCTTCTGCTCTTGCATAATCCGGCCCTCTGGCAAGTGTTAGACCATTGGCTGATGCAACTCTCTGCCGATACCTTTACCACGGTGCTGCCTCTATTACGCCGTACCTTCGCTACGTTTCCTGCCCCCGAACGTCGCCAGATGGGCGAAAGAGTCCGTCAGGAAGGGCCGGGAGAAGCGGGGATAGGGGGGACCCAGCAGGCAACCGGGTTTGACCCTGAACGGGCAGCGGCTATCTTACCTCTGATTACCCAACTTCTTGGGCTACAGCCCATTTCCTAACCTGGTATAAACGCCATGACTGACCTTTCCTTTCCTTCTTCCCCTGGCTCTGCTTTAGAACGACTGCGTCGCTGGCGGTTAGTTCTGGGTGGCGGTGCTGCCGATGGTATTTGTATTCAGGGGAGTGGTGGTACGGGCCAGGATGGGTTTAGTTTGAATAAAACTGACCAGGCTATTGACAAAGCCTTGAGCGCTCTTTACGACAGCGATCGTCAGGCTGGTCTGGGTAGCTCTTCGCCTAAGGTGGCCCGCTGGTTAGGAGATATTCGCTCCTATTTCCCAACTTCCGTAGTCAAGGTGATGCAGCAGGACGCCCTGGAACGGTTGAATCTCAGGCAAATGCTGCTGGAACCAGAAATGCTGGCTGCTGTGGAACCGGATGTCCATCTGGTTGCCAATCTGATGTCTTTGAGCCAGGTCATGCCTGCTAAAACGAAGGAAACAGCTCGCCTTGTGGTGCAACAGGTTGTAGAAGAACTCCTGCGGAAATTGGCGAACCCGACCCGTCAGGCCGTTCTGGGCAGTCTCAATCGGGCTACCAGGAATCGTCGCCCGAGACACCATGAAATTGACTGGAACCGAACCATCCGAGCCAACTTAAAGCATTATCAACCTGCCTACCGCACGATTATTCCCGAAACCAGAATTGGCTATGGGCGCAAACGTTCTGCCCTGAGAGACATCGTTCTTTGTGTCGATCAGAGCGGCTCCATGGCCACATCCGTTGTCTATGCAGGCATTTTTAGTGCAGTATTGGCTTCCCTGCCTGCGGTACAGACCAGGCTGGTGGTGTTTGATACGGCGATCGTGGATCTGACGGAGCAACTGCAAGATCCGGTCGAAGTACTGTTTGGCCTTCAACTTGGAGGTGGAACCGACATTAATCAGGCCCTGGCCTATTGTCAGAGTTTGATTCGACGGCCTCAGGAAACGATTCTGGTATTGATCAGTGATCTTTATGAAGGCGGAGATCAGACTGAGATGAGAAAACGAGTTGCCAATCTGGTTGCATCGGGAGTTCAAGTAATTACACTGTTAGCTCTAAATGACGAGGGGGCGCCCTGTTATGACCATGACAACACTCACTTCATGGCTGCTCTAGGCGTGCCTGCCTTTGCCTGTACGCCCGATCGCTTCCCTGACCTGATGGCTGCTGCCATTAATCGTCAAGACCTGGGGCAATGGGCTGCAACTCAGGAAATTGCGATCGCTCGTTAATCATGCATTAGACGCTAATCAATAGTTAGAAACAAAAGAAGGCTCTCCAACATTGGAGAGCCTTCTTTCAAATTCAGACTAAGACTGAATCAGAATTAGCCGTTGATGGCAGGAGCCTGCAGAGCTA